>Ga0206831_1162_pt1 | contig 18130 bp, 15 predicted proteins | sample Alteio_BWOrgCont_73_FD_152876 | JGI IMG/M metagenome (GOLD analysis project Ga0206831, IMG submission 152876) | Enriched cells from forest soil in Barre Woods Harvard Forest LTER site, Petersham, Massachusetts, United States -... | ecosystem: Environmental > Terrestrial > Soil > Temperate forest >...
GTCGATGAGCCGGAGCGCCGCGCCCTGGTGTCCGCCGTGTTTGGAATTTTCGCGGCACTGGATATTCCGCTGGTATATTTTTCGATTTGGTGGTTTCGTACGCAACATCCGCAGCCCGTGATTGGCGATGGCGGATCGCTGGACGCGCGCATGGGCTGGGTGCTGCTGCTGTGCTGGGTGGCCACTCTGGGAGTGATGATCGTGCTGATTCGCCTGCGCTATCGCCTGGAAGCCTTGCGCGCCGAAGTGGATGCTATTCGCATGGACGCCGCGCGAAGCAGCGGCTAAGTGGCATGGGCTTCAGCCTGTGCGGGTTTAGTCCTTGCAAGGCTGAAACCCGCACAGGCTGAAGCCTATGCCACAGGGAGACATGAAATGAAGAACCTGAATTTTCTGACGGCGGCCTACATCGCTATCTGGCTGATCTTTTGCGGATACGTAATGTCCGTGGCGCGCCGCATGTCCAATCTGAAGGACGAAATTCGCCGCCTGAATCAGGATGGGAAGTAGCACATCCAATGGCAAGAGGCGCGACAACGCCGTGACCGAAAAGAAAAAAATCGCCGTGGTGCTGTTCCAGTTGGGCGGACCGGATTCCCCAGCCGCCGTGGAACCGTTTCTCTACAACTTGTTTTGCGATCCCGACATCATCGATTTTTTTGGGGCCTGGTTTGCGCGCCGCCCCTTGGCTCGTTACATCGCGCGCAAACGCGCCGCGAATGTGCGCAAGAATTACAATGCCATCGGAGGACACTCTCCCATCCGCCTGCTCACCGAGCGCCAGGCGCGCGCGCTGGAAGCCGCGCTGGCTCTTCACTATGACGCAAAATGTTTCATCGCCATGCGCTACTGGAATCCGCTCTCGGCCGAAACGGCGGCGCAGGTGAAGGCATGGGACGCCGAAGAGCTGGTGCTCCTGCCTATGTACCCGCACTACTCGTTTGCAACCACGGCCAGCAGCCTCAAGGAGTGGAAGCGCGTTTTCCGCCCCAACGGCAACGCCGCGCGCGAGCGTACCGTGGAGAATTTTTTCGATCACCCGTTGTATATCAAGGCCGTGGCCGAAAAAATTGCGCTCAGCCTGACACATTTCGACGAACCGGAACGCGCGCACATCGTTTTCAGCGCGCACGGCTTGCCACTCAGTTTGATCGAGCGCGGAGATCCTTACGCGCGGCAGGTTGCCGAAACCGTGAAACTGGTGATGCAGCAGGGTGCCTGGAAAAACGCGCACACCTTGTGCTTTCAAAGCAAAGTAGGCAGGCGCAAATGGCTCACTCCATCGCTCACAGACACCATCGACCGCTTGGCCGCCGCCGGCGAAAAACATCTGCTGGTGGTGCCCATCGCATTCGTCACCGAACACATCGAAACGCTTTCCGAAATTAATCTGGAGGCCCGCGAACAGGCCCACGAACGCGGCGTCCAGCAATTTGAAATGATGCCCGCGGTGGGCGATTCGCCCACATTTATTTCCGCGCTCAGCGAGTTGGTCCGGCACTCCCTAACTTAATAACGACTGAACGCTCCGACCCGCACTTCTCCGTCTTTCTCCTCATTTCTCTGTGCCCTCTGTGTTAAATTTTTTGGTGATGGGTCGCTTTGACCGCGCTCTTAAAAGACAATCTACCCGCTTCGTCGACGATCAATCGCCCAGATTCAAAACGAAACACGGAAACAATTCTCACCCTCAACTGCAATTCGTCTTGACAGGAGGGGTATGGGAGAAATATAAGAAGTTGTCGACTTTAACTGTCCCATAGGCCCCTTAATTTGAGTTGCATAGCGATGGTCTCGATTTTGATTTATATTTATCGAGAGGATTAATAGGAAATATGGCTGACCCCGTGGAAGGAAGTACTCCGGCTCCTCCAGCAGCTAAAGCCGGTGCAGTTCAGGCCCCGAAATCACCGGTACCGGCAGCGGCAAAGCCGGCGGCAAAACCGAAAGAAAATCCGGACGCACCGGATCCCATGCGTCGGCGTGTAATTTGGGGCATGATTTATGGCTACCTTGGAATCAATCTCTTAATGTTCCTGCGATTTTTCTTTCCGCGCGCGTTGTACGAGCCCAACACCATTTTCAATATCGGTTATCCGGCTGACTTTTCCATTGGCATCGATCAACGTTTCCTGATGACCAATCGCGCCTGGGTGGTTCGCGAACCGGACCGCATCTTCGTGATTTTCGCGCGCTGCACGCACCTGGGCTGCACTCCGGAATGGAAACCTGCGGAAAATAAATTCAAGTGTCCCTGCCACGGCAGCGGGTACGACAGCGAGGGCGTCAACTTCGAAGGGCCCGCCCCGCGGCCCATGGATCGCGCGCATATTGACATTGACCCGACCGGGAAAATAATTGTCGATACCAGCAGACTGTACATGGACGATCCGCGCGCGGGTGTAAATCAGTTTAACGATCCAGGCGCGTATCTGCCGGTTTAGGTTTGAGTAGGACAGGCTTCAGCCTGTCGCGTTGAATGGAACTACTTCCAGAAAAACAGACAGGCTGAAGCCTGTCCTACCGGACTCTTTCGAGGGGGGCGTGGGAATGGCCGAAGAAAACGGCGAAAAAAAGGCTAACGGGAAATCCACCGGATTGCTCGACCGTGTCCGCCAGGACATCACCGACCTTAAGGATACGATTAAGGAAAAGGGCAAGGATGAGATCGAAGGCCTGAAAGAGCCTGAGAAGAGCCAGCTATTTCGATCCATTTTCCGCGTCAAGCATGATGAGACGCCGCGCAATCGCGCGCTTTCGGTCCTGTCCAACGTTTTCTTTCACCTGCATCCCGCCAAGGTCAATCGCGACGCCGTAAAATATAAATTTACCTGGGGCATGGGCGGCATCACCTTTTACTTGTTTATCGTGCTCACCTTCACCGGCGTGCTGCTGATGTTCTACTACCATCCCAGTAAGGTGCAGGCCTTCCGCGATATTTTGTATCTCGAGAACGATGTGCCCTTCGGCAAGCTCTTGCGCAACATGCATCGCTGGGCCGCTCACTTGATGATCATTGCCGTGTGGCTGCACATGTTCCGCGTTTTCCTTACCGGTTCCTACAAGCGCCCGCGCGAATTTAACTGGTGCATCGGCGTTCTGCTGATGGTGCTGACGCTGCTGCTTTCCTTTACAGGTTACCTGCTGCCGGACGATCAACTGGGCTTCTGGGCCGTCACTGTGGGAACCAACATGGCCAGGGCCACTCCCTTGTTAGGAACGGAGGGGCCATTCGGTGCGCTCCTTGGCATGACGCCCTATAACGACGTGCGCTTCGCCTTGCTGGGCGGATCGATTGTGGATGCCAACGCGCTGTTGCGCGCCTACATCTGGCATTGCATCGCCATTCCGCTGATCGCCAGCATCTTCATGGCCCTGCATTTCTGGCGCGTTCGCAAGGACGGCGGCATCTCCGGGCCCGCTCCGGTCATGCTGGAATCGGAAATTAAGGAAGAGAAGGGCCACCGCCCGGTTGTGCTGCGCCCTAGCGGAATGGCGTAGCAGGTTGCGGAAAAAGTAGTTCATTTTGTCATTCTGAGCGGAGCGAAGAATCTCTCTTGGGGTTAGGCCCATGAAAAGAAAGAGAGATTCTTCGCTTCTCTCAGAATGACAAAAAGTTTCGCTTGTTTTTCGGCAGGAAGTGAAACGCGAAATTGCAATAGACGCAGTAATTTGCTGCAAAGTACCGACAAACTAATCAGCGGGGTTTGAGGCCGATATGAACTGGCACCAAATGTGGGAAGTTGCATCCGCTCCGGATAACGTGCCCATCGTGGCGCTGCTATTCCTGGTCCCATTTTATGTTTGGTACGCATTTCGGCAGGCCGCCGAAAACGACCGCCTGATCGACAAGCTTTCGGCCGACCCGGCGCTGGCCAAAACCGAATACCGCAAGACCGAACCGTGGCACCCCAAGTGGGAGCGCGAAGTTCACACCTGGCCGTACCTGCTGCGCATCGAGCTGGTTGCCGCTGTCCTGGTTACGGCGCTGCTCATGGTCTGGTCTATCACGCTGAGCGCGCCGCTCGAAGAGCCGTCCAATCCCAACGTGACCATGAACCCCGCCAAGGCCCCCTGGTATTTTCTGGGGCTGCAGGAGATGCTTGTCTATTTTGACCCTTGGATTGCGGGTGTGATTATGCCGACGTTCATCATCGTCGGCTTGATGGTGATTCCCTATATTGATGCCAATCCCCTGGGCAACGGTTATTACACCTATAAGCAGCGCAAGTTCGCCATCTGGACATTCCTGTTCGGATTCATTGGTTTATGGGTCTTAATGATTGTTATAGGGACCTTCATACGAGGCCCTGGCTGGATGTGGTTCTGGCCAGGGCAGACATGGGACGCGCAGCGGGTCGAGTTTGCGGTCAACCGCAACGTCGATCAGGTTTTCGGGATCAATGGATCCTGGATGGTCCATTTCATGCCGGCGTCCAATGCCAGCTACGCTCCGATATTGGCGCGAATTATTTTCGGAATTTTTCCGGTGCTTTTTTATTTCCTGGTTGCCGGATACGGCGTGCATCGCCTGGTGCTGCTCACCGATTTCACCAGGAAAATTTTCAAACGCATGACGCTGCTGCAGATGATGACCATGGAAATCTTCTTGGTCCTGATGCTGAGCTTGCCGGTAAAAATTTTGCTGCGTCTTCTGTTGCGCATCAAGTACGTGTGGGTGACGCCGTGGTTCAGCGTCTGAAATTGCCGGATTTAGCAGCTGGGCTTGTTTACCCTGAGCTTTCAGGGGCTGCCAGCTTGATTATTAATAATAAGAATAAGGAGGCACGGGGTGCCTGAGCTTCCTCCCAATGATCCAGTCACAGACCGGCCAATGGCCGGACTGGTCCTGATTTCCGTATTCATTCTGATGCTGACTGTTTCCTGGTCGCTTTATGATGAATTTTACGGCTTGCGCCCCTGGCGCAAATATCAGGGCGAATTTTCCAGTGCCTATTCGTCCTACCTGGAAAAACAATACAATCAGCGCCGGGCTGACGAACAAAAATTCTACGCGACTCCTGCCTATCTGAAGCTTGCCGCCGACGTGAAGGCGGCCACCGACGCCGCGCGATCCAAAGACCAGGAAATCGGCCAGCAAATCGATTTGCTGGACCGCCAGCGCGCGGCCATGACCGACGCATTTACCAATTCCCGCGGCCTGGTCGGCTCGCTCACCTATCAACTCGAGCAGATCGATGAGAAAGACAAGAGCGGCAAGGACTCCAAACTCAAGGAACTGAACGAAGCCAAGGCTCAGACCTACGACGTAGCTTGGCCTGTCGAAGGCAATAAAATTGAGCAGGACAAATTTAATTACGACAAGCTGAATGGACTTTTCGTCTCCATCATGCAATCGAAAGCCAAGCTGGTTGCGGCGCGTGGCGATGTCGACCAACCGGCCAAGGATGCGCAGGACAAGCTCAATCAATACGTAAAAGAGAACCTTCCGGGCCTGGCTTCCAAGGATCTCTTCTCCCTCGGTCAGAGCATGAAGACTTTGGACATTCACATTCGCCAGATCAATGTGAATCCCACGGGAACTTCGATCAATAACTTGGGGGGCGCTGGACTCGTCGATCGCTGCCAATCCTGCCACCTGGGCACGGACCCGCTAATCGTTCCGGTCACCATGACGCTGACCAAGGCAGATCTCGGCGTGGCCAAGAGCAACGACGCGCCTTTCACCAGCCATCCCGATCCAGACATGATGAAGTATCATCCGCTGGAAAAGTTTGGCTGCTCGCCCTGCCACGGCGGTAACGGCCGCGCGCTGGACACCGTCGAGAAGGGGCACGGCCGCTACGAGCACTGGCTCTGGCCGCTGTATTACAAGGAAAATTTCAACGCGGGCTGCCAGCAGTGCCACGCTTCGGACATGGTCACCGAGCACGCGCCTGTGCTGAACCGCGCCAAGCAGCTGTATCGCGAAAAGGGCTGCATCGGCTGCCACCGCTTCCAGGGCTTTGACAATCAGGATGAAGAACTGGTCAGCGCGCGCCAAACCATCGCCCAACTCGACAATCAGAAAACGGACGACCGCCTGCAAATCGCCCAGCTGAACAAGAAGGGCGACACTGCGCCGGACAACGCCACCGCCAACCGCTACTACGCCGAGGCCACCAACCTGACCGTAACCATGTCAGGCATGGACGCCAAGATCGAACAGCTCGACCGGCGCTCCGCCAACCTGTTGCGCGAAATCAAGAAAGTCGGCCCGGACCTCAAAGAAGTCCGCATGAAGATTCACAAAGAGTGGATTCCCAACTGGCTGAAGCACACCCACGAATGGCGGCCGACCACAAAGATGCCGCAATTCCGCCTGCAGGATGACGAGATTCAGGCTATCTCGGCCTACATCTGGCAATCGGCTCTTACTGGCCCTGAGCTGCCCAAGCAAGCTCCCGGCAATGCGGCCAACGGCAAAGTGTTGTTCGAAGAGCGCGGCTGTGAAGCCTGCCACTCCATGGGCGAAGGCGCCAACATGGTGGGCGGAGATTTCGCCGCCAACCTTTCGCGCGTGGGGGAAAAAGATAACTACGATTATCTGGTGCGCTGGATTCTGAATCCGCGCGTCCGGACGCGTCCCTACAGCCCGTTCGAACACAAGGATCTGGGCCCCGAGGATTACGCCAAGCACAATCTCCCGTTTGTATTTGATCTGGACCATTCGCGCAGCCCCAACGACGGGCACGAAATGGTCGTACAGCAGATGACCGTTATGCCCAGCCTTCGCCTGACGGTGGAGGAAGCGCGCGACATCGCCAGCTACCTGATGACACAGAAGCACCCAGACTCCACGTTCGCCGCTGCCGATTTCATGGACGATCCCAAGCTCAAGGATCATGGCAAGGAATTGATCCAGCACTATGGCTGCGCGGGTTGCCACGAAATTTCCGGCCTCGAAGACGAAGGCCGCATCGGCACCGAACTCACCAACGAAGGCAGCAAGCCCATCGAGCGGTTGGACTTCGCGCTGCTCACAGAAGACGCCAAGCTGGGCACGCTCCCCGACGGCAAGAAATCTCAGCGCGGCGAGTGGTATGACCTGAAGGGGTTCTTTGAGACCAAGCTAACCGACCCAGCCATCTTCGATCGCGGCAAGTACAAGCCCGATCCCATGGACCGGCTGCGCATGCCCAAGCCCAACGTTACCAAAGAGGACATTGACGCATTAACAACGTTCCTGCTGGGCTCGACCGATCCCACGCTGCCACCGGAGTACATGTACAAGCCCGCTGACCAGCGCGCCGCCATTCAAAAGGGATGGTGGCTGGTCACCAAATATAATTGCATCGGCTGCCATCAGATTGGCATCGGGCAAAACTCCGTGCTCATGGGCCTGCCGCAGTATCAGGCCGAAAACAAGCAGAACCTGCCCCCGGTGCTGACCAGTGAAGGCGCTCGTGTCAGCCCCGACTGGCTCAAGGCATTTCTCAATAATCCGTCGCTGAGCACCACGGACATGAATCGCAACGGTGTGCGCTCCTACCTGCAAGTGCGCATGCCTACGTTCTTCCTTTCCGACGACGAAATTCGCACGCTGGTATCATTTTTCCAGGCTATCTCCAGCCAGCCGCAGCCCTACATTCCGCAAAAGATTGAACCCATCACCACTGCGGAAAAGGAAATGGCTCGCGACCTGTTCACCAGTTCGGCCGCGCCCTGCCTCAAGTGCCATGCCACGGGCGATCCCGGCCATGACAAGAGCGCCATCGCTCCCAATTTCCTGTTCGCCAGGGATCGCTTGCAGCCCGGCTGGACGGAGCGATGGATCACCAATCCCGCGCTCATCGCCCCCGGAACGGCCATGCCTTCGGGCCTCTTCAAACGCGATGGCGATCACTGGGTTTTCTCCGGCCCCTTGCCGGCCAGCTTCAAGGGTTACACCGGCGACCAGGCCGACCTGCTGGTGCGTTACATGTTCCAGTTGACTCCCGAGGAGCAACGCGCTCTCATGGGGCGAACGCCTTCGGGCGGCGGCTCGGGAGGAGCAGGGAAGTAAGATTTCTTGAAGTAGTATATGATTTTGAAGTTGTAGGGGCACGGCACTGCCGTGCCCTCGCATGCGATTCGAGGTCGTGCGGGCACGGCAGTGCCGTGGCCCTACAAGCGATTGAACGATTTAAACATTGAACGAACGATTTAGACATTGAACGATTGAAGTATTCTGCAATTAAACAGGAGGAACGGTTTCGTGAACAAAAAAAGATTAGGCATGTACTCGCTGGCAGTCGGGGCGTTCGCCATGGCGATCACCGGTTGCGGCGGCAGCAAGACGGAACAACCAGCAGCGGATAACGCGGCGGCGCCGGCCAGCGCACCGGCCGGAAAATCGGTAGACGCAGCCACAGCAGGCGAGGTCACCGGCTCGGTGAAGCTCGACGGCGCGGCCCCGAAAATGAAGGCCATCAACATGGCCGCGGAGCCAGCCTGCGCCAAAGGGCGCACCACTCCAGCCGTCAGTGAGGAAGTTGTCACTGGAGACGGCGGAGCGCTTGCCAACGTGGTCGTGTATGTGAAGAGCGGCCTGGACGGGTATTCCTTCCCGGCTCCAACAACAGCTGCCAGCATTAAGCAAGAGGGTTGCCAGTATCACCCGCACGTGGTGGCCATGCAGGTGGGTCAGAATATCGATGTCATAAACGCCGACCAGACCACCCACAACATTCACCCCATCCCCAAGGACAACCGCGAGTGGAACGAATCGCAGCCTCCCGGCGCCGCGCCCATCGAGAAGTCATTTACTCGTGAGGAAATTGCCATTCCAGTAAAATGCAATGTGCACCCGTGGATGAAGGCCTACATGGCCGTGCTGCCCAACCCCTACTTCCAGGTGACCGACAAGGACGGCAAGTTCGACCTGAAGAATCTTCCTCCGGGAACCTACACCGTGGTGGCCTGGCATGAACTCTACGGTTCGAGCGATCCGCAAACCGTTACGATTGGCCCCAAAGAATCCAAGGCCGTGACCTTTACGTTCAAAGCCACCGCAGCCGCCGGAGATTAAATCCCGGCATTCTCCGGTGTGCTCCTCTTTTCTCTGTGCTCTCTGTGTTAAAGCTTTTAAAGGTTTAACACAGAGAACGCAGAGGGATAAAGAGAGAGCCACAGAGAAAGACTGCACGCACTGCACAACGCGGAGCCCGCCGCAACAATGAACAAAGTTTACAATGAAGCTTTACATCGCTACGCCGTGCTCACGGCCTGCTGCACCTTTCTACTGCTGATTGCCGGGGCCCTGGTTACTTCGAACGACGCTGGCCTTTCCATACCCGATTGGCCGCTGGCCTATGGCTCCCTTACGCCGCCTATGGTGGGCGGCATTCGCTACGAATTCACGCACCGCGTGATTGCCACCTGCATTGGCATTCTGACCATCGGACTCGCGGCCTGGCTATGGAAGGCCGAGCAGCGCCTTTGGATGCGCTGGCTGGGCGTGGCGGCCCTTGGCGGGGTAATTGCGCAGGGAATCCTCGGCGGGCTGACCGTGCTCACGTTCCAAATGCCGGCGGTATCCGCTGCCCACGCCACCTTGGCGCAGCTTTTCTTTTCCACCGTGGTGTCCATCGCCGTTTTTACAAGCCCCTGGTGGAATGCTGCGCGCACGGGGGAATTCGAAGATCCCGGATCGCCTTCCGTTCGAATGCTTGTGGTGTGGACCCTGGTTGCGGTATTCCTGCAGCTGATTTTGGGCGCTGCTTTTCGGCACAAGGCGTTTGGGATTATTCCCCACCTCGTCGGTGCAGCCGTTGTTACAATCCTGATTTTTATGACCGCGGGAGCGCTGAAGAGGCGCTTCGCGAGCGTGCCCGAGCTGCGCAATTGCGCGCGATATCTGCATATCCTAATTGGAGTGCAGCTCTTGCTGGGCGCGGGAGCCTACTGGTCGCGCCTATATGCCGCGCGCTTTCCGCAGCCGATTGCCGTGATGGTAGCGCTGACCGTCGTGCACACGGTGACCGGCGCGCTGGTGTTGGCCGTGACGCTGGTGACAGCTTTGATCAGCTATCGTATGCTTAGGGCGCGCAGCGCAGTGGCGGAGCCCGCGGCCGCTTCGCAGCAGGTTGCTCATTAAAGGATTTCTTGCGGACCCAGCGAAAGAAAAATGAAAGAATCGACACAAGCAGCCAGCCAAACAATATCGGAAGCAAGCCGTCCGGCGCTTTATCTTGCGCTGACCAAGCCTGACGTTTCCTTCCTGGTCGTGATGACCACGGTTGCCGGATTTGCGTTGGGAACGCGCGGCCCGCTGGACTGGATGCGCATGGCGCACACCGTATTCGGCACCACGCTGATTGCCGCCGGCACTTCCGCCCTCAACCACTATTTCGAGCGCGATACGGACGCTCTGATGCGCCGCACCGCATCAAGGCCGCTGCCCTCGGGACAACTCAATCCTCGCGAGGCATTTTGGTTTGCGCTGGCGCTGCTGGCATTCGGCACGCTGTATCTGGCGCTGGCCACAAACGCGCTGGCAACTTTTTTGGGTGTGGCCACCTCGGTGTTATATTTGGGCGCGTACACGCCGCTGAAACGCCGCACCACGCTGGCCACTTTTGTGGGCTCCTTTCCGGGCGCAGTGCCGCCGCTGATCGGCTGGGCCGCCGCGCGAGACTCGCTGAATATCGAAGCCTGGGTTCTATTCGCCATCGTGTTTTTGTGGCAATTCCCGCATTTTGACGCCATCGCCTGGGTATACCGTGAAGACTACAAGCGCGCGGGAATCAAGATGCTGCCGACGGTGGACCCCGAGGGCAAACGCACCTTTCGCGAAATTCTAATGACTGCGGCGCTGCTCGTGCCGGTCAGTCTGCTGCCTACGGTGACCGGGCTTGCCGGAGCGCATTACTTTTTTGGAGCTGTGGTGTTGGGCATCATGCTGGTGGAAGTGTGCTTGTGGGCTGCGGCGTCGAAATCCAATTCGCGCGCCAAGTGGCTCATGCACGCGACCGTGCTTCACCTGCCGTTGCTGTTGGGATTGCTGATCTACGACAAATTCACCCGATAATTTTTTTCCGCGCGCGCGGGGCGCAAGTGAGAGGCCATGAACGGACAGGAAAATGAGGCCGAGCTGGCAATCATGTCTTTGGTGATGGTTATACTTTCTATCCTGGGGATCGTCGCCGGTTTTTCCAGAGGATTATTTGGCGGTATCGATGGGCTGCTGATCTTGGGAATTGCCCTGATGATGCTTCTCATTTTTGGAGCGCTGTTGGTGGTTCAGGCATTCCAGCAGGGATGGATTGGCAAGAAACACAAGGAAGAAACGCCAACGGCTCCGCCGGCTGCGGCAAAGTAGCACAGGCACTCTTGCCTGTGCGGTTTTTGCAATTGTCGCTGGGTCGAGAATCCGCACGCGGCCTACAAAATCACACAGCCAGGAGTGGCTGTGCTACTTAATGCAGGGAAGGACCTCACCCATTGATTTCCCCGCCGGCGTTAAACGCAGTGCTCAACGGCGCAAGCGCCATTCTCGTCACGCTTGGCTACGTCATGATTCGCAACAAGCGCATCCTGGCGCACAAGGCCTGCATGATCGCGGCGACCGTTACCTCCGCAATTTTCCTGGTTTCCTACGTCACCTATCATTACCGTCTGTATGCCGCCGGACAGGCTCCGCTGCATTTTCCTGGTACAGGCGCGCCCCGTATCGCGTACCTGACCATGCTGACGTCGCACACAATTTTGGCCATCGTCATTGTCCCGCTGGTGATCCTGTCGCTCGCGCGCGCCTTGCGCTCCAATTTCGTGGCGCACAAGCGCATCGCGCGCTGGACGCTGCCGCTGTGGGCCTACGTTTCCGTGACGGGCGTGCTCATCTACGTGGTGCTCTACCAGATTTATACGCCGCCGCATCCGTAGCATGTGGCAAATTTATGTGGCATAGGCGTCAGCCTGTGCGGGTTTAGGCCTTGCAAGGACTCACCCCGCACAGGCTGAAGCCTATGCCACAAAAACCTATGCCACAAAAATCGAAACTTAAATGAACAGCGTCCCACACACCGCCGAAATTCCAGCCGAGCCACCCAAGCCCGGGATGGCCAAGAAGTGGCTCATAGCCATTCTGGTGCTGACCTTCGCGTTTGTGCTGATGCCCTTTCTGCTGTGGTACATGACCACCTTTACGCGGCCACTGAACGACGCCGACCTGGCATCCTATTTTGCCGATACGCTGCATCCAAGGCGCGCGCAGCATGCGCTGTCGCAAATTGCCGACAGGATCATGAGTCCGAACGCCGTCATTCGCCAGTCCGCCAAAGCTTGGTATCCCGAAGTGATCCAATTTTCAGAGCAGGGAAGCGACGAATTGCGGGTGACCTCGGTGTGGGTGATGGGCCAGGACAACCAGTCGCCGGAATTCCATGCCGCGCTCTTGAAGCGCCTGACCGACGCAAATCCGATGGTGCAACGAAACGCGGCGCTTTCGCTCGTGCGCTTCGCCGATCCCGCGGGACATGCGTTGATCGCGGGAATGCTGGCGCCCTACACGGTGGTCGCGCAGCGCACCGGAATTCTCTCCACACGCTTGAAGCCCGGTGATGCTATCAACCCCGGCACGCTGCTCGGTCACATCCTGATCGGGGCGGACAACACAGAGGTTCGCTCGGAAGTTCCCGGCACCATCCGCCAGTGGATTTCCGCGGACAACGCCCAGGTGAAAACCGGCGATCCCATGTTGCTGGTCGATCCCAGCCCCGAAATGGTGTGGGAATCGCTGCGCGCGCTGTACTTGGTTGGGCAAACGGAAGACTTGCCCGCCGTCGATCCCTTTACGCGCGAGATTGAGGGTATGCCGCCGCAAGTTCAGCAGCAAGCCGCGCTGACGGCGCGGGAGATTGCCGCGCGAAACGCTAAACCCAAGTCGTGACCCGTGACCCGTCTAAAACCAGCGCACACCTGTATCTGATTTCAACTTATGCAAGGAATGGAAATAATTCAAGGGAGTAGCTCGGAATTCAATTCATAGTCCACAGTTCGCGGGTCGCGAACCACGGCTCACGGCACTTCAGAACGGCAGCGTCCCATTCTCGCCCTCAAAATCCGCCAGCGGAACCATGTCGATTGCGTCCCACGGGCAGCCTTCGAGGAAGGCGCCGTCGGGGCCTTTGCTGGTACACAGTTTGCAGCCGATGCAGAGAAGGGGATCAACAATGATGCGGCCAAATGGGGCGTGGTCTTCGTCCGGCGCCCAGTACATGCAATCCGCAACCGGGCAATACTCGACGCAGGCGGGCGAGCCCGAGCAACCGGTGCAGCACTCATTAATTACCGCAAGAATGTGCGGTTTGCGCTTGCGCTGCGTGGTCGTGCCGGTGGAAAGCGGCGCGTGCTTGACCACCGTTCCCGCCTGAAATTCCTCGATGCTAGGAGCCGAGTAGGCCACGTCGATCCTCCGAAAAATGGATTGCCAGAAGGTATTCTTGCTGACCCCATTCGAGTTGTCAATCTGCTAGATTCTATGAAGTGACTACCATATTTGAGGTAAGCTAAAAAAACTTTGAGCGAAGATTCCAGCATCGGCGTTGCAGTCAGTCAGGACATTCCGGGCGCGGGTGTCTCCATCAACAGCCCCGCACAGGTGTTGTTTGCCAGCCTGATTGGGACGACCATCGAGTTTTTCGACTTCTACATTTTTGCAACTGCGGCAGTGCTTGTTTTTCCCAAATTGTTTTTTCCTTCGACGGATCCGGCGACCGGAGTGCTTGCTTCGCTGGCCACGTTTGCGATTGCATTTTTTGCGCGACCGATTGGGTCGGCGCTTTTCGGGCATTTCGGCGACCGCATTGGGCGCAAGGCTACGCTGGTTGCGGCGCTGCTGACCATGGGCCTCTCCACGGTGGCCATTGGCGCGCTGCCAACGTATGGCACGATAGGCGTGGCGGCTCCGGCGCTGCTGGCCTTCTTTCGATTTGGGCAAGGACTGGGGCTTGGAGGCGAGTGGGGCGGGGCAGTGTTGCTGGCCATCGAAAATGCGCCGCCGGGGAAGCGCGCCTGGTACGGCATGTTTCCACAGCTTGGTGCGCCGATCGGTTTTCTTTTTTCGGGCGGGATTTTTCTCGTGCTTTCGCGATTCCTTAGCGACCAGCAATTTTTCAATTTCGGATGGCGCATTCCGTTTTTGGCCAGCGCCGCGCTGGTGCTGGTGGGATTGTATGTGCGGCTGACCATCACCGAGACACCAGTGTTCCGCGACGCGCTCAGCCGCCGCGAGCGCGTGAAGGTGCCCATGCTGACGGTGTTTCGCGATCATGCAAAAACGCTGTTTCTCGGCACGCTCACAGCCATCACTACGTTCGTGCTCTTCTACCTGATGACGGTTTTCGCACTGTCCTGGGGCACTACAGCGCTGGGCTACAGCCGGCAGAAATTTCTGGTCATGCAACTGTTCGCCGTGCTGTTCTTCGCGGTGTTCATTCCGGTGGGCGCGGTGCTGGCCGAGCGAGGGCGGCGCAGCACGCTGCTGTGGGTCACAGCAGCGATTGGCGCATTCGGATTGGTCCTCGCGCCCATGTTTCTTGCGGGGACGACTGGCGCGGTGTTGATGATGGCGCTGGGATTGTCATTGATGGGGCTGACGTACGGGCCGCTGGGCACTGTGCTGTCCGAATTATTTCCAACGTCAGTGCGCTACACGGGCAGTTCGCTCACGTTCACGTTTGCTGGAATTTTCGGCGCGTCGCTTGCTCCGTACATTGCCACGTGGCTGGCTAAGAATTATGGTTTGCAGTACGTGGGCTATTATCTTGCAGGCGCGGCAGCCTTAACGTTCGCCGGTTTGCTGGCTGCGCGCGAGACGAAGGATGAAGAGTTGTGATCCGTTGCTAAACCTCTGCGGAGTGGGGGACGAACCATGAAAGAACAAAAGCAAACCACTAAAAGTCTCAGTCGCAGAAATTTTGTGAAAACCGCAGCGGCAGGCCTGGGCGCATCGGCGCTGGCCGGTACGGCGGCTGCGCCCATCGAATCCGCTCAGGGCGGCGCGCAAGTGCCCAAGCGCTGGGACCGCGAGGCCGACGTGGTCATCATTGGCGCGGGCGCCACGGGGCTGCCGGCGGCGATCGAGGCCATTGAAAACGGCGCGTCCGTAATTATTGTGGACGCCAATACCGATGTCGGAGGACATGCCATTGTCAGCGGCGGCAACATCGCCCTGGGGGGCGGGTCCGCGCGGCAGCAAAAGTATGGCGTGAAGGATTCGCCGGACCTGCTGTTCTCTGATTTGACCGACTGGTCCGTGGTCGAGCCCAATGGGTTTCCGGATTATCGCTACAACGACAAGGAAATCATTCGCGCATTTGCCGACAACAGCGCGGCCACCTGCGACTGGCTGGTGGCGCATGGCGTGGTGTTTGTTGACAAAACGCCGGACAATGCGGGCGCGCACGCCACCGGAAATTCCGCGCCGCGCGAAAATCATGCCGCTCCCATGCAGTGGCCGCAGATGCAGACCGGCGTGCCCGTCGGGCCTGATAAGGCGGCCACAACTTCGTCGGGCATCGGCTTCGTGCGGCCCATGGAAGCTTCGGCCAGAAAGCTGGGCGCGCAAATTTTGCTGCAGCATCGCATGACCAGCATCGTGCGCGAAAACCAAAACTCCGGGCGCGTGCTGGGAATTACGGCCACGAATAACGGAAAGGCGCTGAGCATTCGAGCCAGGAAGGCCGTCATCATTGGCACAGGCGGGCACAGCAGCAACGTAAATTTCCGGCGGATTTTCGATCCGCGTCTCACGGAAGAATATCAAACCATGGGCGAGGCCTACTCGACGCGCGACGCCAGCGGAGAGCTTGCGGCCATGGCGCTCGGCGCATCGCTCTGGGGCGCCTACAATCAGACCGGAGAATTCGGCGAAGCGCTCTCCAAGGCAGGCAGAATCGGCAGCCGCGAGGGATACGTCAATCTCAATTGGATGCCGGAGAGCCCCGTGTTCTCGCGCGCAGGGTCGACAGGATTGCGCGTAGCCGACTGGCAGAATGTGATCCTTGTGAACCAGATTGGCCAAAGATTTTTCGACGAGACCAAGGGGCAATATCCCACGGCCAACAATTATGGAGCCATCAAGCCGTATGTCGCCGGAAGCTACCTCAACGCCGCAAATATCAAATACGACCCGGCAAGTTTTCTGAACGCGGCGCTGGCCGGAACCGGGGAAGCGGTCAACGGAGGCGGCCCGATCTGGGCCATCTTTGACGCCGACGCCGCCAAACGCGAAAGCTGGAACACGGCTCCTCCGGACGTGGACGTTGCGGGAGGACTTTTCTTCTCCGGAAATACAATCGCGGAGCTGGCGCGCAACATCGTCAACAAATACCAGAAAAAGCCCATGCCCCCGGAATCGCTGCAAGACACGGTCGCGAAATACAACTCCTACGTGGACGCGGGAAAAGACGCGGATTTCGGCAAGCCCGCGCCGAAATATAAAATCCAGGCGCCGCCGTTTCACGCGGCATGGTCAACTCCGGTAGTACACGATTCGCGCGCGGGCCTGCGCATCAACGCCAAATGCCAGGTGATCGATCTCAATGGCAACCCGATTCCAGGCTTGTATTGCGGCGGAGAATCCGCGGGCGGATTCAGCATCCACGGAATCGCGCGCTGTGCAGTGCAGGGACGCATCGCCGGCCGCGAGGCGGCGAAGCTGTGAGGGGTGCAGGTGGCGGGTAACAGGTGGCAGGTGACTGGTGGCAGGTGACTGGTGGCAGGTGACTGGTGGCAGGTGACTGGTGGCAGGTGACTGGTGGCAGGTGACTGGTGACTGGTGACTGGTGACTGGTGACTGGTGACTGGTGACTGGTGACTGGTGACTGGTGACTGGTGACTGGTGACTGGTGAAAAAGCTTCCCGTCGGAATTCCTTGCAAATAGCAAGTTAAATCTGGCCGCCACTACGAATTTCAAATTTTGAATTTCAAATTTCATATTAGAACAAACCAATTACAATCCACAAAAATAACCAAAGATTAGATCCGGCCAGTCACGAATCACAAATCACTAGAAGCCATCTCATAAATAGTCTTTGTAGGTCACGGCTTCAGCCGTGACGCTCAGCACTCTTAAAATCAAGGGCTTTAGCCCCTGACGGCCGACCGACTTTACCGGCCGGCTATTTATGAGATGACTTCTAGTCACCAGTCACTCGTCATGGGTCGCTAGAAGCAATCGGATAAATAATATTTGTAGCTCACCGCTTCACAGCTTGCGGAAAAAGTTGATTTGGGGCGGGTTCTAGTGGCACAGGCACTCTTGCCTGTGCGGGTTTCGCTGGAGTTAAGAGAAGCGCACAGGCAGGAGTGCCTTTGCCACTCGGACATTTGTGAGATGGCTTCTGTCCACCATCTCCCCGCATTGCATCGCCGGTCAACCAGGCGTACGATACCGATCAGGAAGATAAGACAGGAGCGCCTTGCGTGGCATTCGCGGCGGCAAGCGCTGGAAATTGCCACGCGGGAGATTAACCATGATTTCTCGATTCACCATCGTTTTGCCGGCAGTTGTCGTTTGCTTCGCGCTACTCGCGCCGGCTGCGCCCGCTCAGGGCCGCGGCGGAGCGCGCGCATCGGCAGCGAGTATCCGCTCACGCTCCTCTATCGGGATTGTTGGAAGGCGCGGAATTGCTCGCCCAGCGCAGCGCCGATTTCTACCTGAAGCGGGATTTCTGTTCGCTCCTTATTTTTACCCCGGCGATGAGTTTGACTATGGCCTGGCAGGCGAAGATAGCTCACCTGTGCAGATAATCTCGGGACAGCGGCCCCAACTACCTGCCCCAGCGGCAACTCCAGGCGAACCGCTACTTTTGGAAATCCACGACGGCCAGTGGGTGCGCGTTCCCACCGGCGGCGAGATGCAAACCCTCCCTCAGCCCGGAAAATTGCAAGCGCTCAAGCCGGACCTGCCGAAAGCAGCCGTCCCGCCTGCCGGCTTCATTGAAGTCCCTCCATCGGAACAGGCGATTTCACAATTGCCGCTGGCCGTGATTGTGTTTCGCGATGGGCATTCGGAAAACGTGGAAAAGTACATGATCCGCGGCGATAGTTTGTACACGACGGCGCTTGATTTTAGCTCCGGCTCGCTGACTAGAAAAATTCCCCTGGCCCAATTGGATCTTTCCGCAAGCCTGAAAATCAATA
>Ga0206831_1163_pt1 | contig 18113 bp, 17 predicted proteins | sample Alteio_BWOrgCont_73_FD_152876 | JGI IMG/M metagenome (GOLD analysis project Ga0206831, IMG submission 152876) | Enriched cells from forest soil in Barre Woods Harvard Forest LTER site, Petersham, Massachusetts, United States -... | ecosystem: Environmental > Terrestrial > Soil > Temperate forest >...
AATTTTTCATTGCCATTCTTGTAGCATAAGCTGCAAAATAGGCAATATGTTGCTATCACGAATATACTTTTGAATCAGCATTAAGCCGGTGGCTGGCTGATAACGCTGTACCTCTTTTAAATCCGTATTGATCGGCAAATTCTTGACGAGTTAAATGAAGTTCGTCCCGAATTTCACGCATATTAACTTCTTCAGGCACTTTCACTTTATGAATTTTAGCGTGCGTTTTTTCGCTTTTAGCAAAAGATCAAAGCTGTCAATTGTATGTAAGTGAGTGTCGCTAATTTTTTGTCGTGTACAGGGAGCCATGCTACGCATCAATCATGTTGCGCACTAAATGCTTAAACCATGAGCGTTCACAATACTTTCTATTATAGCGCCATGGTCTCCTTGCGCTCTATGGGGGTGGTTATGTTCAATAAAGCCCCCGTACACCAATAGTTCTTTTAATTGCGGGTGTAGTTTACCGCCGTCGTGTGGATTTCCATATGCGTGCTTATGAGGTGGGCAAGCGTAATTACCTAAGCTTTTAAATTTATTCAGTACTGTAAAAGATGCCATCTGGCGTGCTCTTGCTGACTGGTGCGCATTAGGCGCGCGTTCCATGCTGGCTTGCTGTGCGGCAACCGAGCAACGTATGTAGTCACTAATGGTTGATTTTAAATCTTGGTAAACTTCTGTTCTTTTAGATTCATTAATGATGCCTCTGACATTATGGCATAAGAGTGGACGAGAATAATGTTGGTGGCGGCGATTATGTAATAAATTTTCATGCGCAATATACTCATAGGGATTGAGTAGTAAGCTACAAATTTGCTTTAGAATTTGTTCAGTTTGAAACGTTACTATTTTACAAGATACAAATAATTTTGCCGTGAATAGCTGCAGCGGCAGCTGAAGGTTACTGTTATTTTTCCGTAGATAAATTTTTCGATAAGCAATCACATCTTCCCAATCCAAGCCACCAGGCAAAGTCATTTCACGCTCTGCCAGATGAGGTGGAGGAATTAATGTTGATGAATAATCACCCTGTGGCTTTATAAGGCTTTGATGTCCAATCGCGCCCCTGGCTTTAATTAAATAGACGTAAGCGGTGGTTTTTTCTGATCTTAAATCTTGTTCCGAATCAACTTCTGTCAATCCGGAACTAGCAAAATGTTTTGCTTTCAGTATACTATCGGTGAAAGAAACTGACGTTGAAAAAGAGGAGTCGTTTCTGTGGGCAAGCGTATTACTTGCCATCAGAGCATGTACATAATTATGAGAGTGGTTTATTAAGTTATTAATAAAATCAATCATAGTAGGACATAAAACTTGGTATTGGTTGTACTGATAAGAAATAATTCCGGGCACCCTCTCTAATATGGCGCGCATTGTTTTATCATAGTGTTGGCGAACGATCCTTGTTTCTATTTGGTGAACATCCATTTTACTGATTGCATGTAAAAGAAAATTAAAATAAAAAAAATGGGGTGCTTGGTCCGGCACATCCTGAAAAATATAAATTGCGCAAGCATCTTGCAGGATAGTTTCCCTTAAATTTAATAGCTCTTGTGTTTGTGGTTCATCTCGAGTGAAAACAAAATAACATTTATCCCGATAAATATAGTTGGGATGAAATCCCCCGCTTTCTTTAATTTGTTGCGGTGTTCTTTTATCACCACGTGCAAGAATAACGGTAGATGGTTCTCTAAAAAGAGAAGACAAACGAAAAATATTTTCCTCATACATTGTTGCCTTTGCATAAGGTAATGGTGTTTTTGGATTGATTTCTTCAATGGGTCGATATTCTATCGCCATGGTAAATAACGGGGCATCTGAAAAAATAGCCCAGGGAGTGCCATTTGGCTGAGCATAAGTTACTGGCTCAAATGATAGAAAACCTTCTACCTCGCTACGAGGAGAGAGGGGTGGAGAGCTGCGAATCATTGCGGAATATTATTATATTTTAACGAGGTAATTTTCCTCTATTTTAACAATATTATGCTTAAGATTTTATTAAGTATTTAGGTTCTATTTATTTGAATGTGATAGAATTTCCCTGCATAAATGCAATTGCGTCCGCAGTGCGGGCACAATTGGGTGGAAGGGAGTTGGATGGATAAACCGCCTATTCAGGTGCGCTGTTCAGCTTGAGTTTAGCAATCAAGCCTCAAGCCGCCAATGTGCTGGCCACAAATTCAGGTTCACGTTTAATAACGATCAGGTATGCGCGCGCAGCGCCTTCAGGCTTTCTAACGCCTTGTTCCCATTTTTCTAAGGTGCGAATTTTAAATCCGTATTGATCGGCGAACTCCTGGCGAGATAAGTGGAGCTCATCCCGAATTTCGCGTACATTAATTTCTTCAGGCACTTTCACTTTATGAATTTTAGTTTTAATTTTTTTACCTTTGGCAAAGGCTAGCGCTTCGCGCGCTCCACGCAATAAACTTTCACCTGCTTTACTCATGATGCTCTCCGTAAGTTTTTACCAGTAATTTAATAATCGTTTGCAGTTCATTTTGTTCTGCCATTGTCAAATTAGATTTTTGGTTTTTAGCGTACAAAGTAAACAAAAAAATGGGCATCGTTTGATTATGGAAATAATAAATAACCCGCACACCGCCTCTTTTGCCTTGATGCGCATCACTTGCCCATCTTATCTTGCGTGCTCCACCTGTTCCAGGAATTAATTCTCCTGCCAAAGGATTTGCGGCAATAAAACTAATGAATTCCATTTTTGTTTTTTTCATCTATGCACGATTTTGCCTGCCGGATAAATTCCAGTGTTTCTACTACCGTTTGTAAAATTTGATTTCCCATATTTATTATAAACCAAAGTTTTAAATTTTCAACCCCAATGGGGTTGATTGGAGTGAGGGCAATTTTTTAATTGTGAACGCAGTGCGTTCACAATTAGAACGGTTTCGACTAATGAAATATTTGAGTTGAGTGACTCAATTGTTTCCCGCGCAGGAAGTTCTTCACGGCGGATGTTGATATGAGAGGGGGCCATAATTCCCAGCCTCGCAAAGCTCGGCTGAGAATGACAGAGTTCTGAATTACTGTATACAAAGCTAAAACAGACTAAAATGACTTAAGCAGAAAACTTTATCGAAGTAAACGCAATTTGTCTGCGTGTGGGCAAAATGGAAGATGGGGATAGATAAGCAAGTGATTAATCAGGTTTTTTAGTACGGCGTTTTTTTAAACCAGCTTGAATAGTTTCGACTTCCGCTAACGATAAGCCAGTGTTTTTTGCGACAAATTTTGCATCGCTGCCTGCGCGTAAAAGGTTGCTGGCGATTTTCAAGCTGTTTTCATGTTTAATTTTTTCTGCAATGGTCATGATTTTTTTCCTTTTGATGGACGAAGTGCTCTTACTTAATTGTTCAAATAGTTCAGTTGAATTACCACTTATTTCACCACATTCTACGACATAGTTTAGCAAAATTTCATAGTATTCGCCACCGTGTTCCATGGTTTTTATCCATTCTTTTTTATTTATAATTATTTCCAGTGTTGGTCTAATATCTTTGTCACGAATATGTTTTTGAAATAACATCAATGTTGTAGCAAGTCGATACTGTTTGATTTCCTCATCGGACAACTGGTTTAAATCAAGCAACGCAAAAGGCTGCAACCAATATTTTTCGGCTAAATCTGGCTGCGCAAAGCAATCGAATAAGCGGGTAGAAAATGGATAAGGCGAGCGTTGACCTGTATAGTAAATTAAAGGATAAATCAATGGTAAGCGTGTTCCCACTGGTATTCTAGTTGCGGTTTTGCCCGGTAATTGTTCCAGGTGATAACGCCAAATTTTTGTCATATATTCAAGCAAACGAAATGGCATTAATTCTTCGGGTTCAGATTGCGCTTCCACCAAAAGGTAAAGCAATATTTCTTGCTCTTCCATTTTTACAGAATATAAAATGTCACTGTAAAATGCACGTAATTCTTTACTTACAAAGCTGCCAGGCTGAAGTTTCAGGGTGGGCCATTTAATATTTTGCTTGAGTTCTGCGGGCAAAGCAGTTTGTAAAAATGACTTTGCCACTGCTAAATCTTTCATAGCAGTTTTAAAGACTTTGTCGTGCGGACTGATAATGGCTGGCATGGGCATGGTTCAAAAATAGTAACCACGTCATTATAATCTATTTTTCATTTAAAATACATAAATAAATTTACAGGATCTTTAATTAAAGAATGTAGCAGAATCAAAAAAAGTTAAAATTTCTAAAATGCATTATAATTAGGAAATACACTAAGAGAAAAATCATGCAAGCTTATCGAATAGAAACATCCATCAACGAAAAAGGACAAGTGTTGCTAAAACACATGCCTTTTCATCGTGGTCAAAAAATTGAAATAATTGTGTTGCCGGCTGTTGATTTAGCTGAGCCAATCCATGTTCCTAATGCCAAAACGCGTGCTGTGTTAGAAGCAGCTGAGCAAGGGAAAGACCTCGAAAAAACTTCACTCAAAAAATTAAGCGCTCAATGGGATCAAGCGGAAGAATAAATTGTGCGCGAAATTATTCAGACTCACCAATTCAAGCGCGATTACAAGAAAAGTATCGCCTCTGGCCGATATAAGAAACAAGACTTTTTAACGGTTGTTGAATTATTAGCACAAGATCAAAATTTACCCGTCAAATATCGCGATCATATGCTCAGCTCAGATTGGACTGGGTATCGTGAATGCCACTTAAAACCAGATTGGTTGCTTATCTACAAAAAATATGACGATGTTCTTTTGTTAGCGAGAACCGGCTCGCACAGCGAGTTGTTTTAAAACCGCAAATACAGCATTGCCGACACCACATCTGCCGTATAACCAATTTGCACGCCGGCTTGTTTCCAATTTAATTCTGAGACAATTTGTGGGAAGGGTAAGAAAGGTTGATAGCGCGTAATCGCATCCCAACGATGGGTTTGCGCGTAGCCATAAATGATGCCTAAGCGATAGCCTAAAGCGTAGTGCCAATTGTCATTGCTACCGAAATCATCGGTCCACCAATAGCGTTGCACGCCGGCGGCATAAGATTGAATGCCATAGGTGTTGACGAAAGTTCCCGCAAAAAAACCATGCGTTGCCACTGACAAAGAAGGGTTGTTATCATCGTGCCCTTGGCCATTGCTGTGTGGCATAAAAAATAATAAATGGTAAGACCACATACCGGCATAAATAGTAGTGGATTCAGGTGTGTTGCCCCACGCAGCCGACCAAAAGCCAGTGTTATTATTTTCAGCTGCATCGGCATAAGTTTTTTGAGTAAGGCAAACCGTTATTAAAACTAATAAGGGCAGCCAGAGTTCTTTTGTTATTATTTTCATCTAAGGGATTTAAATAGCCGCAATAAAGTTTATCAGTGCACGATTATATTCTTCTGGAACATCATAATAAAGCGAATGCGATGCTTTTTCAAAAACAATCAATTTGGATTTGGTAATACCACGCTGGATTATTTCACAGAATTCCAGCGGCGTAATCCAATCCTCTTTCCCAGCTAGAATCAAAGTGGGACAATTGACTGCATGTAAACGTGATGTGAAATCAAAGTGATCAATTTCGGTTTGAAAACCGCGATTAATCACGGCTGGATTGCATTTGAACGGATTAGTCCCTTGCGGATGACCATGGGCAGCTTTATAGGAATAAAGTGATTCCATCACTGTAAAATATTCAGCATGGCTTTGTGCATCAAACTTGCCTGGCCACAAATACTTTTCACACATAGCTTTTTGCTCAGCATTGCCGCGCTCGGCTAATGTTTTTTTAGCAACCTCAAAAAATTTATGGGTAGGAGAGCAAGTTATTAAAATCAATTTGCTCAATAAATCAGGATAGTCAATCGCAAAACCCAAAGAGACTATGCTGCCATAAGAAACGCCCTGTAAAATAATTTTTTTAAGCTGTAGTGCACTGATTAATGCATGCAGATCGAGTATGTGATTGGGTAGCGAAAATTCGTTGCTGTCACCTTCAAAGACACTTTTCCCACAGCCACGTGGATCAAATAGCAAAACATTCACATACTCTGCTAATACTAAGCTGCGCTCTTCATACATGCCATAACCAAAGCCGGGTCCGCCGGGAACAAAAACCAACGTTGGCCAGCTGGGATCGGTTTGAATATATTTATAGTAGATGGGTGTGCCACGAATCGTGATGAAGGTTTCAGTTATTTTTTTCATTTTGCTGCTTCTCGTACAAATTCGTTTCTACTAGCATTGCTTTAAAAATAGTAATGAGACGATGAGTCTGCAAAGGCACTGGATATGAAAAATAAAGAGAGAGGTAATAAGAAATATTTTGATTTCATAATAAACGTAGGTCGGCTTCCCGAGCCTCGCGTTAAGCGAGGCGAGCAAGCCGACATCAAGTGCGGCGTCGGCTTACGCGTTTTGTTTTACAAAACGCGGGAAGCCGACCTACATTTTCTACTTCCCAGCATTCAACGCTTCGCTCAACGCGGCTTCTGCATCGCTCGCAGTCACTTCTGGCGATGATTCAGCAGCCGGTTCAGCAGCCGCTTGAGCTGCTTCTAAACGTTTGCGACGGCGTTCGTAGTGGTAAGCCAAGCCAGTACCGGCAGGTAACAAACGGCCGACCATTACGTTTTCTTTCAAGCCACGTAAGTCATCCATTTTGCTCATCACCGCCGCTTCAGTTAACACGCGGGTGGTTTCTTGGAACGATGCAGCAGAAATAAATGATTCGGTTGCTAATGAGGCTTTAGTGATCCCTAACAACAAGCGATCGTAAAGCGCAGGCAATTTATTTTCTGCGCCTAAGCGTGCATTTTCATCCTTCACTTGGAACAATTCGGTTTGCTCGCCCTTCAAGAAACGGCTATCGCCAGTCGACACAACCTGACACTTGCGCATCATTTGCCGTACGATCACTTCAATGTGTTTATCGTTAATTTTTACCCCTTGTAAACGATACACATCTTGCACTTCGTTAACGATGTAATTGGCTAATTCACTCACGCCCAATAAACGCAAAATATCGTGTGGGTCGGGTGCACCGTCGGCAACTGTTTCACCTTTCACGACATGTTCACCTTCAAACACGTTCATGTAGCGCCACTTCGGAATCAATTCTTCATAGACATTGCCTTCGGTGTCGGTAATCATCAAACGACGTTTACCTTTGGTTTCTTTACCAAACCCAACTACACCCGAAATTTCCGCTAAAATCGCCGCATCTTTAGGGCGACGCGCTTCGAACAAGTCAGCAACGCGTGGCAGACCCCCGGTGATATCACGGGTTTTCGAGGTTTCTTGCGGGATACGTGCCACTACATCGCCGGCGTGCAATGTTTCACCATCTTGCAAGTTTAAAATCGCATTGATGGGCAAGAAATATTGCGCCACGGCATTGCTGCCAGGCAATAAAATATCTTTGCCATGTGCATCCACTAATTTAACCGCTGGACGTAAATTTTTACCGCTGGTACTACCCTTGGGTTCAGTGATTACGATGCTGCTCAAACCGGTCATGTCATCGGTTTGACGCGTCATCGTGACGCCTTCCACTAAATCGACAAACTTCACGCGACCTTGAATTTCAGTGATGATCGGGTGTGAGTGCGGATCCCAGTTGGCAACCACAGTTCCCGCTTTCACGGCCGCTTCATTAGCAACCGTTAACACCGCACCGTAAGGCACTTTATAACGTTCACGTTCGCGATTGTTTTGATCGATCACAAACAATTCACCGGAACGAGATGTTGCAACTAAATGCCCGTCTTTACGTTTGGTGGTTTTGATGTTATGTAATTTAATCGTACCATCGTTTTTCACTTGGATATTATTTTCCGCCGTAGCCCGCGATGCCGCACCCCCGATATGGAAGGTACGCATGGTTAACTGCGTACCGGGTTCACCGATGGATTGCGCAGCGATAATACCGACTGCTTCACCGACGTGCACCAAGTGGCCACGCGCTAAATCACGACCATAACACGCAGCACAAATGCCGTAATGGGTTTGACAAGTGATCGGTGAGCGCACTTTCACACTGTAAACACCGGCTTTTTCAACTAAGGCGGCTAATTTTTCAGTGAGCAAAGTATTGCGTTCTACCAATAATTTTTGATTGCTGGGGCTGAAAATATCTTCCGCAGCGACGCGACCTAGAATTCGTTCGCCCAAGGCTTCTACAACATCACCACCTTCAATGTGCGGCGTCATTAACAAACCTTCTTCAGTGCCGCAATCATCTTCAGTGACCACGAGATCTTGTGCCACATCCACCAAACGACGGGTTAAGTAACCCGAGTTCGCAGTTTTCAAAGCAGTATCGGCCAAACCTTTACGCGCACCGTGAGTGGAAATAAAGTATTGCCGCGCATCCAAACCTTCGCGGAAATTTGCGGTAATCGGTGTTTCGATAATCGAGCCATCGGGACGCGCCATCAAACCCCGCATCCCAGCGAGCTGACGAATCTGCGCCGCGCTACCCCGTGCACCAGAATCGGCCATCATGAACACGGAATTGAAAGAATCTTGCTTCACAGTTTTGCCGTGTGCATCTTTCACTTCAGCAGTCGAGATTTTATCCATCATGGCTTTGGCCACTTGTTCATTAGTGTGCGACCAAATATCGAGGACTTTACTGTAACGTTCGCCCTTAGTTACTAAACCTGACGCATATTGTTTTTCAATTTCTTTCACTTGTTTTTCCGCGCCGGCAATAATGGTTTCTTTGCTTTCGGGAATCACTAAGTCGTTAACGCCAATGGAAGTGCCTGAACGGGTTGCATACGCAAAACCGGTGTACATCAAACGGTCGGCAAAAATCACCGTGCGTTTTGCACCCAGGGTGCGATAGCACAAGTCAACCAAGCGTGAAATCGCTTTTTTATTCATGGTGCGATTGATGAGGCTAAAGCCTAAACCTTTCGGCAAAATGTCGGCGAGAATCGCACGACCAACGGTCGTTTCATAAATTTTACGCGCAGTTGTTTGTTTGCCTTCGTCATCTATTGTGGTTTCAGTGATCCGTACTTTCACTTTCGCATGCAAGTGAGCTTCATTGCTTTGATAGGCACGACGCGCTTCATCGATGTCGGCAAATACCATGCCTTCACCTTTCACATTCACTTCTTCGCGGGTTAAATAATACAAACCTAACACCACATCTTGCGTTGGAATAATAATCGGTTCACCGTTAGCAGGTGACAAAATATTATTGGTCGACATCATCAAGGCGCGGGCTTCTAATTGCGCTTCCAAAGTTAATGGAATGTGCACGGCCATTTGGTCACCGTCGAAGTCGGCGTTAAACGCAGTACAAACCAGCGGATGCAATTGAATGGCTTTACCTTCGATCAATACCGGTTCGAAAGCTTGAATCCCTAAACGGTGCAGCGTGGGCGCACGGTTTAATAATACGGGGTGTTCGGTAATCACATCTTCCAATGCATCCCACACTTCCGGACCTTCACGTTCGACTAATTTTTTCGCCGCTTTAATGGTGGTGGCGTAACCGCGGTGTTGCAATTTGCTGAACACAAACGGTTTGAATAATTCGAGCGCCATTTTTTTCGGCAAACCACATTGGTGCAAGCGCAGGGCAGGACCGACCACGATCACCGAACGGCCAGAATAATCCACGCGTTTACCCAACAAGTTTTGCCGGAAACGACCTTGTTTCCCTTTGATCATATCAGCCAGCGATTTCAACGGACGTTTGTTCGCACCTGTAATCGCACGACCGCGACGACCGTTATCTAACAGTGCATCGACTGATTCTTGCAACATGCGTTTTTCATTGCGCACGATAATGTCCGGCGCACTTAATTCCAACAAACGTTTCAAACGGTTATTACGATTGATCACACGACGATATAAATCGTTCAAGTCCGACGTTGCAAAACGACCACCATCGAGTGGCACTAAAGGCCGCAAATCCGGTGGCAATACTGGCAACACCGTGAGAATCATCCATTCCGCTTTATTGCCTGAGCTTAAGAAAGCTTCTAATAATTTTAAGCGTTTGGCATATTTTTTGAGTTTGGTTTCTGAGTCGGTGCTAGCTACTTCTTCGCGCAAGCGGGTCACTTCTTCTTCCAAATTAACGCCCACTAATAATTCGCTGATCGCTTCTGCACCCATTAAAGCGTGGAAATCATCGCCGTATTCTTCGAGCGCATCGAGGTAAGCATCTTCAGTGAGTAATTGGCCTTTTTCTAAATGCGTAAGTCCTGGATCCGTTACAACGTAGGCTTCGAAATACAAAATGCGTTCGACTTCGCGCAAAGTCATATCGAGCACTAAAGCGATACGAGACGGTAAAGATTTCAAGAACCAAATGTGCGCCACTGGACAAGCCAATTCAATATGGCCCATGCGTTCACGACGCACTTTAGAGAGAGTGACTTCCACGCCGCATTTTTCGCAAATGACGCCACGGTGTTTCAAGCGTTTGTATTTGCCGCATAAGCATTCGTAATCTTTGATAGGTCCAAAGATGCGCGCGCAGAATAAACCGTCGCGTTCCGGTTTGAAGGTACGATAATTAATGGTTTCAGGTTTTTTTACTTCACCAAACGACCAGGACCGAATGACATCGGGCGAGGCTAAGGCAATTTTAATGCGATCAAAATCAACGGGTTCAACGGCATCTTTTTTCATAGTACTCAAAAAGTTTGACATATTTTGTCCTCTGTGTTCAGTCTACTGTAGGGGCCGCTCGCGAGCGGCCCGTGCGTGCAACATATTATTTCGGGCCGCTCGCGAGCGGCCCCTACGTTATTTACGCTTCGTCTAACTCAATATCGATACCCAGTGATCGAATTTCTTTCGTCAATACGTTAAATGATTCCGGCATACCTGGATCCATCCGGAAATCCGCATCGACAATGTTTTTATACATCTTGGTACGTCCCGTTACATCGTCTGACTTCACGGTTAACATTTCTTGCAAGGTGTAAGAAGCGCCATACGCTTCCAGTGCCCACACTTCCATTTCTCCGAAGCGTTGGCCCCCGAATTGTGCTTTACCACCCAGCGGTTGTTGTGTCACGAGGCTGTATGAACCGGTTGACCGGGCATGCATTTTTTCGTCTACCAAGTGGTTCAATTTCAGCATGTACATGTAACCAACGGTTGACGGACGATCAAACTTTTGCCCGCTGCGACCATCGGTCAAGTTAGTTTGTCCATCTAAGGGCAAATCAGCCAGCGCCAACATTTCTTTAATTTCGGCTTCAGAAGCGCCATCGAACACCGGTGTTGCCATCGGTACACCAGCACGCAAATTATTTGCTAAAGTCATCACTTCTTTATCGCTTAAGGCATCTAAATCAACATGCACATTGCCTTTCGATTGATAAATGCGTTTTAACAAAGCGCGGGTTTCAGTGATTTTGCTTTGTGCTTCTAACAGTTTGCCAATTTTCTTACCCAGCCCTTTCGCAGCCCAGCCTAAGTGGGTTTCCAAAATTTGTCCCACGTTCATCCGTGACGGTACGCCTAATGGATTTAATACGATATCAACTGGCGTGCCATCGGCTAAGTACGGCATGTCTTCCACCGGCACGATCATCGAGATAACCCCTTTGTTACCGTGACGACCGGCCATTTTATCGCCGGGTTGAATGCGGCGTTTAACCGCCAAATAAATTTTCACAACTTTCAACACGCCGGGCGCTAAATCATCACCTTGAGTGATTTTCTTGCGTTGGATAGCCAATTGTTCATCGTGTTGCGCGCGCAATTGCTTAACGCGCTCGTGAGCCGTTTCTAATTCTTTATTCGCCGCATCATCGTGCAAACGAATTTCGAACCATTGTTCACGTTCCAGTTCAGTTAAGTATGCCGCTGTAACAACAGTGCCTTTTTTCAATTTGTTAGGGCCGCCATCGGCAGTTTTATTCACCAACAATTTGTGCACGCGTTGATACACGTCGTTTTCCAAAATCCGTAATTCATCACGTAAGTTGTTGCGTACTTTTTCAATCGCCGCTTCTTCAATTTGCAGCGCACGTTTATCTTTATCAACACCATCGCGGGTAAACACTTGTACGTCGATGACAGTTCCTTTCATACCAGCCGGTACGCGTAAGGAAGTATCTTTCACGTCAGAGGCTTTTTCACCGAAAATGGCACGCAATAATTTTTCTTCCGGCGTTAATTGGGTTTCACCTTTAGGCGTTACTTTACCGACCAAAATATCGCCGGAGTCGACTTCAGCACCGATGTGCACAATGCCGGATTCATCGAGTTTCGCTAAGGCAGATTCACCCACGTTCGGAATATCGGCAGTGATTTCTTCGGTACCTAATTTCGTGTCGCGTGCAATAGCGCTTAATTCTTCGATGTGAATCGACGTTAAGCGATCTTCTTGCACTAAACGTTCCGACAATAAAATCGAATCTTCAAAGTTATAACCATTCCACGACATGAACGCGACTAATAAATTTTGACCTAATGCGAGTTCACCTAAATCCGTTGAAGGACCATCGGCTAATACGTCGCCTTGTTTGATGGCATCGCCCACACTAACCAGCGGGCGTTGATTGATGCACGTATCTTGGTTAGAGCGCGTGTATTTAGTTAAGTTATAAATATCGACGCCGGATTTGCCAGCTTCAACTTCTTTATCATTCACACGCACCACAATGCGAGAAGCATCGACGTTTTCAATCACGCCACCACGCCGCGCAACCACCGTTACGCCAGAGTCAACCGCCACAGTGCGTTCCATACCCGTACCGACTAAAGGCTTTTCCGAGCGCAGAGTGGGCACCGCTTGACGTTGCATGTTCGAACCCATCAAAGCGCGGTTCGCATCGTCGTGTTCGAGGAACGGTACTAATGATGCAGCGACAGAAATAATTTGTCGCGGCGAAACGTCCATATAATTAATTTTATCGCTGGTCGTCATGGTGAATTCACCTTTGTGACGACAAGCCACAATTTCTTCAGCGATATGATTGTTTTTATCGACCGGGATATTCGCAGGCGCAATGTAAGAATCGCCTTCTTCAATCGCTGAAAAATACAACACTTCATCGGTCACTTTGCCATTCACGACTTTACGCAGAGGCGTTTCCAAAAAGCCATATTCATTGGTGCGCGCATAAGTGGCGAGCGAGTTGATCAAACCAATGTTTGGACCTTCCGGGGTTTCAATCGGACACACACGACCATAGTGAGTAGGATGCACGTCGCGCACTTCAAAGCCCGCGCGTTCACGCGTTAAACCACCAGGCCCTAAAGCTGACACACGACGTTTGTGCGTCACACCTGATAATGGATTGACTTGATCCATAAATTGCGACAATTGGCTGGATCCGAAAAATTCTTTAATCGCCGCTGAAACCGGTTTCGCATTGACTAAATCTTGCGGCAATAAATTGTCGGATTCCACTAAACTTAAACGTTCTTTTACAGCGCGTTCTACGCGCACCAAACCGATACGGAATTGGTTTTCAGTCATTTCACCAACGCAACGCACGCGACGATTGCCTAAGTGATCGATATCATCCACTTCACCGTGGCCGTTACGAATATTGATCAATTCTTTCACGGTATCGACGATATCTTCACGAGTCAAAGTACCCGTGCCGAGAATTTCAGTACGACCTAAACGACGATTAAATTTCATCCGACCGACTGTCGATAAATCATAACGTTCATCACTAAAGAACAAATTGTTAAATAAAGCTTCCGATGAATCTTTAGTGGGTGGTTCACCCGGGCGCATCATGCGGTAAATTTCTACTTGCGCTTCCAATTGCGTGGTTGTGGAATCAATACGTATGGTGTCAGAAATATAAGGGCCTTGATCGATATCGTTAGTGAACAAGGTTTTAATTTCAGCAATATTGTTTTCCAGCAGAGTGTCTAACAGCGCTTGGGTAATTTCGGTATTCGCTTCAGCCACAATTTCGCCAGTGGTTGGATTCACTGCAGCATTTGCTAAAGTGGCACCCAATAAATATTCCATCGGTACCGTTAAATATTTCAAGTGTGCTTGTTCTAATTCGCGAATGTGTTTGGCAGTGACGCGACGGCCTTCCGGAATAATCACATCGCCTTTATCATCTTTCACATCAAACACGGCAATTTCACCGCGCAAACGTTCTGGAATCAATTCTAATTTAATCGCGTCTTTCGACAATACGAACGTATTTTTAATGAAGAACATATCGAGCATTTCTTCGGTGCTGTAACCTAAAGCACGTAATAAAATACTAACGGGTAATTTACGACGGCGATCGATCCGCACGTATAATAAATCTTTAACATCGAATTCAAAATCTAACCACGAGCCACGGTAAGGAATGACGCGGGCTGAGAATAATAATTTTCCAGAGGAGTGGGTTTTGCCCTTATCATGATCGAAGAACACACCTGGCGAACGATGTAATTGCGATACGACGACGCGCTCAGTACCATTGATAACAAAAGTACCGTGTTCCGTCATGAGGGGTAATTCACCCATGTAAACATCTTGTTCTTTAATGTCTTTAATTTTATATTTGCCAGTGGCTTTGTCGATGGCGCTGTCTCGATCAAAAATCACTAAGCGCATTTTCACGCGCATGGGGGCAGCAAAAGTAACGCCACGAATGCGGCACTCTTCCACATTAAACGGCGCTTCGCTCAATTCATAGCTAACATATTCTAATTGCGCATTGCCAGATAAGCTTACAATCGGAAACACCGATTTGAATGCCGCTTGCAAACCCGTATCGGTACGCACATTAGGCACAGTACTCGCTTGCAAAAAATCACGATAAGAATCCAACTGCATCGCCAATAAATAGGGCGGTTGAATTAAGTCAGGTGATTTAGCAAAATTTTTACGGATGCGTTTTTTTTCAGTGAATGAATAAGCTACAGAATTAGCCATCGAATGGTTCCCCCTGGGAATTTAGTTGTGAATTGTGAGAGGTGAGTTGTCAGATCTCACAACTGACAACCCACAACTCACAACTTATTTCTACAGGCACGAAAGGCCGAGCGTAGAACTCAGCCTTTCACCTGCATGGTACAACGGATTACTTCAATTCAACCGCAGCGCCTGCTTCTTCCAACTGTTTCTTCAATTTGTCAGCTTCATCTTTAGTGATGCCTTCTTTGATGAGAGCAGGAACAGCTTCAACTAAGTCTTTCGCTTCTTTCAAACCAAGGCCGGTGATTTCACGGACAGTTTTGATCACGTTAACTTTGTTGGCGCCGAAACTCGTCATAACAACGTTGAATTCAGTTTTTTCAACCGCTGCTGCCGCGCCGCCCGCTGCTGGTGCTGCTACGGCAACTGCTGCTGCTGCGCTAACACCGAATTTGTCTTCCATAGATTTGATGAGTTCAACTACATTTATCACGCTCATGTCAGAAATTGCTTGTAAAATATCTTCTTTAGAAATGCTTGCCATTTTTAGGGTCTCCAAAATTTTTTAATGTTTAATTTAGTTAACTGTTATGCTCAGTTGTGAGGCCTGAGTTGTGAGTTGTGAGAATTGAGTTGTGGGTTGTGAGGGGTGAGTTGTGAGGAAAAACTGTTTTTGCTTTTACCCACAACTGACAACTCACAACTGACAACTAAATTGATCTCACAACTGACAACTGACAACTCACAACTAAGCCGCGCTACGCGGCCTTTTGGTCGCGTATGGCTGCAATAGTACGCACCAGCTTCGCATGAGGCTCGGCCAATGTACGCACGAATTTGCCGATAGGAGCTTGCATCACGCTCATCAACATCGAAATTGCTTCCAAGTAAGTCGGCAATTTCGCAACTGCATCAAGTTGATTTGCGGCGATCAGTTTCCCACCAACGACTAATGCAGTGACTTCCAGCTTAGAATGATCTTTAGCGAAATCACGCATTAAACGCGCTGCAGCACCAGGCTCTTCTTTGGCAAATGCCAAGACGACTGGACCGACTAATTTTTCTTGCATGCAAGCAAAACTAGTCTTATCTACTGCACGTCGTGCTAAGGTGTTACGTACTACTCGCAGGTAAATGCCTTCTTTACGAGCGGCTGCTCGCAATTGGGTCATTTCACTAACAGTTAATCCACTATAGAAAGCGGCAACGGCAGAAATCGAGTTGCTGGCAACTTCGCTTACTTCTGCAACGATGGCGCGCTTGTCATCAAGTCTTAGGGTCACTGTTTTCTCCTGGTTTTAATTTAGTTGTGAGCTGTATTTGTAGGTCGGTTTACGCGCAGCCTTGCAACGCAAGGCGTAGCAAGCCGACATCTTAAAACGGGTTCCCCGCTTTCGCGGGGACGACCTACGGTCGATTGTCGGCTTGTTCGTTTCGCTTAACGCGAAACTCTCGTAAACCGACCTACATTACAACTCACAACCCATCAAGTGGTGACAACCGCATTTGGAAAAAAATCTTTGTGCGGCAGCTCACCGTCTGCGTAGGAAATTAAGCAAAGCATGCATCTGCTTCAGATTACAGCCGTCATTCCCGCGAAAGCGGGAATCCAGATTTTTATTTGAGTTAACCTCAACATTTCCTGGATCTCCGCTTTCGCGGAGATGACGAGCAGCAATTTGCTAGCTTTGCTCCTACGGTCTTCGACGGCGGATGTTTGGCTGTTAGTTGTTGGTTGTTAGTTGTTAGAATGAAAATTCTAAATACTTACAACACAAACAAACATCAAACAACTGCCGCACGAATTTTTTAAAAAGTTGTTTTGTTGGCTGATCTAACAACTAACAACGAACAACTAATAACTAAACTGCTAAACTACTTTGGTCTACCAACAACCCGGGTCCCATGGTGCTAGACAGCGTTACTTTCTTAATATAAATCCCTTTGGCACTGCTAGGTTTGGCTTTCTTCAAATCAGCCAATACAGCCGATAAGTTTTCCAACAAGTCTGCAGGGCTGAAGCTCAAGCGGCCAATCGAGGCGTGCACAATACCGTTTTTATCGGTACGGAATTGCACTTGACCGGCTTTCGCGTTTTTCACTGCACCACTGACATCGTTAGTCACTGTGCCGACTTTTGGGTTTGGCATTAAGCCACGCGGACCCAATACTTGCCCTAATTGTCCGACCACTCGCATTGCATCCGGTGTTGCGATGACTACGTCAAATTCTAAAAATCCGCCTTTTACTTTTTCAGCTAAATCTTCAAAGCCGACGATATCCGCGCCAGCCGCTTTAGCTAAATCCGCATTGGCCGCTTGCGCAAACACAGCGACGCGCACCGTGCGACCTGAACCTTTCGGCAATACCGTAGAACCGCGCACGTTTTGATCGGATTTACGCGCATCGATCCCTAAATTCACACTCATATCAACGCTTTCATCAAATTTTACACTCGAGCATTCTTTGAGTAATTTGAACACATCCAGTGCAGCACGTGCTTGACCTGCTGTGCCAATTTTGGCTTGGATGGCTTGCATCCGTTTCGATAATTTAATGGCCATTATTTTTTACCTCCCGCTACTTTGAGGACTTTATTGCGTTTGGGAGTTTTACGCGCTTGCACGCCTTCCACATCAATACCCATACTACGCGCAGTGCCAGCGATGGTACGAACCGCCGCTTCCAGACCGGCTGCCGTTAAATCGGCTTCTTTAGTCTTGGCGATTTCTTCCAATTGTTTGCGCGACACTTTGCCGACTTTTTCGGTATGCGGCGTTTTGCTGCCGGCTTTGATGCCAGCGGCTTTTTTGAGCAACACCGGTGCCGGTGGGCTTTTCGTTTCGAAGGTAAAACTGCGATCGTTATAAACTGTGATAACGACAGGGATCACTAAATCAGCATCCACACCTTGAGTTTTTGCGTTAAAGGCTTTGCAAAATTCCATGATGTTAACGCCGCGTTGGCCCAAAGCCGGGCCAATGGGAGGGCTGGGATTAGCTTTACCAGCCGGGATTTGAAGCTTGATGTAAGCTTCGATTTTTTTTGCCATGATTATTTCCTCTGAGTGATAGCGGTCAAATGAATGACCTCCTCATTTTGTTTAAGTAAGTTGTGGGTTGTGAGTTGTCAGTTGTGAGCTCTTTATACTCATAACTGACAACTCACAACCCACAACTCCATTACGCCTTCTCGACTTGCCCAAACTCCAATTCCACCGGAGTTGAACGGCCGAAAATTAATACTGCAACACGTAAGCGGCTCTTTTCGTAATTGAC
>Ga0206831_1165_pt1 | contig 17923 bp, 12 predicted proteins | sample Alteio_BWOrgCont_73_FD_152876 | JGI IMG/M metagenome (GOLD analysis project Ga0206831, IMG submission 152876) | Enriched cells from forest soil in Barre Woods Harvard Forest LTER site, Petersham, Massachusetts, United States -... | ecosystem: Environmental > Terrestrial > Soil > Temperate forest >...
TACAGGCTCATCGCGCTCAACGCCAAGACTGGCATGCGTATTCCCAGCTTCGGCGTCGGCGGCGTGGTGGATCTAAAAAAGGATGACGATCAGGAAATCGATCTGGTCACCGGAGAAGTTGGCTTGCATTCGACGCCCGTCGTGGCGCGCAACGTCGTGATTGTGGGGGCCGCGCACCTGACTGGCGGAGTTCCGCATAGCAGGAAAAATGTGAAGGGCTACGTGCGCGGTTTCGATGTGCGCACCGGAAGGCGCCTGTGGATTTTCCACACCATTCCCCTTCCCAACGAATTTGGAAACGATACCTGGCTGAAAGAGTCCTGGGCCTATACCGGAAATACCGGCGTGTGGGGACAAATTTCCGTGGATGAAACTCTGGGCCTGGTGTACCTGCCCGTGGAATTGCCGACTGGAGATTATTTCGGCGGCGACCGCCCGGGTAACGGATTGTTTGGAGAAAGTCTAGTCGCGGTGGATTTGGAAACAGGAAAACGGAGGTGGCATTACCAATTAGTACATCACGGATTGTGGGACATGGACATCCCCTGCGCGCCGATTCTGGCGGACATCACCATCAACGGCCGCACCGTAAAAGCTGTGGCGCAGCCGACCAAGCAGTCTTACCTTTACGTTTTCAATCGCGAAACCGGCGAACCCATCTGGCCCATCGTGGAGCGCCCTGTCCCGCAAGGCGATGTCCCCGGTGAATGGTATTCCCCCACGCAGCCGATTCCCACCAAGCCGCCCGCCTTCGACAATCAGGGCGTTTTCGACGACAGCCTGATCAACTTCACCCCTGCACTGCACGCCGAAGCGGAAGAACTCGTCTCCAAGTTTCGCATTGGCCCGCTTTTTACGCCGCCCTCAGTGAGCAAAGCGGAAGGCCCATTGGCGACGATTGTTTCACCCAGCGCGACAGGCGGAGCGAATTGGCCCGGTGGCTCCTATGATCCCGACACGCACATTTTGTACGTCTACTCCCAAAGCGCCATCTCCGCGCTCGGGCTTGTGCCATCTCCGGACGCGAAGTTGTCTGACATGGAGTACGTTCAGGGTACGGCTGGCGTTTACCCTCGTGCTGGAAGGCCCATGGGCGCGCCTCCGGTCCCTGCCGCGAATCCTGAGAGCGGCGATCCTGTCTTGCTGGTGCGTGGATTGCCACTACTGAAACCGCCCTACGGCCGCATCACCGCAATCAATCTGGACAAGGGGGAAATCGTTTGGCAGGTGGCACACGGAGAAACGCCGGACAATGTGCGCAACCATCCTGCGCTGAAAGGAATGACGATTCCGCGCACGGGCAGCTCAGGAATAATCGGCACGCTGGCTACAAAATCGCTGGTCATCGCGGGTGAGGCCATAAACGTAACCATGCCGTCCGGCCAGCGCGGCGCGTCACTGCGCGCCTATGACAAAGCAACCGGGAAGGACGCCGGCGCTGTCTACATGCCGGCGCCGCAGAGCGGTTCTCCCATGACCTACATGCTGAACGGCCAGCAATACATCGTGGTGGCCGTCAGCGGCCCAGGTTATCCGGGAGAGTTGATCGCCTATCGCTTGCCTTCGATTTAGTCCTTACGTGGCATAGGCTTCAGCCTGTGCGGCTTTAGTCCTAGCAAGGACACAAACCGCACAGGCTGAAGCCTATGCCACATAAACCAGATTTGGACCTTCCTCAGCCCCGCAAATACTTATTGAAAAAGTCCAGCGTGCGACTCCAAGCCAACTTGGCAGCAGCCTCGTCATATCGTGGTGTCGTATCGTTGTGGAAGCCATGATTCGCGCCGTCATAAATGTAGGCCGTGTAGGTCACGTGGTTTGCTTTCAGCGCCTCTTCCCAGGCAGGAAATCCGCCGGTAATTCGCGTGTCCAGCGATCCGTAATGGAGCAGCAGTGGCGCTTTGATCTTGGCCGTATCCTCGGCGGAGGGTTGCCCGCCGTAGAATGGAACCGCAGCAGCAAGATCCGGCAGGCGCACCGCCAACTTGTTCACGGTTGTTCCGCCAAAGCAAAAGCCGACGGCTCCCATCTTGCCGGTGCATTCCGGGCGAGCTTTCAGCCAGCCGTAGGAAGCCACAAAGTCTTCGAACATCTTGGTGCCGTCAACTTTCGGAAATAGCGCCGTGGCCTTTTCCTCGTCGCCAGGATAGCCGCCCAGCGAAGTCAGCCCATCGGGAGCAAAAGCAATAAAATTGGCCACCGCCAAACGGCGCGCAACGTCCTCGATATATGGGTTTAGTCCGCGGTTTTCGTGGATGACCAAAATGCCGGGCAACTTTCCGGCAGCCTTTGCGGGCCGCGCAAAGTAGCCCTTGATGCTGCCATTGCCCTGCGGTGAGGGAACGGTTTCATAACTTACTTTAATTCGGGCATCGTCCTTCTGAACTTGCTGTGCAAGCGCGTAATTCGGTCGCAGACTCTCCCAAAGCGCCACTGCACTTACGCCACCCACGGCAAATTTATTGGCGCGATCCAGAAATGCACGGCGGTCGATGTCGCCGTGAACGTACTTGTCAAACTCATCCAGCAGCTCCTGCGGATAATCCGACGCCTTTTTTCGTTCCATTTGAACTCCTCCCTCGCGTTTAGCCCCGGTTGCCGGAGCCGCAAAACCTGAAGCGGAGGATATCATTTTATCGTTTGCGGAAGAAGCGATCCCTCTCTGAGCGAGCCGCTCCGGGCTGCGCAGGCTTAGTTTACAGATGGTGTAGAATGGTCTTTTGCGCTTCAGGCCCTGTAGCCTGCCGCCCACAGAGGACCTATGGCTCAAACTATCCGAACAATCGGCGTTGCCAACGGTGGTGGAGATTGCCCCGGACTGAACGCGGTCATTCGCGGCGCGGTTCGCTCCGCGATTCTAGGGCACGGTTGGAAAGTTGTCGGCATCACGGACGGATTTGACGGGCTGATTTGGCCCGAGCGCTGCATGTCGCTCACAATGGAATCGATCGCAGGTATTTTGCCACGTGGCGGCACCATACTCGGCACCACAAATCGTGGCAACCCATTTCATTACTTAATCAATGAAGGCGGCAAAAACGTTCAGCACGACTATTCGCTGAGGTGCCTGGAGAATGCGCGAGAAATGGGTCTGGATGCCATCATCGCCATCGGCGGCGATGGCACGTTGACCATCGCGCGCGATCTCGGACGCCTGGGAATTCCCATCGTGGGCGTGCCCAAGACAATCGACAACGACCTCTCTGCCACCGAAGTCACTTTCGGTTTTGATACCGCATTGCACGTGGCCACAGAGGCCATCGACCGCCTGCACACCACCGCCGAATCGCATGGCCGCGTGATGGTCATCGAAGTCATGGGCCGCGATGCGGGTTGGATTGCGCTGCATTCCGGAATCGCCGGCGGCGCGGACGTGATTTTGATCCCCGAAATTCCCTTCACCATCGAAACGGTGTGCGACAGGTTGCGCGAGCGCGCCGCCACGGGCAAAAAATTCTCACTTGTCGTTGTGGCCGAGGGCGTAAAATTGCCGCCGACCGATAAACACGGGAACCCATTCCCGGCGCCGCGCCCGGGACAAGTGGGATTTGTAATCGGCGATGCAATCCACACCATACTCAAGAAGGATGTGCGCGTCACCGTGCTGGGACATATTCAGCGCGGCGGATCGCCCAGCCCCTTCGATCGCATTCTGGCCACTCGATTTGGCGTAGAGGCCGTGGAGCTGGTGGCGCGCGGCGAGTATGGGCGAATGGTTTGCCTGCGCGCCGGCGAAATTGAGTCGGTCACCATCGACGAGGCAGTGGGTGTAAATCGTCAGGTGGACCCAAACGGCAGCATGGTTCGCACCGCGCGCGCCGTGGGGATAACTTTCGGAGATCAATAGATGATTTGGCGCATGATGCGCAGCCGGGGATTCATTCCCATCGTTTTAATTCTCGCCGCACTGCTCTACTGGAAACTGCATTCGGGTTCGCCGAACGTCATTTCGGTCGGGTACGTGGGCGATCGTGGCGTCATCCTCTGGAACACGCTCGCCGAAGTGCGCGAATCCGTTGGCGAAGTGAATTACGGCGACCGTGTCGAAGTGCTGCGCGTCGAGGGCACGGCCGCTCAGGTGCGCACAACTTCCGGCAAGGTCGGGTGGATGCGCGATTCGCGGCAAGTGATGGATTCCGAGCTGTGGGGACAGATCGGCAAATTATTGGAGCGCGCGCGAACTCTTCCCGTCCAGGCGCGCGGCCGCACCAAAACGATCAGCAACGTGCGGGTCGCACCCGGACGTGACGGCAAGCGCATATTTCAATTTGGGCGGGATACCAAAGTATTAATTTTGGAACGCGCCGTGGCCGACGCTCCTCAGGGCCCCGAAGAAAATTCGCAGCCGGCCAAAGCGGACACGCCGGATGGCCAACAAACTAAGCAGGAAGACTGGCTGCTGGTCATCCGTGCCTTGGATTCTCTTCCCGATGGTGGCAGGGCCCCATCGTTAGGCACTGCTCCCACGGCAGTGAAGCGGTCCACCAGTGACTCGGTGAGCGGCGGGCCAGATGTCTCGCTATTGGGCTCCTCAGTGATGGACATGTCCACAGGGCCTGTCGCCGGTTGGGTGCTGGCGCGATTTATAGAGCTGGATTTGCCGGATCCTGTGAAGGATTACGCAAGCTCCGCCGACCTGCGTGTGGTGGCCTGGTTCGAATTGAATCGCGTGCCGGACGGCTCCGGGGGCGAAGCTCCGCAATACCTCGTTGCCGGCGCGCGTGGGGCTGAAGGCGGGCCTTGCGACTTCACCACGCTGCGCGTTTACACGTGGGGCACGGCGCGAAAACGCTACGAGACTGCCTACGTGGAAAGCGATCTGTGCGGACGCCTGCCCATTCGCATCTCCGCCAGCGCAAAAGGCCCTTCCTTCCAATTTCCCGATGTGGACGAGGGCGGCGCGCAAAGAACGTATGTGCTTTCGGTGACGACGGTTCGCAGAGTGAAGGATGCAGCCACGCAGCAGCCGCACGTCAAAGATTGATCGCAATTGTTTGCCGGAATTTGTAGCACAGGCACTCTTGTCTGTGCGGTTTTGTGGATTTATAGCGATTCGGCCGCCCGAACTTTGAGAAACCCGCACAGGCAGGAGTGCCTGTGCCACTTTTTCCGCAACCTGTTCAGCCTGCGGGTCCTAATTGTAGGGGCACGGCATTGCCGCGCCCCTACGACCCATGCACGATTCGCGTGGTAAACTCCTAATCGAAAATTCCGTGCCATCTCAGATGCAAGTTTCTCGAATGCCAAAAACAATTTCCGATCCATGTCGATGGACACTCACGCCAGCCGTGCTGATGGCATTTTTTTTCCTGGCCGCCTGCGGAAATCGCGCCAATACGGCGCCGAAGCCGCAGTCCCCGCCACCGATTGAATTCCTTGGCACTTGGGGAGACAAGGGCGACGGCCCCGGCAAGCTCGACGCCCCGGTTGCAATCGCCGCCGATTCACTGGGCAACGTTTTATTTGCCGACTCCGGCTCCGGTTTCATCCACAAATTTGAATCCAGGGGAACTCCGCTATTTTCTTTTGAGGAGGCTCGCGCTCGGCGTGCGACGGGCATCGCTGTGGACTCCGGGGGCGCGATTTATCTCGCTCAGGCGCAGCAGGGCAGCATTTTCGTTTTTCTTCCCGATGGAAATATTTTGCAAACTTGGCGCAGCGCCCCTCAGCGCCATTTTTCAGGAGTCCTGGGAATCACCGTCGACGATCAGGGCAATCTGTACGTACCCGATCCGGCCGGCTGGCGCGTGGAGAAAATTGACAGCCATGGCCGTCAGCTAAAATTCTGGACGGCCACAAAACCTTTGCCCTCGGATCCGCGTCCCTACTCGGTTGCCAATTCTTCCGACGGTTCGGTATTTGTGGCTTATGCACAGCCCGGATCCATCACAAAATTTAATTCCGACGGGACAAGAATCATTTCGTGGAGCACCGCGGAAAACATCGCGCCGGATTCCCCGCCCATGAGCGGATTCGCGGTAGGCGGGCAATTTGTGTTCACCATGGCCGCATCTTCCTCGCAAATTCGCGTTTGGACGCTCGACGGACAGCACAAACTCGACTCCGATCTCACCCCATTTCTAGGCGCAACCGCGATCGCTGCACCTCAAATCGCTGTGACCCCTCGCGGGGAGCTGCTGCTGTTCGATCCTTCCGTCCCGAAAATATTTCGCTTTCGCTTGCACTTGGATGACCTGCCAAGGAGCCAAAATGACATTGCTTCTCACTGAGGCCGACGTGCGCTCCCTCTTGACCATGCCCATCGCGCTGGAAGTTGTGGAGGAGTCTCTGCGCGAGCAGGGCCGAGGCGAGCTGATCCTGCACCCGCGGCGCAGAATCAAAATGCCTGACAACGCGCTCTTGCACTACATGGCTGCGGGCGACACCGTGCATGGATTCATGGGCATGAAACTTTACACCGTGGCGCGCGGCGTGGCGCGTTTCGTGGTTCCGCTTTTCCGCTCGACCACCGGCGAGATGGCTGCGTTGATTGAAGCAGACGCGCTGGGCCAGATTCGCACCGGCGCGGCCAGCGGCGTGGCCACCAAATATCTGGCCAATGAAAATGCGCGCAGCGCGTGCATCATCGGCACGGGATACCAGGCGCGCACGCAACTGGAAGCCGTCGCCGCCGTGCGCCGCCTGGAACGCGTTCGCGCCTTTGGGCGCGATCCAGAACGCCGCGCAAAATTCTGCCGCGAGATGAGCGAGCGCATCGGCGTGGCCGTGGAAGCCGCAAGCTCCGGCGAGGAAGCCGTGAAGGGCGCGGACATTGTCATCACCGCGACGTCCGCAACAAAGGTTGTGCTCGAAGGCGCGTGGCTCACTCCCGGCATGCACATTAACGCCATGGGCGCGAACTGGCCGCAGAAGCGCGAGCTGGATTCCCCCGCGGTCGGCCGCGCGGATAAAATTGTGGTGGATTTCATCGAACAAGCCAAGATGGAAGCGGGCGACCTCATCCAGGCGTTTGCAGAAGATCAGTCAAGATGGAACACAGTGCAGGAGCTGTCGGAAATCATTGTTGGTAAAGCGCCAGGCAGAAGCAGCGCCGAGCAAATCACATTGTTCAAGTCCAACGGCATCGCCACCTGGGATTTGGCAGCCGCAGTGCGAGTATACGAAATGTCAGTCGAGCGTGGCCTGGGCAAGCCCATACCGCTCTGGGAAGCTTAAGCGGCATAGGCTTCAGCCTGTGCGGTTTTGGGCCTAGCAAGGACTAAACCCGCACAGGCTGAAGCCTATGCCACATTTCCGATTTCGTTACAGAGGTTTTCGCAGAACCAAACACCCGGCCAGAATGTCATGCAAGGCCTGCTTTCTTTCGGTGAAACCGGCAATAATATAGCCAATAAAAAAGAAGCCCGAAATTTGCCGCGCTAGGTTGCGAAGCAGCGCACGACCAAAGCTCAGCCGTTGCCCCTTCAAATCCGTTACATAGAGCCGAAAAATTCTTTTGCCGGGCGTGGCCTGCCAAGGCGAAGCCTCAAACACGGTGTAATACAAGCATCCCAGAGCAATGAGCAGCGCAATCGCAAGGGGCGGGGGTTGCGGGATGTCCAGCAGCGAAACAGGCGCGGGCGGGACCAGCTTTTCAAATGTTGCCGGAAAAAATGAGGTGCACAAAAGAAAAATGGCCCCGATGAGAATGGTATCGATGGCGCAGGCGAAGGCACGCAGCCAAAATCCCGCGAAGGCAGGCCGCGGCGGCAACAGCGGAATTTGCGGAATATCTGGAATGACTTCAGGCGCCAACGCGCTTTGAGGAACATTCACAGGCCCTATTTGCGCGACGCTAAGGGGAGTCTGGCATTGCGGGCAAACGCTGGTCCCCTCGGGGATTTCGGCGTCGCATTTCTCACAAGTTAGAATTGCATTCCTCCAGAACAAGCCTCATGAAACCTAACAGCCACAGATTCGCTTTGCAATGAGAACCCCGCAATTTGCATTTGTGGCGCGGGCTTCAGCCTGCGGAAAAAGTACTTCTTGTCATCCCGAGCGAAGCGAGGGATCTGCTTTTCTTCTCCATTCCCAAGAAAAAGCAGATTCCTCGGGCAAACCCCGCCCTTCGGAATGACAGCACGTGAGTTTTTCCGCAATCCGTTCAGCCTGCGGGTTTTCGTACTAGCAAGATCCAACCCCCGCAGGCTGAAGCCCGCGCCACAAAAGCAGTTTGCAGTGATGAGGAGGCGCAGATCAGTAGGCCAGCAATTCGTGGACAGCCGCGACCAGATCGGCACTTTGCGGAAGGATTTCATCCTCGAGTTTTGGTTGGTAGGCGCAGAACGTATCCATGGCGGCGACGCGCCGCACGGGGGCATCCAGCTCATCGAAAAGCTGGTCGGCGATGCGCGCGGCAATTTCCGCGCCGTAGCCCCAGGAGAGCATGTCTTCATGCGCCACGATCACGCGATTGGTTTTGCGCACGGTGGCGGCGATGGCATCCCAATCGAACGGCGAGAGCGAGCGCAGATCGATGATTTCCACCGAGACGCCTTCGCGTTCCAGCTGCGCCGCGGCCACTTCCGCGCGGTGCACCACGGCCCCGTAGGTAATTATACTTACATCATTACCTGCTCTTGCAACACGCGCGCGTCCGAATGGAACGGTGTAATCCGGACCGGGATAGGGGGAGCGATTGTAAGGCTGTCGGTACAAATGCTTGTGTTCCAGGAACAGTACGGGGTCGTCGCAGCGAATTGCCGTGCGCAACAGTCCGCAAAGGTCCAGCGCCGTCGAGGGCATGACCACGCGAATTCCCGGCGTGTGCGTAAAAATTGATTCCCCGCTCTGGCTGTGATAGATCGCGCCGCCCGTCAGATAGCCGCCGGTGGCCACGCGAATCACCGCGGGCGCCTTGAACGCTCCGTTGGAGCGCCAGCGAATCAGGGACAGCTCGTTGCGCAGCTGCATCATGGCCGGCCAGATGTAATCGAAAAATTGAATCTCCGCCACGGGCTTCAATCCGCGCGCGGCCATGCCCAGCGCGCTGCCCACAATGCAGGCCTCGGCAATCGGCGTATTGAAAACGCGCATGGATCCATAAAGCCGCTGCAATCCAACCGTGGCCTTGAATACGCCGCCCTTCCCTTTCACATGCTGCAAGTCTTCTTCGCAGCTGCAGTCGGCCACATCCTCGCCGAACACCACGATGCGCTCATCGCGCGCCATTTCATCGGCCAGCGTGGCCGAAACCATTTCCACCATGGTGCGAGGCTCGCCCGTAAATTGCGGCACGGATTCGAAGCGGGAAGATGAGGGATCGACGTCGTGAGAATATTGATTGATTAGGATGGATTCCTTGGCGGGGATTTCCGCGGCCAGAGCCTTGTCGGAAGCTTCGCGCACTTCGCGATCGACTTCCGCTTCGATGGCTTCCAGTTCCTTTTCATCCACAATCCCTTCGCGCACCAAAAACACGGCAAACTTGGGAATGGGATCGCGATGCGCCTCTTCCTCGCGCAGCGCATGACTCTTGTAAAGCTTTTCGTCGTCGGATAACGAATGCGAGTAAGGACGCGTAACCTGCGCGTGAACCAGCGACGGGCCTTTTCGAGCGCGGCAATATCCCGCCGCTCGGGTGAGTGCCGCGTAGCTCGCCAGTGGATCGCTGCCGTCGCATTCCTCCATCAAAAGTCCGGGGAAATTTTCGACCAGCTTGGCGATGTTGCCGCCCGCGGTCTGGAATTTCACGGGAACGGAAATGGCCCAACCGTTATCCTCGATCAAAAACAGAATCGGAAGCTCGCGCAGGCAGGCGGAATTCAGCCCTTCGAAAAATTCCCCTTCGCTGGTGGAGCCGTCCCCGCCGGATACATACACAATTTCATCCGCTTGATGGCGCGCGAACTCGCCAAGCGGCGCTTGTTGCGCCTGTTCCAGCGCGCGCGGAAACTTGGCGAAATAAAGAGAGGCTTCGGCCATCCCCACGGCGTGTGTGTACTGCATCCCAGTGGACGAGGAGCGCGGAAGGATATTCAGCCGCGAAATACCCCAGTGACCGGGCATTTGCCGCCCGCCCGAATTGGGATCGTCCTTGGCGCCCACCGCCTGGAGAAACATTTCCAGCGGCGTGACCCCCAACTCCAGGCACAGCGCGCGGTCTCGATAGTATGGATAGATCCAGTCATACCCCGGCCGCAGAACCAGCCCGGCCGCGGCCAGCACGCCTTCATGCCCCGCGCCGCTGATTTGGAAATAAGTTTTGTTCTGGCGTTTCAGTTGAATTTCGCGGTCGTCGATGCGCCGCGAAAGAAACATGGTGCGGTAAATACGAAGAAGATCCCCCCGAGACAGGCCTTGGTATCGGCTGGAGTCGTATTTCTCCGTCTTCGGGCGAGCCTGCACGGGCATCCGAATCACCTTGAGCTGAGCTGGAGCAGCCAGTTTCGGAACTAGCCTCCATTATATCCAAACGCAGCCAATGAGCGAAGGATTTGAATCCACAGATGAACACAGATAAACACTGATAAAACAAGAATAATGAGGAGAAAAGCGGTCAGAAACTGGGATTTATTCTCATTTTCCTTCTTTTATCAGTGTTTATCTGTGTCCATCTGTGGATTAACTTCCTGTGAAAAAAAATCGCGGCGAGCGTTCCATCCCAGGGTGTGGTGCTGGGATGGAGACGGCTCGCCGCGTTGCATGGCGGCGCAACCGGGGGGGATGAGCGCCGACATATTGCTAGCGCACTACATCGCGGCAGCGAAGGTGCGCCGGCAATCTCGCTGAATCCGCTGCCTGTCCGGCCAATCGTTGCGGCAGCGTTTCAAAAAAACTTCAAACCATCTACTTGTTGCCGGCGGGCAAATCGCGATCTGCATTGGCGTCCGCGGACGCTGCATTGCCCATTTCCAGCACGTACAGGCCTTCTGTGGCGGAAGCCGCGACCAACTGGTTTCCAGCCTCGCGCGAACGCAATGCGGAAATCGTTCCTTCCCCGTTGGGGCCGTCCATGCGCCCCCAGGTTTTTCCGCTGTCGCGCGAAAGGAACAGATCACCGGCGGCGGTCGATACGACTACGTTGTTGCGAACCGGCACCATATCGTCGATCGACAGTTCCGAAAGATTTGCCTGCTTCCAGGATTCGCCGGCATCGCGCGATACAAACACTCCGTGACCGCTGGCCAGCACTACCGTGTTTTCGTCCGTGGCGTGAAGGTGCAGCGAACCGCGCGGCTCAAACGGCAAGCTGCGCGCAATCCAACTCTTCCCGCCATCGCCGGAAACTTCCAGCTGCCGCGAAGTCAGCGCCCAAACGTAGGAGTTGCCATTGCCCGTGCGCACTGCACGAACCGAAGCGCTGCCATTCCCCGCGGAATTCGCCGGCGAAGCTTGTGCTGCCGGCGCGAAGGAAATCGCACTCCAATCCATGCCGCGGTTGCGCGACTCCAGCAGCCCTTCTTCCGTGGCGGCATACCAGACGCCATCGCCGAAGGCCATATCATTCACCTTGGCGTGAAGCAGAACCGTTGATTTGATTGTTGTGGAGGCAGAAGAACCCGCCGCCGCTTTCGAACCGGGAGCCTTCCCATTTTGCGGAGAGGTACCCGTTTTCGCGGTAGCGCCGCTTCGAGCCTTTGCAGGGGCGGACTTTTCGATGACCTGATTCACCGGCAACCACGCCCGGATGGAAAGGTCGTAGTGCAGCAAGCCGCCGGGTCCGGGAGCCGCGAACCAGCCATCGGGAGAAGCGAAAATGTGGCGTGGCGGGCCAGACTTGAGACCAGTGGCAAGCGGAGTCCATGTGCGCCCAGCGTCCTTGGTCTCCAGCATTGGCTCGAAATTGCTGGTCAGCACTACCAGAACACGCTCCGGACGCTGCGGATCGACTGCCGCATCCACAATGCGCCGGTGCGAGAAGCCTTGGTTGGCCGCGCGGTAGGTTTGCCCGCCGTTGTCGCTGACCTGAACGCCCAGACGCTCGGTTCCCAGAATCAGCCGGTCGGAGTTCTCAGGGTCGATCAGCATCGAAAGGATGCTCCAGGATGCAGGGGTAATCAGTCGCCAGCTTGCGCCATCATCAGCGGTCTTCCAAAGGCCCGTGGTGGTCGCTGCATACACCGTCGTAGGCCGCTTGGGGTCTTGCAGGATATGAACCGTACGGCGTGAGTCGTTGGGGATGCCCTTAAACTTGCTCCAGTTGGCCCCTCCATCGAGGCTGTGATAGATGCCCGAGCAGGCGCTGGCAAAAATGTGTGCGGCATCGTTCTGATCGATGGTAATGCTCATGACGTCCGAGTCATCCACCATTCCCTGGTGGACCGGAGCCCAATTCTTCCCGCCGTCGACCGTCTTCCATGGCAAGTGGTAGGTGCCCGCGTATATCGTGTTCGGGTCGCGCGGGTCAATGGCGATGGAATCGAAGTTTCGCAAGTCGTCGTGCTTCTCGGGAGAGATGCGCACCCAGTGCTTGCCGGAGTCTTCGGAGCGGTACACGCCGGCAGTGGCGCCTGCCACCAGAATGTCAGGATTGGATGGCGCCTGGGCGATGGCGCGAACCACAAGTCCTTCAAGACCAATCAGTTGCCACATATGCCCAGCATCGGCGCTGCGGTAGACACCGCCGCCATGCGAACCAAGTGCCCAGCTGGTGGCGTAAAGAGTGTCTGCAGAGCGCGCGTCCACCAGCATGGACATGATCACATCGTCATGGTGCTCGCCAATCCTGCCCAGCAAATCCCAGTGCTCGCCGCCGTCGCGCGAGCCAAATACATGCCCATCGGATGTGCCCAGGAAAAGCGTACGTGTGCTGCCAGGCACGGCAGCGAGGGATTGCACATCGCCGCCTGGGGGACCGACTTGCCGCCAGGTTTGTGCTCCAGCGGAAATCGACAACAGCAAGACACACACTAAAGCAGTAAGTAACCCTCGATAAGCCTGACAAGGCACACGCATATGCTGCCCTCCGACCCTTTGGCGTCCGCCCGGGTCCACCCACAGGGTGTCCACACAACCGCCCACAAGGCGGCAGCAGGTCCACGTACAAGCCTATCGGCAGGAAACGAAAAAAGCCGCTGGTCTAAGGGACAGTATTAGACGGGGACTTCTCGTAGTACGAACGGGCAGCTTAGGAAACGTGGGGGGATGAAACGCTCAGTAACCCGGTGAGGACGAACACGATACACTTGCCAGAACGACGTTCTATTAGCTATAGTACGCCTAGGATGTAAACATCTCGGGAGCTATATAGAGTTTACAACGTCGTTTTTCAGCATTTGGACGCGGCGTTTTTCGATCGGACTCTATTTGCTGTGTATTCTTGAGATTGAAGGTTATGTTGTCGGGCCATTTGTTTGGCTCTTGTTTTGCCATACCCATTGCGTGTGCAGGAAGTACTTGGGGGACGACGATGTTCATTCTACTTCTGAAGGTCTTTGCAACGTGGTCGGTGGTGGCGATGGTAGCGGGTTTCGGACTGGGCGCGGTGATACGCAAAGGCGACCAGGTCCGCAAGGATGTCTTCGTAACCTGCGTGTTTTCATCCCTTGAGGCGATGCAAGCATCCCGAAGCTGAATACCTGCTCGCCTGGGATTATTTCCGTGGCAGCGCTGCCGGGGGCTCTCTCAATCCAACGAATCGAATAAATCGGAAGTGGCTTTATACTCCGGCTCGCCCGCGCGGACAATTTTTGGACTTGCAGTCTTAAACGGCTCTTCGGTGGGAATGCGCTCGATCCAGCGCAGGTGAGAAAGTTTTTCGTGATCTGAAAAATCCAATCGCACAATCAAACGAATTTTCGAGTGATTCGATGCAGGCTGCTCTGCCTTTGAGGAGCCACCGTCCGCCGATTTGGATTTTGCTTTTGCGCCCGGCTTGGCCTTTTCTTTTGCAGCAGACTTGGCAGGCTTTGCAGCCGGTGCTGTCGTTTCCGCCGGAGTTGCTTCCTCCTCCTTGCGATCGAATTTGACTTGAAGCTTCTTGTCCAGCCGAAATCCTTGCTTCCAGCCATCGATTTTGTGGCGCGCCTGCTGCGCTAATTCTTCATTTCCGCCGAACTCGCATATCAAAAAGGAATGTGCCATGCATTAATATTGTCAACCCTCGCGCCGCCTGTCAAGCGAAGTGGAACAGCCACTCTTGGAAGTGGAACAGCCACTCCTGGCTGTTCGGTTTTGATTTCAGCTTGAGAGTAGCGGACAGCCAGGAGTGGCTGTCCCACAGACGACCCGCCGCGACCGCATGCATGGCATATTGCAAGCGAGCATGGTTCGCGAGTATGCTGTGCGGGAGAGGCTTATCCAAATTGCCGCAAGTCATTCGTAAACTCGCAGCCATCGTGGCCCTGGCGGCATTGCTCCTGCCGGGTGTTTCCGCTTTAGGAGAGACACTGTCCGCAGCAGATTTGCCGGCCTGCTGTACCACAGCCTATTGCCCTCTTCACCATCGGCAAGTGAGCGATCTGCAAAGAGACAAGAGTGACTGTGGCGCAATGGGAGCTCCCGGCCAGCGGGATTGCTCGATGCGCGCTTGCGATGCAACACCCACCCCGGTCGTCGCCGCCGCTGCATTCGTTCTGCCCATGCCAATCTTTCTGCGCGGCCCAGCACTAGCGGGAGCTGCTCCTGTATTTGCATCGCCGCTTTTTGCAACTGTTTCCGCAATTCCTTTAACACCCCCTCCTCAACATCGTCTGAGCTAACGGAACGAAACCCATTTCATTGGCAATTTCCGCCGCATCGAGGATTCCTCCGTCCGGCGTCGTTCGCAATTCATTTCAGGCGAGGAAGACTATGAGACGCAGAAAGTTTTCAAAGAACTTAGTGATTGCTATGGCATTTGTAGCGGGCGCTTTGGCCATTTGCTGCACACCGGCGCGGGCGGAAATTTTTGGAAATGTGCACGGCATCGTGCATGATCCGCAGCACCGTCCCATTCCTGATGCGGCAGTCGATTTGAAGGCTCAGCATTCCGACTGGGTGCAGCACCAGAAGACAAACGACAACGGCGAATTCGATTTCAGCGCCGTGCCGCTGGGCGAATACACAGTCACTGTCATGGTGGCCAACTTCCAGCCATCGCAACAAAACCTGGTCGTCGGCTCGGGCACAAGTCCAGTGCTGCATTTTCAACTGGAGTTGGCCAGCGTCACCGAAAAGACGGTCGTGACCGGGGAACAAATCATTGCAACCATGGACTCGGTCACTCCCACGGCGATGCTGAGCCGCCAAGATATTCAAGAGACCCCAGGCGCGGACCGCACCAATAGTCTGGCAATGATCACCGACTACGTGCCCGCCGCCTACGTGACGCACGACATGCTACACATGCGCGGCGGCCACCAGGTAGACTGGCTGATTGACGGCATCCCCATACCTAACACCAATATCGCCGCCAATCTGGGCCCCACCATTGACCCAAAGGATATCGACTATCTCGAGGTTCAAAGAGGCAGCTACGATGCCGCCTATGGAGACCGTACCTACGGAATTTTTAACATCGTGCCGAGGACCGGGTTTGAGCGAGATAAAGAATGCGACCTGGTCGTCAGCCTTGGAAATTTTTATCAAACCAACGACCAAATCAGTTGCGGCGGACATACACAGCGGTTTGCTTACTACGTCAGCGTAAATGGGAATCGCAGCGATTACGGATTGCAAACTCCCATCGCGCAAGTTTTTCACGATGCGGAAAACGGGTATGGAGGATTCGCGTCGTTTATTTTCAATCCTGACTCCAAGAACCAGCTTCGGCTGGTCACTTCCTTGCGTGAGGATTATTATCAGATCCCCTACGATCCGGATCCCAATTCAGTCGGAAATCAGGAGTTGGTTGCAGGCGGGGTGTCCCCCAGTTACGGGCTCCGCGATGGAGAATATGAACGTGACGGGTACATTGCATTTTCGTGGGTTCACACCTTCAATCCAAATATGCTCCTTACAGTTTCCCCTTTCTATCATTACAACAGCGCCGATTATCAGGGTGGAGCGAACGATTTCCCGGCCATCTCGACCACGGACCAAACTGCTAATTATGGCGGCTTGCAAGCGACTTTTGACGTCAACGTCTGGAAAAACGAGCTTCAGGTCGGGATATATGGATTCGGCCAGCACCAATACAATCTCTTCAATAACCAATTCACGGACGGCAGCCAAAATTTTCCGGCCTCATCTGTCGGCGTAACAGGCGGACTTGCCAGCGTTTTTATTAATGACAAGTTCAAAGTGAATTCGTGGCTGACGTTGATTGCCGGCCTTCGCCAATCGCACTTCACGTCGGATGTTGTGGAGAACGCGACGGACCCTCGCTTGGGCATAGCCGTCAAAGTTCCGCGCCTGGACTGGGTCTTTCGCGCCTTCTACGGGGACTATTACCAGGCTCCGCCGCTTGCAACCGCTTCAGGGCCGCTCATCGGTCTCGCGCAAAGCCAGGGTTTTTCATTCGCGCCTCTGCATGGCGAGCGGGACGAAGAACACCAGTTCGGAGTCACCATTCCATTTCGCGGATGGGATCTCGACGCCGATACTTTTAAGACTCGGGCGACCAACTGGCTAGATCACAATAATATCGGCGAGTCGAATCTCTTCTGGCCAATCACTTGGGATGCGGCATTGATTCAAGGATGGGAACTTACGCTGCGATCCCCGCGCCTCTGGCATCGCGGCCAGTTTCACCTTGCCTACGCCAATCAATTCGCTGAGGCAACCTCGCCCATCACCGGAGGCTTGATCTTCTCCATACCACCCGGATACGGACCGGTGGACCACGATCAAAGGAACACCTTGAATTTGGGTTTCAACGCGACACTTCCCTGGCAGACGTTCGCTTCGACGAACGTGTACTACGGTTCGGGGTTCACGAACGGGAGCCCCGACGCGCAATACCCCGGTCCCTATCTGCCGGGGCACACCACGTTCGATCTTTCTCTTGGGAAAAACTTCGCTGAAAAATACTCTCTTTCCGTATCAGCTCTGAATGTGGCAAACCGCCGCGTGGAGTTGGACAACAGCCTGACATTCGGTGGATTTCATTGGAATGATCCACGCCAAATCTATGTCGAATTTCGCTATCGCTTCCATTACTGAAGATGAAATCTATTCGGGAGCTGCCATGCATCCAGTGGGCAGGCAGTTCCCGAGGAACACCCTGCGTGAAACATTAGAGAATTGAGCGTTGCAAAGATCATAATGACGAGACGACTTCAATCCATGTCTACAGGATTCGTTTGCTTGGCTTGTGTTTTCCTGCTCCTGACCGGCTGCAAGGATTCCCCGGCCACCTACACCTTGACGGGGCGCGTCATCAGCAAGCAACCCGCCGCGCAGCAACTCATTATCGACAATGACGACATTCCAGGATTCATGTCCGCGATGACAATGCCCTACGTGGTGAAAGATCCCGAAGGATTTCAAAAGGTGCAGCCGGCGGACGTGATTCGAGCGGATGTGATTGTGGATCAGCCCGGAAAGTTTTGGCTGGAACACTTAACGGTGATCGGCAAAGCAGCTAATCGGCCTCCGGCCGATGGGCCAACGGCGCAAGTCCTGATGATTGGCGACAAAGTTCCCGATGTGCCGCTGCTCAATCAGGATGGAAAGACGCTCCGTTTCAGCCAATTTAAGGGCAAGGCCGTTCTTCTCACGCTCATTTATACGCGCTGCCCATTTCCTGACTTCTGCCCGCTGCTCAGCACAAAATTCGCCGCCATACAAAGAGAGCTGGCCACGAATCCTGACGATTACAAAAAAACTCATTTATTGAGCATTACTTTGGATCCGAAATTCGACTTGCCGCCGGTCATGCGCGCCTACGGATTGCGCTACATCGACCATGATCCCAAAGGTTTCCAGCACTGGGATTTTGTTTCCACAACTCCCGCAGACCTGCTGAAGCTGACCGGCAGCTTCGGCCTCTCATATAGTGAAGAAAACAGCCAAATCAATCACAGCCTGAACACTATTCTGCTCGCCGCCGACGGAACCG
>Ga0206831_1167_pt1 | contig 17878 bp, 15 predicted proteins | sample Alteio_BWOrgCont_73_FD_152876 | JGI IMG/M metagenome (GOLD analysis project Ga0206831, IMG submission 152876) | Enriched cells from forest soil in Barre Woods Harvard Forest LTER site, Petersham, Massachusetts, United States -... | ecosystem: Environmental > Terrestrial > Soil > Temperate forest >...
TTCGATATCGATCCAGCGCACGCCACGCGCCCAGCCTGTGCCCAAGGCTTTCATAGTAGCTTCCTTGGCCGCAAAGCGCCCGGCAAAACGCTCGGCACGATTACGGTGCCTTTGGCAATAGGCGATTTCCAAAGGCGTAAAAAGGCGATCCAGGAATGCGCGGCCGCGGCGGGCCATGGCCGCTTCGATGCGATCGACTTTGGTAATGTCCACGCCAAGGCCCACGATCATTTGTGCCATCCGGATTGCTTCTAAAGCTCTGCTTGAATCCAGTGGCGCGGGCTTCAGCCTGCGGGGTTTGGGCCTTGCAAGGACTAAACCCCGCAGGCTGAAGCCCGCGCCACAAAAAATATCGATCCGCCTGCAGAGGTCCATTTAAATTATACCGCGCCTTCGGGTGGCAGACAGAAGCTAGCCCAGTACGCTAAAGTGGTGAGCGGGACACACGACACAAATGGCGCGAGCGATCAAAACTCGATCTTCAGGGCGCGCTCCAATGCCGCGCGCGGCTCGCGCGCCATCGCGCAACGCGAGCCCCACGTGGGCGATTCGCCGCACGCGCGGCTTGCAGGTGGTGGAATCGAGCGCGCTAGGAAAGCTTGGCTGGCTTGCGCATGGTTTCAGCACGCGGCCCGGCGGCGCGAGCGTGGTGGACGGAAAGTCTGCACTAAACATGGGCTTCACGGATTGGGATGAGCGCGAACGGGTCGCGGCAAATCGCCAAAAATTCCTGACGGCGATTGACACCGGCAAAATGCCGCTCGTCACGGTAAGGCAATTCCACTCGGATGTGATTCACGTTGCAACCGCGCCCGCTGCAGAAGCTCCCAAAGCGGATGCGCTGATCAGCACCACTCCGGGCCTGCTGCTGGGCGTGCAGACGGCGGACTGCGTGCCCATTCTTCTTGCGGACACCAAGCGGCGCGTGGTGGCGGCCATTCACGCGGGCTGGCGCGGCACTCTCGCGCGCATCGCCGTAAAAACCCTTGGCCGCATGCGCATGGAATTCGGGACGCGTGCGGGCGATGTGGTCTGTGCGCTCGGGCCCGCAATTGGAAGCAGCTGCTACGAAGTCGGCCCCGAAGTCGCCCAAGCCTTCGCCACGCAATTTCCGCCTGCCGCCGATTGGTTTGAAGGTCCCTTCGAGCAACTGGCGCACGGCGAAGAACCTTTGTGGCTGCCGTGGCTCACGATGATGCCGCCGGGGCACGTGCCTCCGCCGCCGCGCGTGCAGCTCGATTTGCGCGCCGCGCTTCGCTGGCAGCTGCTGGATGCCGGCGTGCCCGAAAAGCAAATCAGCGTGAGCGAATTGTGCACCGCCTGCCGCACGGATTTACTATTCAGTTATCGCCGCGAAGGCACAAAAACAGGCCGCATGATGGCCGTGATTGGAATTCAGTAGCACAGGCACTCTGCCTGTGCGCTTTTTGCGATAGATTGCTTTGCGAATGCGCTGAATCTTTAGAAAACCGCACAGGCAGAGTGCCTGTTCTACTGCAGAGCAACAAACGGGCTGGGCGTTTCCATCAGTGCCAGCTGGCCGCAGGCCGCGAAAACATCCTGTCCGCGCGAGTAGCGCACAAACGTGGGCACGCCTTTATCGACCAGGATGCGCTGAAACTCCTCGATGCTTTCCGCAGTTGGCGCGCGATAGGGCAAATTTCCGGGATTCCAGGGAATCAGATTCACTTTGGCGCGCAGGTTGGCGACCAGTCGCACCACGCGGCGGGCATCCTCAGGCGTATCGTTCACTCCTCCGAGCAGCACATATTCAAAGGTAAAATATTCGCGCGGGCGCAGCGGATATTTGCGGCAAGCCTCGAACAACGCGTCCAGTGGATATTTGCGATTGATGGGCATGAGCGCGTTGCGCTGCTCGTCGCTGGAAGCATTCAAAGAAATCGCCAGGCTGGGCCGCACTTTTTCGCGCCCCAGGCGCTCGATTCCGGGAACGATGCCACTGGTCGAGAGCGTGATGTGGCGCGGCCCGAGGCCGACTCCCTTGGAATCCAGCAGAATGCGCACGGCGGCCATGGTCGCATCATAATTGAGCATCGGCTCGCCCTGCCCCATCAAAACAATGTTGGTCTGCGGCGCCAGCTGCGCGCGATTTTCCTCCAGCGCCACCAGAGCCTGCCCCACAATTTCTCCCGCCGTAAGATTGCGGATTAATCCCAGCTGCGCGGTGAGGCAGAAATGGCAATCCACGGCGCATCCCGCTTGCGTGGAAATGCAAATGGTCTGGCGTCCATCGCGCGGCATGAAGACGGACTCGATCTGCGCGGGCTTTTCGTTTCCCGCGCCGATTGAGAAGAGATAGCGGATCGATCCATCCACGGAAGGAAATTTTCGCGCGATGCGCGGCGGCGTGATGCGTCCGCCATCGGCGGATTCCAGGCGCTGGCGAAGAGCGGCCGGAATATTGGTCATCGCTGCAAATTCAAAACGCCGCTCTGCATACATGGCGTGATAGAGCTGCGCGGCTCGAAATGGCCGCTCGCAAAGCGTGGCCATAAACTCGCGCAATTCTTCCAGCGATTTTCCGAGCAACTCAACAGGCACCAGTAATCTCCAAAAAAATCTGCTCACTCATCTTAACATGCACGTGGGCCAGCAATAGAAGTCCGCGCAGTTGTGGGACAGCCACTCTTGGCTGTCCAGCTTCAGTTGCATCGTACAGGCTCGCACAAACAAAAGAGGACAGCCAAGAGTGGCTGTCCCACAACTGCCGGGTCGCGTTGGCGGGCGCACGTGTGTCACAATGGGTGCATGAATCAACCGGTGCGGGATATTCAAAAAGCAGAGCTGCCCAACGGCCTGCAAATCGTGACCGAGAAGATGCCGCACGTGCGCTCGGTGTCCGTGGGAATTTGGCTGGGCACAGGATCGCGCGCCGAAACTTGCGGCCGGAACGGCATCGCCCATTTCATCGAGCACATGCTTTTCAAGGGCACGCGCAAGCGCACCGCCGAGCAAATCGCGCAGTCGGTGGACTCCGTAGGCGGAATGCTGGACGCCTTCACGGGCAAGGAAATGACCTGCTTCAACGCCAAGGTGCTCGACGATCACCTGCCCGTTGCTGTCGACGTCCTTTGCGACCTGGTGCTGCACCCGCGCTTTGATGCCGAAGATATCGCCAAGGAAAAGCAGGTGGTCCTCGAGGAAATCAAGATGGAAGAGGACAACCCGGAATATTTGATCCACGAATTATTTACGCAGAATTTCTGGCGCGGCCATCCGCTGGGAATGCCCATCCTGGGCAATCCGGAAACGGTTTCGCAATTTTCAAAGGGCGCGGTGACCGAATGTTTCGAGGAGTGGTATGCCCCCAACCGCGTGGTCATCACGGCGGCGGGAAATCTGGAACATGCGCGTCTGGTGGAGCTGGTGGCGCGCGAATTCGAGGGCGCGGCGCGCTCGGCAACCGCTGTAAAACCGGCGCCGCCCGAAACGTTTGCCTGCGTCGAGCAGCGCGACAAAAAAGAATTGGAGCAGGTGCACATCCTGCTGGGTGTGCCGTCCTATCCGCTGGCGCATGAACGCCGCTATGCGGCTTCACTCTTGAATGTGATTCTCGGCGGCGGAATGTCTTCGCGCCTGTTCCAGAATATTCGCGAGCGGCAAGGTTTGGCCTATGCCATTGAAAGCGACCTCTCGCCCTATACGGATGCGGGCGTCCTTTCCGTTTATGCCGGAACATCGCGCGAATCGGCGGCAAAATTAATCCGCTCGGTGTGCGAGGAATTTCGCGACGTGCGCGGAGACGGAGTCAGCGACGAAGAATTGCGCCGCGCCAAGGACCATCTCAAAGGCTCCATGATGCTCTCGCTGGAATCGACCAGTTCGCGCATGTCCAACCTGGCGCGCCAGGCCATGTACCTGCATCGCTTTATTTCGCTGGACGAAATGCTGTCGTCGATCGAAGCGGTAACGCGCGAGGAAGTGCACACCATCGCGCGCGATTTCTTCGATCCCGACCGCATCACGCTCACCGTGCTGGGCAGCCTGAATGGTTTTCAAGCCACGCGCGAATTGCTGGCGTGACGATTCTTTGCTTTATGTGGCATAGGGTTCAGCCTGTGCGGTTTTAGGCCTTGCAAGGACACAAACCGTACAGGCTGAAGCCTATGCCACAAAATGCATGATTATCTGTGCATGCCTCATTGACGCCGGCGCTCCCGTTTGTCATTATTCCGTGGGCCTGCTTGCACCTGCATCTGTCCGCCGGGGGAATTTATCAGTCTGCGCGTAACGATTCTTGGGTCGGGCAGTTCGGGCAACTGCACGTTGCTCGAGACGGAGACGACCCGGCTTTTGGTCGACGCGGGCCTCGGCAAAAAAGAAACCCTGCGGCGCCTTGCCGCGGTGGGCCGCGAAGTTGACCGCCTCGACGGCATTGTAATTTCCCACGAACATAGCGATCATATCGGCTCGCTGGCGCAGGTCCTTGGCCAGTGGCGCACCACGGTTTATCTGAACGAAGCCACGCACACCGAAGTGATGCGCATCCTGCCGGAAACTTCGCACAAGCGCCTGGACCGCGTCGAGCACATCCGCGCAGGGCAGCGATTTATCGTGGGCGACATCGAAGTTTCTCCCTTTTGCATTCCCCACGACGCGGTCGATCCGCTGGGATTCACGTTTCGCTCCAATGGCACAAAAGTGGCCATCGTCACCGACCTCGGCTACATTCCCGAGCTGGTGAAAGTTCATCTGCGCGATTCCGATTGCCTGATGCTGGAATCCAATCATGATTTGGAAATGTTAAAGGTCGGCCCGTATCCGTGGCACATCAAGCAGCGCGTGATGAGCCGCACCGGGCACTTGTCCAATCACACCGTCAGCGAATTTCTTTGTGACGCGGAGGGTTTTGACGCGCACGCCCGCTACATCGTTCTCGCGCACCTTTCCGAGAACAACAATAATCCCGACGTGGCGCGCATCTCCGCCGAGGAAGCGCTCAACCGGCGCACAGGCGCAGCCGTGTTTGTCGGCGAGCTGATCGTCGCCAGGCAGGAATCTCCGCTTCCCACTCTGAATTTGTAATTCACGCTGTGACTTTCAGGAGCCGGCATGAGCGAATTTCTAACGGTAGTTGCATGTCTTCGAGCCAAAGCGGGGGAGCACGCGCGTTTGCGCGAAGAGTTGCAACGATTGGTCGCACCAACGCGCGCCGAAGTGGGCTGCGTCACTTACGACTTGTATGGATCGAAGAGCGAACCTGGGTTCTTCATGTTCCATGAGGTTTGGAGAAGCGCTGAAGACCTGGAAGCGCATTTCAAAACGCCGCACATGGTGGCAATTTCCAAATTGCTGCCGGAATTGCTGCGAGAACCGATGGATCTTACGAAGTGGACAAAGCTGTAACCCGACTCTTTAGAGGCGGGGATTCTTGGTGCTTCATCAGAGAAACCTCACCTCTAAAGAGGTGAGCTACAGCAGCGCCGAATGTCCTCAATGCGGCACCGACTGCGTGTAAACGCGGTACCAATCCTCGGCAATTTCGTGCTGCGCTTGTTCCAGCGTCAGGCTTCCCGAGCACACTTCGGCGCGAAGGTAATTTTCCACTTTATCCTTGGCGTGCGCTCCGCCATCCGCGATAGACGTCTCGAACGGTTCGGGCCAGAGATTTTTTGGGTCCGTGGGATTGCCGCCAAGCTCCAGCGGAATGAAATGATCTTCCTCGTAATCCTTCAATCGTGAATCGGAGTAGCCGTATTCCCCAATTTGCTCGACCTTCAAGCGATGCGTGTAGCTTTCCTCCGGCCGGATGGATTTAGTGCTCCATCTCGGATTACAAATGGTATCGCGTATATTTTCCTGCGTGATTTGCGGATTGACCGCGCCTGGAGTGCGCGCCGGATCGGGATAAATATCCGGCGGACCCACGTGAGGCTGGGCCACTTCGCTGCTGGCCGGCGATTTTGTGCCTGAGGACTGAAATTGCGTGCGGATAATCCAGGCGAGAAACAGAAGCGCGAGCACGGCGATTAGAAAAACGGCAGGGCTTTTGCGATTTTGCATCCGCAATAGTCTAACTCAAATGGGAAGCGGGTTATGTAGCACAGGCACTCTGCCTGTGCGATTTTCGCGATTGATAGCAATGCGGACGCGCTAACTATTTAGAAAGGCGCACAGGCAGAGTGCCTGTGCTACTAGGCCCCCGCCGCGACATGGAAAATGAAATTCAGGTATTATTCTTGGGGGAGATTCCATTGATTTCACGATACACGCGCGAAGAAATGGGCCGAATCTGGAGCGAAGAAGGAAAATTCCGCCGCTGGCTGGAGGTGGAGCTGGCAGCCACGGAAATACTGGCGGAAACAGGAGTGGTGCCGGCCGCCGCAGCGGCGAAAATTCGCGAAAAGGCGCGCGTCGATGCAGGAGTGGTGCAGCGCATCGCGGAGCTGGAAGCAAAAGTAAAGCATGACGTGATCGCCTTCACCATGGCCGTGGGCGAAACCATTGGCGATCCCGAAGCCGCGCGCTGGCTGCACTACGGCCTGACCTCCAACGACATTGTGGACACGGCGCAGGCGCTGCAAATTCGCGAAGCTTCGCGCCTGATCGAGCACGGACTGGTGCGCATGGGCGAAATCCTGGAGCGCCGCGCGCGCGAATTTCAACACACACCGCAAATCGGCCGCACGCACGGCATTCACGCCGAGCCCATCACCTTCGGCCTGAAAGTGGCCAACTGGTTTGCCGAGAACCGCCGCAACCTGGAGCGCTTCGGCCATGCCTCGCGGCAAATGGCCGTGGGAAAAATTTCCGGCGCGGTGGGCAACGCCTCGCACCTGGGGCCGGACGTGGAAGCCTCCATCTGCAAGCGCCTGGGCCTGGACGTGGCCCCCGTGGCATCGCAAGTGATTCAGCGCGACCGCCACGCGCAATATCTTTCGTCGCTGGCCATTCTCACGGCCACGCTGGAAAAAATCGCTCTGGAAATCCGCCACCTGCAGCGCACCGAAGTGCGCGAGGCCGAGGAACCCTTTGGTGGCGAGCAGCGCGGAAGCTCGGCTATGCCGCACAAGCGCAATCCAGTGTCCAGCGAACAGGTCTGCGGCCTGGCGCGCGTGGTGCGCGCCAACGCAGGCGCGGCGTTTGAAAACATCGCCCTGTGGCACGAGCGCGACATTTCGCACAGCTCGGTCGAGCGCGTCATCCTGCCCGATTCCACCATCCTCGCCGATTATTTGCTGGCGCGCATGGCCGACATCGTTTCCGGCATGCGCGTCTTCCCCGAGCGCATGAAGCGCAATCTGGACGCCACCGGCGGCCTGGTTTTCTCCGGGCAACTTATGCTGGATTTGATCGAAGCGGGCGCGCCGCGCGAAGACGCCTACAAGTGGGTGCAGGAGCACGCCATGGCCGCGTGGGAAACGGAAACAAACTTTCGGCAGCGCGTGGTGACCGACGCGCGCATCAAAATTTTTCTGGATCGCGACGCGCTGGAGAAAACCTTCGACTTGAGCCGCCACCTACGCTACGTGGATGCAATTTTCGCACGTGTGTTTGACGAAAAGTAGCACAGGCACTCTGCCTGTGCGGTTTTCGCGATTGATAACGATGCGGATGCGTTTAATGGATGCGTTGAATTTTCAGAAAAACGCACAGGCAGAGTGCCTGTGCTACTCAAACCTCAAACCCGCTGCACGTAGCGCGCTTCCGAGGTATCTACTTTTACTTTGTCCCCGGTATTCACGAATGGCGGCACCTGAATCATCAGCCCGGTCTCCAGCTTGGCGGCTTTCATCACCGCGCTGGCAGTGGCTTTCTGCACCGTCGGCTCCGTGTCCACCACGGTGAGGTCCATGGTATCTGGCAGCACCACGCCGATGACTTTGTTTTCGTAAAACTCCAGCTTCACCGTGGTATTGGGAATTAGGTAATACACCGCTTCGCCCAATATGTCTCCGTCGACATGAAATTGCTCGTACGATTCCGAGTTCATGAAGTGATAGCCTTCGCCATCCTGATAGAGATATTCGTGCTCGATCTCATCGAAGATGGCTCGCTCGATATCCACTTCCGCGCGGAACCTGTAGTCGATGATCGAGCCGGTGCGCAGGTTGCGCATCTTGGTGGCCATGGCGGCGCGCTTGTTGCCCGGCGTGCGGTGCTCCACGCTATGTACCGTAAATAGTTCGCCCTCATGGCGGATGGTCATTCCGGGGCGCAGTTGTGTTGCTCGCATTCGATTTGCTCCTGATGCCTACGGGGTCCTGCGGCAGGCGGCTGCAATCTATAAAAGCGAATCTATTGAACTAGGATTATAGACGCCGGGCACAGCGCGGGTCAACGTGAGGGAGAATCAACAAATTTGGCGGCCTCTGAACGAACCGATTTTTCAAGCGGGATCCAAATTGCGGTTGAGACAGATCGCAAGAAGGCCAACCTGTCGCACGCAGAGAAAGCTCAACACAGAATTTCCAGCTTGTCACAGACAATGCTATTCGATACACTCCGTGCCAGTCGGTGAAGCTCCTAACAGCAGTACCCACTGTCGGAGGTGGGTTTTGACCCATAACAGGTTTCCATCTGCGGGTGTCCCCGCAAAAGGCGATTTGTGTTCGTCTGCGATCGCCAGGACCACTATTTGCGTAACGGTAATCATCCCAGCTCTAAATGAAGCTGGCCTGATTCGCGCCGCTGTAGAAGCGCTCAGTTGGGCTGATGAGATTATTGTTGCGGACGGGGGCTCCACCGATCGCACGGCGGAACTGGCCGGCGAAGCAGGAGCCAAGGTGATTGTCGTCTGCGGAGGAACCATCGCCTCGCAGCGCAATGCCGGAATAGCAGCAGCTCACAATTGCTGGATTCTCGCGCTGGATGCAGACGAGCGCGTCTCCGATCAACTCCGCACCGAGATCGCCGCAGTTGTGGAAGCTCCGCGGCATGAGGCTTATCGCATCCGCTTCCGCAACTTTTATCTCGGCCGCGAAATGCGCCACGGCCGCTGGGGAAATGAGTACCACGTGCGGCTGTTCCGCTCCAACCTTCGATTCCAGGAGCGCAGCGTCCACGAAACTTTGCAGACTGTGGCCGACGTTGGATCGCTGCTGGCGTCCATCGAACACAGCCCTTACCGCGACTTAGGTCATCATCTCGAAAAGATGACCCGCTATGCCCGCTGGGGCGCCGAGGAACTTGCTCTTCGTGGGCGGCGAACCAGTTGCGCGCAGTTGACATTTCATCCTCTGTGGCGCTTCTTCCGGGAATACATTGTGTACAGCGGATGGAGAGACGGCCGCGCCGGACTTATGCTGGCGGCGCTGAGCGCATGTTCGGCGCTGTTGAAGTATGCGCACCTTCAGGAACTGGAGTGGCAAACTGCGACCGTGACGGCTCCCGTCGCGCAGCGCCTCCCGCTTCCGCACTTTCTCCCGGAGGGGCCGCAGGAAGCGTGGCCCAAATCCACGGATTGATAAGCAGCGCACCGCCTTGCTGACGTTTCCCATTCTGATGTATCACAAAGTGCAGGCCATCCCGCCCGCGCACGGTTACTTGTGCAATTACGTCCTACCAGCACAATTTGACGGGCAAATGTCGGCGCTTGCAGCTTGGGGATTTACGCCCATCACCCTGGAACAATGGGTGGAGATTCGAAGCGGGCGCCAAAAATCTCCCAAGCGGCCCATCGCCATTACTTTCGACGACGGCTATCGCTCCATCTACGAGAACGCCTGGCCTGTGCTGCGCCGCCTCGGCATGACAGCGAGCGTATTTCTGGTCGCCGGCTGCATTGGGGAAACCAATCGCTGGGACACGAGCGAGGCGCAAGAACCGCTCCTGAATCAAGAGCAAATCGCGGAGATGAACGCCGCAGGCGTCTGCTTCGGCTCGCACACTTTTACCCATCGCCCGCTAACTGCTTTGCCTGAGGCCGAAGTTTTAGAAGAACTGACGCACTCGCGCACGGCGCTGGAGACCATCCTCGGCCAGCCCGTCACTACGCTCGCATATCCTTACAATAAACAGAATCGCTGGGTGCGGGCATGCGCCCGTCGCGCCGGTTATCGCGCCGCAGTTTTGGGTCGCGGAAGATTTAACGCTCGCTGGACAAATCCGCAGACTCTTATGCGCTTCGCGATTGACACCCAAACGACGATCGAGGAATTTGAATGCCTTCTTTGTCGCCCGCGTTTTGCCACCGGGATCTAAAACACGCTGCGAATGCACTACACAACTGCGCACCCCCACGTTGGGCCGGACTTTTAGACTTTACTTTGATGGACATCTCGACTCAATTATCTGAAGAGAATTGCTGCTTGGGTCTGGCTCTGAAGCGCGGGCCGAAATTATCAAATCGACGCGCAGGATAGCTCAGGAGATGCAGATCGTAACGCAGACGCGTATTTCGATCCCGTCCCGATTGCGATACTGCATATGGCATTCAGCTGTTCTTGTTTCCTGAAGTAAGCGACGTCGAAGTCAAGTACAGAGCCCCAGCAGCGAAAGTGCAAGAGAAGAGAAGCAGCAGGATAATACCAAGTACAAACAGAAGCGTGTTCCCTTCGGTGCTTCCATGTCCGTCAACGGATTCCACTAAAAGCGAAATCCCATACATTCCGACGAGGAACACAGGACTGAACAAAAACAATGCTGAACACGCCCGAAAAAATCGAGAGCGGGAGACCGACGCCATTTAATCCTCCGACTACACCACGCGTAGGTCCATAGTACATCCAATGCGATTGAGATTGTGCAAGGATTTATCGGGAGGCGAAATCTTTATGAACTGTTAGTCAATGCAATCGAGCCCACTTAGTTTGGCTTCGCGAGCGAGTCGTGCCGCTTTCAGCGCACAATTGCGTATCGATAATCTTGGCCGGACAATTGCTCAGCCAGTTGGCTGACACAGAACATGACTCACCCCATCGGGTCGCCATGGATTTCGATTTCGCTCATTTCTACGCCGATGGACTCGGGCAGCGGCAGGCGGCTGCGATCTATAAAAGCCAAACCAATGAGCCACGAATAAAGCCGCCGGGCAGAGCGCGGGGCAACCTGAGGTAGAAGCATGGAAGCGGGCAGTATCCGAAAAGACCGATTCTCACGGCTTGTTTGGTCCGGTCAGGGGTAACCACCGGATATGGTTAAATCTTGCCGTCTAGCAATTGCGAGTAATCCTCGTCGGGCTCCGGAAGAATAAAAATTGTGTCTTTGGTACCGCAATACATATCTGTCCGGGGAATTTCGGCTATGAACGCTAGAATTAAATCGAAGTATTTTGCTCCGTAAGGTAGGTTCTTAATGAGCTTTGATAAAACCGTAGAATCCCACCGTGCCTGTCAGCAAGAGAGTTGCAGGAAATTCATAGCAGTGCCCGGCACGGTTCGTGATTTATTGTGCCGATTCATGCATATAACGCTCTACTATGGACTATCTGGACTCCTCATCTGTCTACTGCCATTTATCCAAGTCCGGGCATCAGATCGTGTTTCGGGACTTGTTTCGGAGAGCCAGGGCGTTGATCGCGATGCAAATCTGTCCCCGACACTAACGATTGAGGAAGCGGAGAGCCTACTCAATTTGCTACCTATCACATTGGAACTTCGCGCGAAGGGGATGGACGTAAGGTGGGACAGGCAGCAAGCCGTCTCATACTTGAACAACAGAGATTATTACTTCTTTTGGATTTACAATGCGACGGCACAGAAAGAGCGAGATATAGGTTCCATAAGCGTCGGAAATTATGCGGTAAACAAACACACGGCCGACGTCCGGGTCTGGAACGTATCGCCTGAAACTTATTATGGAGACGATGGTGCCTTGATTGTTGCGAGCGAAATTGAGCGATTGCAGGAAGACCTGCGCGAAAAGCATGGCTTCAACACGACATCGATTCAAGAATACCGATCTGCGCATTTGGCTAAGAGAATTATCCCTCGCGCACAAGCGCAGTCCGCAGTGCGTTTGCCTATTACTGAGCGATTGAGTGAGACAGCACAGGTCACCTGTTGGAAAGACAGTGATCATCTCATTTCACGAATGGGCCGCAGTCCAATCATTTCGTCTAGCTCAGGTTACCGTGCATACGCAGAGGTAAAGGCAATAGCCCTCAGGCCCAAATATCAAGAGACCTATTCAGGACTGCTTTGCGAAAACAGCATCGTCCTGTTCTTAGCGAAGGACGGTGTATCAAACTTTCAAATTCTCCTCGACTCCAGCTTGCCAAAGAACGATTGCATCGCAATCGAAGCCAGAGATTCATGTGAAGTTAATGGCATTCGGCTCGTGGATTGGTCTAAGGACGGGCGTTTTCTACTTGCTTACCTTGTCCTATGGGAATACGAAAGCGACGCCCTCTTGATGCGCGTGCCAATTATTTACGATGTTGCGAAGGGCGAGTTTATCCGGCCAGATGTCTACCATTTCTTTGACGAATATTACAAGACGGATGCTTTCAAAGGAGTATCGGTACCAACCTCGACTCACTGTGAATTCGAACTCCGCACTGAAGGTTTTTCACCTGACGGCAATATCATCCTCTTGGCTTCGCGACCCCCGGTTAGCTCAACCTATGACCAGGTGTTTTGCCTCGATAAAAAGCAAACATTTTTATTTAACATAGAGACGAACCAGATTACACAGCTCACGTCCAATTACAAGACGCAGCGCTTTGGGACTTGGGAGCACGGTGGTGTTCCCAAACCCTAGTTGTGCGCATGGCGGGCAAGCAACCGATTCGAACTCCCCAATTCCCGATAAGTCCGACGTGTTCAGCCGAGCGTCGTTGATCTGGTGCGGAGAAGCTCCAGGCACGTTGGCTCGTAAAGCGCCTGCCTCACCCCACCGGGTCGCCATGGATTTCGACTTCGCTCATTTCCACGCCGAGGGACTCGGGCAGCGGCAGGCGCCCCGTCCAGTTGGCCCATCCCCAGAAGATTGCGGTGGAGGAACTCAGCAGGCCCGCAATCGTGCCGATGGTGCGCGGGCTGTAGTGCGTGGAGGCGATTCCCGCTCCCATCATGGAGAGCATCATCATGGCCCAGGTAAACGTCTCCAGAGTCGAAAAGACGCGCCCACGATATTGGTCCGAAACGGTTTTCAAAAGGTACGAGTAGTTCAAGACCGAATTCACGGAGATGGCCGCGCGCGATACCAGAATGAACAGCAGCGCCAGCTCGAATCGTTGCTCCCGGCAGAACAGCACGTAGGTTCCGCCGTGCACGATATAGTCGATGAAGATCACCAGCTTGTATTTCTCGAAGGCCAACTTTCTGCCCAGCCAGTTGGCATACGCGCCGCCGACCAGAAGACCCACCCCGGCGCATCCCCAGATCGTGCCGATGCCCGCGGCGCCGCGATTGAACACCACTTCACCAAACAGCGTGAACAGAATCTGAGCCGCGCCGCCGCCCGTGGCCCATCCCACGGCCAAGAGCGCAATGGCGAAAACCAGCGGCACCGAGCGCATGTAGCGCAGGCCCTCGCGATATTCATGCCACGGGCGAACCACTTCCGCTTCCGTCAAGTCGCGGTGCTCGGCTCGGAACTGTTTTCCCGGCGGCGGCTGCAATTTCCAGATGGCCCACGCCGAGAACAAAAAAGAAATCGCGTTCAGCACAAACGCCCACTCGTAGCCGATGCCCACGATGGTTGCGCCCAAAAATGTGCCCACCGTCAGGCTGGTCCATTGCGTCGTTTGCGTCAGGGAGTTGGCGGTGTGAATTTCCTCTTTGTTGGCGATGGTTGGCAGAATGGCCGAGCGCCCGGCGGTGAAAAATGGCGAAGCGATCATCAGCAGAGCGCTGAACGTGTACAGCAGCCACACCTGCTGCTCGCGCAATGCCAGAATGAATCCCAGCGCCACAAAAGCCCGCGTCAAGTCGCTGGCAATCATGATTTTCTTGCGGTTGAAACGGTCCAGCATCACGCCGGCCAGCGGCCCGATGGTAATTGCGGGTATAGCGCGCGACAGCATGATGCCCATGACCACCAGCCCCGAATGCGTCAGCGACATGGCCAGCGCGAACACCGCGATATTGTTGAAATTGTCTCCGATTTCGCTGACTACTTGCCCCATCCACATGTGGCGGTAGTTGCGGTTCTGGCGTAGCAGTTCGAGGAATTCGCGCATCGGTCCGAGTGCTTCTCACCGCAACATGGCTTGCCCGGTGATCGTTCCAATAATCCGAGTAGAAACTATAACCCAATCCTGCGCGGTGTGCCTTTCATGGCGATTTCGGGGAGTGAATCCGTTTGACCTTGAAATGCCCGCACTGTCCTAGGGCTTGAATTTGTAGGGGCACGGCATTGCCGTGCCCCTACAACCCAAATGAGTGCCGTGCGAATCGCAGTGGTCGTGGAGTACAATCTGTCCGATCCTGAAAATGACAGGGGGAGAAAATATGGCGGAACCGACGTACGATGAACTGAAAGCGCGCCTGGCGGAACTCGAAAAGGGCGGATCTCGCAACTCGGGCGAATTGACATTTAAGGTGGGCGAAAAAGGCGGCGTGAGCGTCTACGGCCTGGGGCGCTTCCCGGTAACACTCTATTACGAGCAGTGGAAGCGCCTGCTGGAAGCAGCACCGAAAATTCGCGAATTCCTGGAAGAAAACAAGAGCAGGCTAAAGCTGAAGGAAAAGTAAACGCCCTACCGCGCCCCACAGCAACCAACTCTCCGTGGCCCTCTGTGGCATTTCTCTGTGTTCTCTATGTTAAGCCTTAAAGATTTAACACAGAGAACACAGAGAAATGCCACAGAGAAAACCGGAGTGAGCGATGCAGTCGCTAGGGCCTCTGCTTCTCCCGCGCGGCTTTCCCATCTGCCATGATTTTTTCGATTTCGTCGGGCGAGCGCGGCAGCCGCGCCGTCAGCAGTTTGTAACCTGTGGCCGTGATGAGCACGTCGTCCTCGATGCGCACGCCAAGTTTTTCGTCCGGAATGTAAATTCCCGGCTCGATGGTAATGACCATCCCCGGCTCCAGAGGCCGCGCCGGCCCGCTGGGATCGTGCACATTGAGCCCCACGTGATGGCTCAGCCCGTGAATATAGTAGCGCCCCAGCGGGTGGCCGTCCTTGTCCTTGCCGTGCGAATCGATGTAGTCCATGGCAATTTTCTGCAGGCTGGTGGACGCCGGCCCGCCGAGGGTCATGCCGGGCCGGAGCGCCTCCAGGGCCGCGTTCTGCGCCCCCAAAACAATTTCGTAAATTTCGCGTTGCCGGGCGGTAAATTTTCCGTTGGCGGGAATGGTGCGCGTGATGTCCGAAGCGTAGCCGGAATACTGCCCGCCCACATCCATAAGCACGACGTCGCCATCCTCGATTCTGCGGTCCAGCTTGTTGTAATGAAGTACGGTTGAGTTAATGCCCGTCCCGACAATGGGAGCGTAGGCCTCGGTTTCGCAGCCCGCGTAGGAATGAATGTCCACCATCCTGGCCCCCACCTGATATTCGTACAGGCCCGGGCGCACCATCTTCATGGCCTCCAAGTGCGCGTCAATCGATGGATCGATGGCTTTCTGAATCAGCGCAAGCTCGCCCGGCGTCTTGATCGCGCGCAGTGTGCCCACCGCGGACGAAACATCCTTCAGCGTGGCCTGCGGCGCGGCATCCTTCACCCACTTGGACCAATTCGCGGCGTGAGGAAATCCATCGTCGTGCGGGCCCGGCAGTTCGGTGTAAATTTCCGGATAATTTTTGGCCAGCGCGGCCAGCTCATCGTGCAGTTTGGCAAACGTTTCCACGCGCGCGAATCCCGTCCTGCCCTGAATGCCAGGATCGTCCGGGCCGATGCGCGGGCCGTTCCACTTTTCCTCGGCCAGATCGCGCGGAGGAAGATACAGAATCTCGCGCGGCCCGCTCCAGCCCTTTTGCAAAGCCGATTCAGGCACCAGCAGCAGCGCCGCGCCTTCCTCGTTGTGTCCCGTGAGGTAATAAAAATTTTCTTCCTGCATGAACACGTACGAAGGATTGGCTTCTTCGTGGCCCGTGTAGCCGAACAGCACCACCGGAGCATTGACCGCGGCAATGAGCTTGGCGCGCCGCTCGGCAAACACGCTGAGCGGCTCGCGTTCCCAAGCCCGCAGCATGGGCGCAACAGACGCCGCCAGCAAAATGGCAATTAGAAAATGGTAGATCGAGCTTCGTCTTTTCATCGAATCACCTCGCGCCAGCGATCCAGCAAAAGTATTTCATCACACAATTTCCCATGCGTCCCGATTTTATGCGCCTTCCGTGTTCTTTCCATTCCGGATACTCAGCAGCGCAACCAATGCCAGCACTGCCGGATAGCAGGAGACAACGTAACGAGGTTCGCAGGCTTCCACGGTGGTCAGGAACGCCGTTCGAATCACAAAGTACACCAGCAGCAAGCCGATCCCCCAGAAATTCACGCCAGGCAGCGAACCAGACGCGCCGCTTCCTCTGCCAGCTTTCCAGGCTGCCCAGATTCCGCCGCAGGCAAGCGCCACGTACAGATAGCCAAGAACAGCAAATGAGCCGGTGACCAAAACGTCCGCATGCGAATCTTCCCACTGCTGGCGAATAGGAAAGAATTTCCCTTCAATAGGCAGAAGCTCGGTGCGCGGCGTGAACCAGATCGTCAAGGCGCGTTCAAACGGCACACGCACGTAGGTCCGCAATGGATTGCGCTGCGTCCTCTCACGGGCGATCTCTGCAAATTTATCGTCCACTTCGGGAGAGATGTCCAGATCAGGGCTGTTGTTATATTGCGAAAATAAATCCGCGATGCGCGCTTTTTCATCCGGCGAATCGAAAGCACTGGAGGGGAGTTCATCGACCCTAAGGGGCTGGTCCATCTCTCCAATTTTCCAAATGGTGAAATACACGTCGCGATATCGCTCCAGCCAGGTTTGCGTCCACGCATAGAAACCCACCGGGGCGTACTCGCCGGGCAGGTTGACATAGCGCGGCGCAACAAATTGCACTTTCTTCAGCGTGATGAGATTTCGCGCGGCCCACGGCAAAACGGGAACGATGAACACACCTGCCATAGCCGCCGCCAAAAAAGCCGTCTTGCGAATGCCCAAAGCTTTCACTGAGCGCAGCGCGTAGACAAGCGCGGCAACCGCCAAAAGCAAAGGCATCTCCGGCCGCACCAGCGTGGCCACGCCGCACAGGAATGCACCAAGCAGGGCAAAAGCAAATGGCCCCACAGAAGCGTGGTCATCGCGGAGATTCAGCGCCACGCATTCTTCCCGCAGGCCCAGTGCAAAACAACACAACGCGGCCGTTGCCAGAAAAGTTACCAGTACCTCTGTCAGCACAACGGCAGAGTAGTTGGCCACAAAGGGGCACGTGGCGGCCAGGCACAGAGCTACAATCCAAACACGCCGGCGCGCACTGTAGGGCGCTAACGCAGCGGCCAGCGCAGCCGTCAAAAAGCATGTGAGGACGTCCAGAGCGGCCTGAGACAACTGAATGGCCCGTATGGAGCGTCCAAATAGCAGTGCCGTACCGGCCAGGAAGGCCGGGTAGCCCGGTGTTCGGAGGTCTGTCGGAACGATTTGGCCGTTGAGCCAAAATCCGTAGACATGATGGTCGGCCCAGACTCTAGCCAATTGAATGTACATTTCGCTGTCGTCGGTCGAGCCTGGAAAACGAAAAACGAACAGCAGCCGCAAGCTCAGAGCCACGATTATGGCTAGGAACGCGTATGCGCAAAGGGCCGTGACGCCGCCGCGCCTTGCGGGTATGATCGTGCCTTCCCGTCCTTGTTGTGCTGTGGCAGGTTGATCGGTCATTGGTGCCGTTTCAACGGACGGCTCGCTTGAGATGAAACTATGAAGCCGCGCAAGCCAATATTCTACGATGCGCAGCGCCGCCGGTGGCGGCGCACCAGCCGTATTCTGGAAATTTGCGGCGCGCTTTTTACCTTGCTGGCCATCACATTTCTGATTAACG
>Ga0206831_1168_pt1 | contig 17766 bp, 5 predicted proteins | sample Alteio_BWOrgCont_73_FD_152876 | JGI IMG/M metagenome (GOLD analysis project Ga0206831, IMG submission 152876) | Enriched cells from forest soil in Barre Woods Harvard Forest LTER site, Petersham, Massachusetts, United States -... | ecosystem: Environmental > Terrestrial > Soil > Temperate forest > O...
TCGAGTGCAGGGTTGTTGCTGGATGCCTCGAACCCGAAGGGAGACAGGTCCTCGAAGCTATACAATCCGTTAACACCGAAATCCAGCGCGCCGTTGATTTGGAGCCTTCGAAACTCCACGCCGAATTTCAAGGTGTGACGACCAATGGTGCGCGACAGTTGGTCCTGAACCTGATAAACGGTCGAAAAATCGCCTAAAGGAAATGCCGGGCTGTTTCCGATGAGGCCCATACCCGTAATATCGATCATTCCGAACGGTTGGCCAGGAAGCAAAGAAGTAGACAGGCCCGGATGCGTATTATCGATTGAAGAAGATGCAGTTGTCCGGTTGATGCCGAAGCGCAACTCATTGATCCAATCATTTCGGAATATCGCGCGGTCCTGAAGAGTGCCATACTGATTCCGCGCCGAGTGAAACACCGGGAATCCCGGTGCATAGGTGCCAGGCGGCGTCCCGACATAGGGAACCAGAGCCGAACTGTCATCTACGGTGTAGCGTGCGAATAGCGAATGGGTGCTGGAAAGGTTTTGGTCGATGCGAACCATACCGTGGTCCTCACGAGTTGTGCCTTTGTTAGCGGTGATCAGTTCGCCGGTTCCGTCCCCATTGTCCGGCCCGTTCGAAGGAGGCAGCACACTGAGAAACGGTTGTATCAAACGATTCATCGGAATGGCGACACATCCGCTGGGGGTGGCGTTGGTGCAAGCGGACGGATTACCCGCGGATGGCAGCAGTCCTTGATGGGCGAGTGCATCTGGTACCGTGGCAATTGCCGTGGACGCCTGTACTTGACGGAATCCCTCATAGTTGGCAAAGAAGAAAGTTCGATTACGCTTCAGCGGCCCTCCGATTCCAGCACCGAACTGATTGCGGACAAACTGGGGGATCGGATTGGCGCCCAAATCGAAGTAGTTCTTAGCGTCGAGCGACGCACCCCGATACAATTCCCACAAAGATCCGTGAAATTGGTTACTTCCTGACTTGGTTGTCATCGCGATTACGGCGCCACCGTGCCCGCCGTACTCCGCGTCGAACGTGTGGGTCAAAACGCGGACCTCCTCCAACTCATTCAGACCGAGGAAAAATCCGGAAGCGCCCGCGGGGGAATTGCCCCAGACCGGATCGGTCGCATCCAAACCGTCGATCAGGAAGTTTGTCATACTCGGACGTACGCCGTCGATCGCCACTTGCGCGTCCTTACCGTTAGAAAGCAATGAAGGAGAACTGCTGGTGTTGGGAGCGACCCCAGGCTCAAGTGTGACCGCACTAAGAAGATCGCGGTTGTCGAGAGGCAATTCCGCCAGGCTCTGCTCTGGAAGTACCCCTGCGACGGTCGACGTCGAGTTATCGATCCCAGCAACGTTCGCGCTGACGGTCGTTTGCTGTTGAAGGTCGCCTATTGTGAGTTGCGAATTTATTATCACTTCGGAAGCCGAAGTGAGCTCAACTCCTTCGCGAACTTGCGATTGGAATCCTGCTTTCTCCATACGAAAAGAATAGTTTCCAATTGGCAAGCCGGCGAAACGGTACAGGCCGGCCGCGTCAGTAAGAGTGCTCCGTTTCAATCCAGTGCCTTGGCTGACAATCGTTACGCTAACACCGGAAACGACGGCGCCGCTTTGGTCTGTTACGGTGCCGGAAGCAGTCGCGAGCTGGGTTTGCGACCACGCACATACTGAAAAGAGTGCCGCCAAGGCCGCTGACAGCATGCAAGGTCGGTACCATGCGCCTTTCGCACCTAGCGTGGCTTTCTCTTTCGCGTGATCGGGCGGGCGCGAACGGCGCCGCTGCGGTTCCTCCGTGCGGGGGATCGCCTCCAATGAGGCCGCGCCAGCTCGAATTGAATTCTCCAGCGGAGGGGCAATCTTTGACTTGCCAGACTCGGTCACGCGTTCTCCTCCAGAAATACCTCGACATCGCGATTCCCAGGATTTGCGAAGCCCTGCCCATCCGTGCCCTGGCGTAACGAGCACAAGCGGTCGATTCTTACCGGATAGACTGTCCGACTTTCTCCGGCACCTGGCCAACGCGCGTCTTGGCAAACGGAGCCAACACCGAGCGCAAGTGTGCAACCATTGTAAGCTCTGAGCTCGAGCCGGTAGCTGCTGTACAATTCGCAAGAACTTCCGGGCTGTAGCGGCGACCAATCAGGGTCTCGCACAGCTAGCCTCGGCAAAGTAGTTCAGTGCGGACCTTTATTATCGCTTGAACTAGATCCATATCTATCTGCCGCCGTCGCGCGAGCGACCGGTGCTGCGCCTGGTCAGCACATTCTGAGCGCGTCTCAACAAGCCGATCGAAACGATCCCGGAGGAAGTAATGGAAATCCTTCGTTCCACGATGGGCTTTCAGCTTGTCAATCCAATTAATGAAGATAAAGGACGTTGTCGTTCGTAACGGCCTTCTCGGAATCGCCACTGGGCTATCGTTTGTATCGTTAGAAACACGTACCGAGGTTGGAGTTCCAGGCGCTACCAGCGATCGTACGAGTGGCGCGTGATCCGCCCAAAGGCGGCTGTGGGTCAAAGGTCAAGGAAAGTAGATCATTGAGTGGCGCACTTCTCTATAGTGCCCCTCGCTAAATTCCAAGATCCCTATTGGAGCCGAACGTGAAACTCCTCTGCCCCGGAAAAGTTGAACTGATCTCTTCCGGAGAGGAGGCAACCTCCGCCGAGTTGCCGCAGCCCGCATCTCGCCACACGAGGTACGGTTCGATGAAGAATATCCCGAGAACTACATAGTCCCTCACAACCCATTCGTTCCAGCCGCTTCGCTCGGTCAGGGTCTTTTGTAGCGCTGGGACAGTGATGTCAGATGGTCTATTGACCTCTCGAAATCCTCCCTTGTTGCAAGAAGAGCCGCAGTCCGTTGGATCAACAGCGACGAGAGAATGCTTGCACTGCAGCCCAACTATGACACCAACGTTTCCGCAGGCATTTCGATTATTAGTTGTGAAATCGTCACCGGCGCAAACAACCGAGCAGCAAATGCCCCCCATCGCACCTCCGCGGATCACGTTTTGAAGGTCCTCAGGATAGGGACGCGGGTCTTCCCACGTGCGCGACATCGGAGGTACACCAGAAAAATGCACAATCAGGGCAGTATTCTCAGACAAAAAGGAATACACATCCCCGACTGAGAGCTTTCCGAACGAACAATCCATAATCCAATATCGCTCAGAAGGAAGCCTGGGTTCCGTGCCAACCTGCATCAGTTGAACCCCTGGATCGTCTACATTCTGGAGGGTCGCATCGAATGTTGCATTATTCGAGTGGCGCGTGATCCGACCAGACTAGCGGATGGGGGCCAAACCACCTCCGTGAGTTGGCGACCACGTGAGAAAGTGCTGCCAGCTCAGGTACCTTAGGGCGATGAGCCCTAAAGACGCTGTCAATCACCTCCGAGACCGATATGGCGCTGCTGATGACCTTGTGCGAAGGATCTACACGAAGGTCAACACAGAGGGCATTGACATGTGGAACGCTCATGTTCTGGCCGGCCTACTGGCTTCGGCCGCTGCGGCCGAGAAGCACCTGCGGCGCGGTTACGAGGCTAAGGATGTTTCGTACGTCTGCTGGGCAGCGCGCAATCTAGTTGAGTTGGGCATCTGGTGTCAATTTTGTAGGGAGAAAGAGAATGCCCGAAGATTCTATCAAGACAGTCTGCGGGACCTCAATGGAACCATGATGGCATATCAAGAGCTACTTGAAGTGATCAATCCCTCCGACGAACAGCGCAAACTCATCGGCGAAACCCGGCAAGATACGACCGAGCTGAGTGAATCGCTCGGCGTTCACGGCGGCGATACACGCTTCTTGCCTGTCTCAGAAGCTGCTGAACAGCTCGGAAAAGGAATCTGGTTTCGAAAGACTAACAAAATCCTCTCCAAATTAGTGCATCCTACGGCTTACGCCGTGACTACTTCAATCACTGGCTCATTGTTTGGACGCGCGAATGAAGACTTTTTTATGGTCGGTTACTATCATGCACTTGCTGTTCTGGAGACTATCGAGTTCTCTCCGAGCGCACTATGACGCGTTTCAAAGCCGCCGCTGTTGTGCTGCTCGTGCTCAGTGCGCTTCATCCTGACCCAGAGGGCGATTCACGGATGTGTAAGCCCGACCTCCAAGCGGATTGTCGGCCACTCGTACAAAGCTCGGCCCTAAGACATCTTGCCCCTTGCCCTGTGAATGATAAAAGACGTTATCGCCTAGTAAGAATTGTTCGTGACACGTGGTGGCCGACTCGCGCATATGTCCTCAAAGAATGCAGACGGCAGCCTGGCTTGGTTGCTTGGGCAACGAAACCGCGCCTGATATCGGACATTATCGGAAGCTTCCAAACGCCGTTTGCGACCAGTGTCTGGATAGGGGACGATACAGGACTTGGAACCGTTCGGTCTACACTATGGCATTTCGTGACTGATCGTTGTGGACACCCGCTTCTTCGCCGATCCGCCGCGGGAGAACATCTATAGTATGGGCGCTACCGCGCCAAGTGGATACTTTCCGAAATGCGCGGTAATTCAGGTCCTACCAAATCGCTTTGGCAGTAGAATGCATGCTGATCTTCAAAGCCCTACCTTAACGGGCTCGGTGTCTTTGAGTGCGCGCTGTGGGGCTTCGAGTGTCACAATTCTCCAGGGATCGTCCCAAGGTTAAATGCGAAACTACTACAGCTTGGTGTATTCAGCCTTGGCCTGCTTAAGAATTGGGATGTCGGGGTCGGCGTCTTTCCACAGAGTAAGGAAATCCTGATAGGCGGTCTTGGCTTTGGTCTTATCGCCCGACAAAGCGTAGGCTCGGCCTAGTTGCAAGCGCGCCAGTGCGCCGATGGGATCGCTGCCAACGATCCCGCGGTGATCGAGAATTTTCTGGAATTCCGCGGCGGCTTCTGGGCCCTGATGCGCAGCCAGGTAGGCCTCACCACGCACATAGACCGGATAGAGGGCCCCAAACACTGAACCTCCAGTCCATGGCAGGCCCAACTCAAAGGGAGCGGCGGGTTGCAGCAGTTCAATCGCCTTGGCCGGCTCGCCGCGTTGCAGCGCGAGAAGGGCGCGAAGGGTTGGCAGGTAACTGAATCGAACCGGTGTAGCCTCCGGACGGCGTGTTTCGAGATCGTTTGCTAGCGTTTGAGGGCGGGAGGAATCGCCTGAGAGAGCGAGTGCGAGAGCCGCGCCATACTCCACTTCCAGGGCCTTGGAAAGGGCCAGCGCCGCTGTGGCAGCATGCCTTGCCTCGGAGGGATTCTCGAAAAGAGCTTCCCGCAACGCGGCGGATACTTTATCAGAAGCCGCGTTTTCTTGCTGGGCCGCCTGCTGAGCCAGTTGCACCGCATGCTGTGACGTTGTCCTGGCCTGTCGCAGACGGCCGGCATAGGCCAGGACAGAAGCCTCTTGACTGAAGATGTCGCTTTTTTCCTCCCCGGGGGTTTGGCGGCGCAGAGCCCCTATCCGCTCCATTTCCGCTTGATCGCCCTTCAAGAAGGCAAGGTTGTACCGGTTGCCCAATAATGAACCCAGCTTGCGCTCCGCCGCTCTCTGAATGGTGCGCTCCGCTTCCTTCACCCGGCCCAGGCATGTATAACCCATGACCAGATTGAAATATGTGATCCAGGTGTCAGGGTCGAGCTCGATGGCTCTTTCCCCCTCTTCGACCTGCCTTTCGTATTTGCCCAAGCCCGCGTAAGCCACCGGCAAAAAACCAGCACGGACCACGCTGTCGCGAGGATACGCCTGCTCCCACAACTCGCCGGTCTGTTGCAGTTTCTCCAGGTTTCCCGTCACTCCCAATTCGTAGGAAGCGGTGATAAAGAACCTCTCGTGGTCGCTGGTGTGATCCCGTAACTGGTAAGCCTTGGTGATACTCTGAGCGGCGAGAACAGATTCGCCATCAAATCCGTAGAAGCCCCCCAGTAACGCCTGTGCCATCGCGAAATTGGGGTCGATCTCAACAGCGCGCTTGAGAAGGGAAAGCCCCGTGTCAGGAGGGGCGGTATTGGGCACCTTAAAGCTTGCGCTAAAGGCTTTCAAGGCTTCCAGTGACGACGTGGTAGCCTCGGCCAGCGGGGTGTCGTACTTTTCGACCGTGGCGAGCGATTCGCCGAGCCGCGTTCTCAATCGGCTGGCAATCTGACTCAGGGAATTCAGGACGTCTTCTTTTCGTGCGGCTTGCGCCTGTTCCTCGTCCAGGACCTCTCCACTGCGACAGTTCGTTGCGCGCAACCCTAATACGTATTGCGTTCCGAGGCTTGCAATCGAGCCATCCAGGACGGCGGCGCTGGCGATTCGCTCGCAGATTTCCCGAGCGAGCCCCGGAGTCAGGCGCGCATCCGCCGGTTGTTCCATCAGACCCAGCGTCTTCTGGACACGCTCGTCCGACACGCGGCTGAGGAAAGGCGATTGTTCCAGCTGTACGGACAACCCCTGGCGAAGAGTCCCATCAAATACGGGGTCGCCGGTGGTGTTGCTGAAATCGGCGAGAACGATCGTGTCCTTGTCCGTGAGTTTTGGTTTGCGGTGAAGATAGAAATAACCTGCTGCGGTGAGTGCCAGCGCAGCCACGGCGACAGCAGGAGCAATCATCTTCCAGCGGCTTGCGATGCCAGTTGCGGCTTCAGGTTTCCGACTGGTTGGCCAGCGGACAGAATCCGGGTCCCTCTTCAGGCGCTGCAGGTCGGTGCGAATTTCCGAAGCGTGCTGGTAGCGCAGGTTGCGATTTTTCTCGAGGCATTTGTCGATGATGCGCTCTAGCTCCACGGGCATGTCGGGATTCAGTCGCACGGGCGGCACCGGAGCGGTGTTGAGAATGGAATCAAAAATAGCGCCCGTGCTGTCCCCGCGAAACGGCAGCGCACCCGTAGCCATTTCATAGAGCACCACCCCGAAGGAGAAAATATCGCTGCGCGCATCCAGCGATTTCCCGGCCGCTTGTTCTGGCGACATATAGGAGACCGTTCCGATCGCCAGGCCCAGCGCCGTGGCTTGTTCTGTTGCCGTGCGCGTAATCTCGCCCTCACTGCCACCGGCGAGCTTTGCCAACCCGAAGTCGGCGAGCTTAGCGTAGCCGTTCTTAGCAACCAGTATGTTGGCCGGCTTGATGTCGCGATGCAGAATGCCGGCGTCGTGAGCGGCGGCCAGCCCGTCGGCCACGCCCACCAGCAGTTCGACGATTTGCGCCCAGCCGCGCTGCTCTGCTCGCGCCCAATCCCGCAGCGTGCCGCCATCCACTAACTCCGTCACCAGGTACTGCCGGCCGTCAATTTCCCCGGCGTCGTGCACCGTAAGAATATGCGGGTGATTGAGCGAGGAAGCGGTCTGCGCCTCGCGTTGGAATCTACGCCGGCTGATCGCGTCCGCCAGTTGGTCAGAGAGGACCTTCACCGCCACCGGCCGGTTGAGCTTGGTATCCAGGGCCCGGTACACCACCCCCATGCCGCCCTCGCCCAGAACGGTCTCGATCCGGTAGGCCCCAAGTTGCGTTCCAAGAGTGATGTGCGCCGAAGATTCAAGCACGGCCTCCCAGGGTGGCCGATCCATCAACTTCGACCCGGTCGGCTGGGCCAGCATGGCCTTAACCCGGTGGCCTACTTCGGGACTCGCCTGGGCCAACACTTCGGCACGTTCCTCTCCCGTGAGGTCGACGGCGCGCAGATACAATTCCTCAATTTGTCTCCAGCGCTCCGGAGTCATTTGCTGTATTATCGCGCGGACTGTGGGGATATGACGGCCGTGCCGGCAGATTTTAACCCCTGAGTTGCGATAACTGAGAGGAGGGAACTCAGGAGACGTCCAACGGACATCCTGAACATTGACCGGGCAATGACCCGTGGGGAGGTTTCGTTCTGAAGAGTTGATCGCGACTAACGGCTAGTGTTTACCGATTCGTCGCGTCGGTTTCGAGGTCCAGGCGGCGACATGCAATTTACCAATCCTATCCTGCAAGGGAGGGCTCACGTCCCGTATCACGCGCTATCCGGACATTGGAGCTATGCCCTGAGCCAGTCCGGGTCTGGGAGTAAGCCGGAGGACTTCCGCCTGATAAGGCGCATTATCGGTAGTTGTTTTTGACCGCACAGTGGGTCGAACGCAGATCGAAGACATGGGTATTTTTCGTTCAAGTGACTTTTGATCCGCTGAAACGATGTTAATCGCTGTGATCTTGCTCTCCCGGACTCCAGAGAGCCACATTCCTGGAGCTAAGTGAACGTTCACAGGTTTTCTACTTTTGCCCCGCAAATTCATCGCTTCCACCGAAACCTGAGGCCACCTGCCTCCGCAGATTTTCGGAGTGTTGCACAGGCACTTTTAGTACTTTCGTGAATAATAAACGGTACTTTTCTCTTGCAAAAGTACTTGCGAAAGGATAGGATCTTTCCTTCCTGTTCGAATTCGATGGCTCCGGATCGGTAAGTTAAATTACTCTGAAATGTTTGGCTTCCGTCGGAATGAGGTATTCGTGTGACCATTTGGGGCGATAATGACTGCGCCTAGCAGCGTTGTTTGTGGGCTCTTGTGCCTTGGCTTGGCCTGGGCCGGAGACAATAAAGAGAAATCGGTTGACAGCAAACCCGTTGCGACCTCGCCGTCAGGAAAGCCGCGTTTCGATTTCACTTGGGTCCCGCTTAGCTTTGAGCCAAACTTGGGCCAAAGTGATCCCAGCGCACGCTTCGTCGCGAAAGGTCCCGGCTACATGTTGCGGCTCGAACCCGCAGGAGCGCGCTTCCAGTTGAATGGGCGCGACAAGGCGTCTACCACCCTGAGGATGGATCTCGAAAACGCCAATCGCCAGGCAACGATCACCGGCGAGTCGCCGCTGCTAGGCAAAGCCAACTATCTTCCGAAAAGCGATCCCAAAACCTGGGTCACCAACGTTCCCACCTACTCGCGCGTTCATTACAGCAGCATTTACCCTGGCGTCGATGTCGCCTTTTATGGCTCCGCCAATCGTCTGGAATACGATTTCGTGATCCAACCCGGCGCCGATCCCCGCCAGATCCGAATGAAGCTTTCCGGCTCTGACAATCCAAATATCAATAGTGCCGGCGATCTTGTGCTGCCGTTTGCCAAAGGCGATCTGCGTTTTCTAAAGCCGGTGGTTTATCAGATGTCTAGCGACGGCAAAACTCGAGAGCTGGTGAACGCTAATTACCGCGTCAAGAAAGGGACGGTTACATTCGCACTGGGCAAATATGACCATCGTCGGCAGCTTATTATCGATCCAGCCGTCGCCTTGAGTTACTCGCAGTATCTTTCCAATAACGCCGCTGCGCTCGCCGTGGACAGCTCCGGGAATACCTATGTTACGGGCGTCACCGACCAGGGAACCGGCTTCTACGTGACCAAGTTCAACTCCAACGGCACGGTAGTGTACAACACGACGGTCGGAACTGGCACAGTGCTTCCATATGGCATCGCTGTTGGCAATACAGGCGGAAGTGCGGGAGAGGCTTACATTGTTGGAGACATTTACGATGACACGGGAGAGTCTTCCGTTAGTGGCACCGTGCCCACGTCGGCGAACGGATACCAAAGCACGTTTCCCACCTATTCCTACGTCGCTTTTCTCGTGGTACTCTCCCCCTCGGGGTCGGCGGTTCCATACGGTACATATCTAAGTGGAACTAGGCAGTTTTACACAAACTACGCACAGGGGGTCGCGGTCGATTCGAGCGGAGATGCTTACCTAGCCGGTTATACGGGTGACCCTAGCTTCCCAACCACCAGTGGAGCCTATCAAACTACCTCCGCTGGAGGCTTCGTGACAAAGATCAACCCCGCGGCATCCACTGGACCCTCATCGCTTGTCTATTCGACATTCCTTGGACCGATCTTCATTACCCTGCAAGCCATTGCCGTTGATAGCTCGGGTGACGCCTATGTCACTGGTAATGCGCCCGTCGGATTTCCAGTCACCACGGGTGCGTTCCAGTATACCGGAATTGACGCGGGCCAAGGCGGAGTGTATGTGACAGAGCTGAACCCTACCGGCGCGGCTCTTGTTTACTCCGCTTACCTCGGTCCTGGCACGGGCTACGGAATCGCGGTGGACAACCCAACCAGCCCAACCCTCCCAAGCGCCTATGTAACGGGAACCGTTTCCGGAGCAGATTTTCCAACTACATCGGGAGCCTACCAGACTAGCTATGCGGGGGGATTCGTCACCAAGCTAAGTTCCGGTGGCGCCACTGAAGTTTATTCAACGTTTATCGGGGGCCCCAGCAGCTTTGCCGCCAATAGCAACGTCTGGCCAGCAAGTATCACTATCCCTTACGGTTGTTCCTCTTCCTGCAACGCCTATGTCGCTGGATGGACGAGCACAGACGACTTCCCCATGATTGACGCTATTGAGACGACCCCGTCGAACACGGGCAACTCTGGGTTCGTCGCGGAAATCGCGCCCGCTGGCACGAGCGCTCTGTTCTCCAGCTATATGAATGGCGTCAACTCGGGCATTTCCTATGATTTTTCCTTATATGGATCAACTCCGGCTATCGCGGTGGACAGCTCGGGTAACATATATGTAATCGGCAATATTGACGGCAGCAGCGACTTCCCGATTACCATTCCCACCGCCAATCCCGCCACTGCTTTCCTAGCGAAGATTGTTCCCGCGACTCTTCCTTTCACGTTTGCGTCTCCCACGACCGTTAATTTCGGAACTCAGCCGGTGGGCGTCAGTTCCAGCATTTATAACGGATCGCCCACGGTGCTATTGAGCAATTTCAGCAGTACCGCCGCGACCTTGTCGATTCAGGTTTCGCCTTCCACCGTGTTCTCCGAATCTGACAACTGCGGAACATCTCTTCCCGGCGGGGGCTCCTGCACCTTAACCCTCAATTTTACGCCCAACGCGCCCGTTACCCGAAGCGGCACTGTGACTATCGCTTCGAATGCCAGCGACGGCCCGACCATTATCTCCCTGACCGGCACTGGTCAAGACACGGCGTTCGTCCAGCCTTCACAAAGCAGTTTGACGTTTAGCAATCAGGCAGTCGGGACGTCCAGCACTGCTCAACCCGTGACGATAACGAATCTCGGCGATGAAACCACGGGACTGACAATTTCTGTCGGCACCGGCCAATTTTCGACGCTAAACAATTGCCCGTCTCAGCTTCTTTCAGGCGCCAGTTGCAGCGCGAGTGTAACGTTCTCTCCGACGCAGGCCGGGCTGCTTACCGATAACTTGAACGTCGCTAGCACCGTTGGTCCAGGTGCCAACGTTGTGCTCATCGGTACCGGCACGATAACGGGCGGAACGTCGGCCATCGCTCTTTCGGGGACATCGCTTCAGTTTGGTCCTCAAGCCGTCAGCACGACCAGCGCTGCCCAATACGTCACTCTAACCAACACCGGCGCAGTTGCCATCGCCATCGATTCCTACGCCGCCAGCGGCTATTTCAATGTCTCCAACTATACTTGCGCAGCTCCGCCCTTTCAATTGGTACCCCAGGCTTCATGCATGGTCTACATTACTTTCGCACCCACAACGGCGGGAGCTCTTACCGGTGCGCTAACCATCACCGATAGCGCCACCGGAAGTCCGCAAAGTGTGGCATTGAGTGGGACGGGCGTAGCGTCCACCGAGTATGTTGAGTTCAATCCCTCTTCGTCAATATCATTCACGGATACACCCCTCACGTCAACCAGCGGCCCTCAAACGATCTACCTCGAGAACGCTGGCACTGCGCCAATTACAGTAGATCGCGTGGTGGTGAGCGGACCCTTCTCGATTGTGAACACCAGTTGCGAGGCCTATGTCATCCCCGGAACGACAGCGTTTGTCGCGGGTGAATACTATTGCGACCTCACCGTGGAATTCACCCCGACAGCTACCGGAGCTCAAACTGGAGCTTTGACTTTCACTGACAGTGCGCCAGGAAGCCCGCACGTCGTGAACCTGACAGGCAATGGAATTACCGCGACGGGAACCATATCGCTGAATCCGGCCGCTGTCAACTTCGGTACGCAACCGAATGGAACGACGACTTCGCCGCAATATATCTCCTTTGTTAATCCTGGGAACACAGCAGTGAACGTGACGGCCTTCTCGTTTTCCGGCACTAACGCGACCGACTATTCCGTAAATTACAGCAACTGCGCTCTGCCATATACGGTCGCGGCCGGTGAAAGCGATTGCTATGTCGCCATCCAGTTCACGCCTGGAGCTGCCGGAACGCGGACTGCTACGCTAACCGTCGCCAGTTCGGCTGGCAATCAGACGGCAACACTTACCGGAACCGGCCTCGCCGCATCTCAAGCCATCGGGCTCACGCCCACCAGCATGAATTTGGGTCCGGTTGTCGTTGGCCAAAGCAGTGATAGAGAGTATGTTTACCTTCGAAATACTGGAACGGAGCCTGTTACGTTCACTACAGCCCCAGCTATCACAGGTGTCAACGCGGCCGATTTCACCTCTTCTGCTTATACTAATAGCTGCGGGGTCAACCCACTCGCGGCAGGCACGAGTTGCAATCTCTTTATCTACTTTACGCCTTCCGCCGCGGGCATCAGAACGGCCACGCTAACATTTAGCGATACGATCGGCACGACGACGACATTGCAGAAGTTGGCCTTAACTGGAACCGGTGTTAATACTACACCTAAGTACTCGCTGTCGGATTATCTGATCTCCTACGACATTCAAGTGCAGGGCACCTCCAGTCCGGCTAACAACAACTACCTGAATTTCTATAATAATGGAACAACTTCGGTAACCCTGGGTAATGTTACTATACCTGGAAATTTTGTGGTACCGGCCACCGTACTGAGCGGACAAGCCGGAAATACCTGCAACGGCCAGGTGATCGCTGCAAGTTCCGGTTGTTATGTTTATGTCCAATTCGCGCCCACTACAAGCGGCTACATAACAGGCACGCTGACCTTCAACAACAGCGGCGGCACAGCGCTCGCCGGAGTCCCAACGGTGCCTTTGGCTGGCTATGCCCCGGCACCCGTGGCGGCAGCCCTCGTGAACCCGACCGCTGTGACCTTCCCGGCGCTGCAGGTTGTTGGCACGCCCTCCGTAGCCGCTCAGACTTTGTACCTTGCAAACAGCGGCGATCTCTCGCTCACCGTGGGAACCGTGACGATTTCGGATCCAGAGTTTTCCACCAGCGTGAGCGGTGGATCCGATGGCTGCAGCAACCAGTCCTTGACGCCGGGAACGCCCTCGGGACCTCCCTGCTCTATCAGCGTAATCTTTACGCCCACTGCAGCTGCAGCGCGCACGGGGACAGTCTCGTTCCCGGTGACCTACGCCAACGGCGCGACGGCCACGTTGACCGCGACGCTTTCCGGAACGGGCGTGGCGGAAATTGATGCAGCCGTCCTGACTCCGCCGAACGCATCTTTTCTCGACCAAGTGGTGGGTACCATAAGCGGCATCATCACGGTTTATCTCAACAATACCGGGAACCTGCCATTTAATGTCGGGGTGCTCACCAACACGAACACGGCGGAATTCTCCACGTCTGGAAATGACCAATGCACCAATCAGTCGGTAGCGATAGGAACTCCCTGCTCCATTGGGGTGACTTTTACGCCTAACGTCACCGGTGCGCAGACTGGAACGATCACATTCCCAGTTACCTACGCAGATAACACTACCGCAAATTTCACGCTTTCTATGACTGGCAACGGCATCGCGACAGCCGACACAGTGGTGATAACGCCGGCAGCCGTCCAGTTCCCGGCCCAGATTCAAAGTTCAACAAGCAGTCCGCAGACGATTACTATCACGAACACCGGCAACGTGAGCATAACCATTGGCGCTGATTCCATTTCAGCGAACTCGGCTGACTTTGCGATTCCTTCTAATCAGGATGGTTGCACCGGCTCCTTGTTGGCCCCTACCGAATCTTGCTATATCTCTGTCACGTTCAATCCTAGCTCTAACGCCACGGGAGCAGAGACCGGAACGCTGACCATTGGCGACAATGCCACCGGCGGCCCGCACTCGGTATCGTTAACCGGTACGGCAATTACCGCGGCTCAGGAGATCGTGCTGTCGCAAACTGCGCTGACATTCGGCAATCAACCGGTCGGCTCCACAAGTTCAGCGCAGGTTGTCTACTTTACCAACCAGGGCAGCAGCTCGAACGTAGCCATCACCAGTTTTGCGCTGGGTGGCACAAACCCGACAGATTTTACGATTGTCACCAACACGTGCAGCAGCTACTTCTATGCTCAAAGCAGTTGTTACGTCTCGGTCCAATTCAACCCGCTCACCGGCACAAGCGGAGCACTAACGGCCACCATCACGGAAAAGGACCTCGTGGGAACGCATACCATTACTTTGACGGGAACCGCCGTGGCGCCCGGCCCGGCTGCGGCCCTCAGTCCGACGTCTCTAGCTTTCGCGACACAAAATGTTGGCACCCCCAGCGCTGCCCAGAACTTCAGCGTCACCAACACCGGCAGCGCCAACCTGATTATCACGGCGGTTGCTTCCACCAATACGAATGAATTCCCCGTTTATTCCGATGGCTGCTCTGGCGTGACCTTGGCGCCCCCAATGAACGGGACGACAGGTCAGCAATGCATCATCAGCGTCAAATTTTCACCGTCCTTAGGTGGCATCCGCACCGGGTCGATTACGGTGACCGATAACGCCACTGGCTCGCCGCAGGTAGTCACCGTGAGTGGGACCGGCTACGGCATTCCAGCCACGTCTCTTACGCCCACGTCGCTGACGTTCACCAGCCAAAACATTGGGACGACCAGCCCGACCCAGTCGATTACCTTGAAGGATACCGGCACGGACACTTTGAACATCAGCAGCATCGCGCTGACGGGAGTGCACGCGGGTGATTTTGCCCAAACCAATGCCTGTGCGGCAACCCTGGCGCCGGCAGCGACTTGCGTCATCACAGTGAGCTTCACGCCGACAGCGGCCGGAACCCGAAGCGCGTATGTCACGGTCACGGACAACGCCAATAACATCGCGGGTTCAACTCAGAACGCCGCATTGACTGGCACGGGCGTAGCAGTACCCACGGCAGTGGTGGCTCCCACCACGCCGCTCACGTTCCCCATTACCACTGTCCGCTCGACGACTGCTCCCATGACTGCCACCCTTACCAACTCAGGTACCGGTCCGCTGACGATTGCGAGCATCACGATGGGTGGGACGAATCCAGTTGACTACGCGCAGACAAACAATTGCGGCGCAACCTTAGCGGCCGGCGCCAGTTGTGCCATCTCGGTCACGTTCACACCGTTGGCCACCGGTACACTTACGGGTACGGTCACGATTACCGACAACGCCAACAATGTGTCCGGAAGCACGCAAACAGTTTCGCTGACGGGTAGTGGCACCAACAGCGCCCCTGCTGCTGCTTTATCGCCGACTGTGGTTCCGTTCAACGACACGAATGTAGGGGTGGCTGCCACTGCACAAACGGTTACATTGACCAACTCGGGCACGGGAACGCTCACGATAGCCAATGTCGCGCTCACCGGCGCAAACCCGGGCGACTTCGGACGCACGCCCACCACCTGCGGAACCACCCTGGCCGCGGGGGCAAACTGCACGATTTCCATTACGTTTAAGCCAACTGCTCCAGGCAACCGCACCGCAACGCTAACAATCACCGATAACGCCAACAACGTAACGGGTTCGACGCAAACCGCCGCCCTCAGTGGAACCGGTGTCGGTGTGCCAGTTGCCGGGGCCTCTCCGAGCAGCTATGGGTTTGGGCTCACTAACGTGTTGACCACGACCGCTGCGAAAGTGGTAACGCTGAAGAATACTGGAACTGGCCCCCTGACGATAACTACCAGCAGCTCACTCATTGGGGTGAACCCGGGGGACTTCGCGGTCTCAGCCAACACTTGCACCAGCAGCCTGGCGGCTGGTGCGAACTGCACCATCTCGATCACGTTTACGCCTACCGCCGCCGGCCTTCGAACCGCTTCGCTGCAGATCGTCGATAATTCCAATAACGTCGGATCAACCCAGACCGTGAGTCTCACCGGTACCGGCGTCGACCAAAAGCCGGCGGTGGTTTCAGCATCCCCGACTCCTGCCACTGGGCTTACCAATACCTTCACGCTGGTGTACTCAGACCCGAACACCGCCCAGGATCTCAAGACTGTGAATGCGGTCTTCAATGTGGGGACCGGCCTAGCGAATAGCTGCTATGTCACCTACACGCAAGCCACCAATCTGGTCTCTCTATGGAGCGACGCGGGAAACACTATGACTTCGCTCACTCCTGGTTCCGGGACGGTGTCCAACGATCAATGCACCATCACCGGAAGCGGCACTTCCGTTGCGACGGCGGGAAATAATCTTACACTCACTCTCGAGGTGACCGCCAACACGAACCCCCCCGGCAGCCAGAATTACACCGGGGTACAGAGCATCTACATGTTTGCCACTGACTACAGCGCGGAAACCACGGGGTGGGTCAAGGCAGGGGTCTGGAACCCAGCCCCCAACCAAACACCTACCAACGTTTCGGTGACTCCGAATCCTGCCACCGGGACTAACAACACCTTCACGCTGGTGTACTCGGACGCGAACGGCGCCCTGGATCTCAATTACGTGAATGCGAACTTCAATAGTACGGGGCCAGTCAAGGCGAATACTTGCTATGTTCACTATGTTCCGGCCACCAATACCCTGCAACTGTACAACAACGCTGGGACCACCTTGACGTCGATCACGCCTGGTTCCGGAACCCTTTCCAACAGTCAATGCACCATCATCGGGAGCGGGACTTCGGTGGCTAGGTCGGGAAATACTCTGACGCTCACCCTGGATGTCACTGCTAGCTCGACTTACACCGGCACACTGGACATCTTCATGTACGCCGATGACAACAGCTCGGCAAACACGGGCTGGGTCAACGAGGGGACCTGGACGCCTTAAATGAGGTAGTTCAACTGGGTGAGTCGGATTAGAGACCCATTCTCACCGTCACTTTTGACCAGCCTTCGATAATCGGGGCGACCGCAGTTTGTCGCCTCGGATAATATATCGGTCCTCTCAAATGCCTTGTTGAACGGTCCCGCGTAACCTCAATACCGTGGCCAGAGTCAGGGGCGGTGGATCAGAGAATGTAAGCAGGCGGTGATGATGACGCCGCTGAGCTGCCATCGCTTGCGCTCCACCCAGGTGCGATTGCGGGTGTTCCGAAACACCTCTTGTACTGAAGTACTTAGGCTTTTTCAGACAGGGAGGGGCCGATCGCCCCCCTGCGGATCGGAGCCGCTGGGTGGGAGAACTTCAAGGAGCCGGCACAAGGCTAGAAGTTTGGCGGTACAATACCGAAAGAGGAAGGCCAAAGCGGAAATTCCGGATCAGTAGTTTCGAGGAGCGGATCATGAATACGCACTGGAAGTTCGGCGCCATCGCGTTGGTAATCATTGCCTTATCGGGGGATGAAAGAATAGAAAGCGCTCCAGTGAACCCGTTACCTTTTGACATGCCGGCAAGCGCCACACTCGCGGCATCGCCTCACAAGGTCTTCGCCCATTACTTCCCGGTCTTTCCCATCTCGATCGACAACAAACCATCTGATCAAGATAGCTATGCCACCCAGTTTCTTAATCCCGCAGGTCAAGGCGGCAGGCATGCAGCGAATGGCGGTTTTATGCGCGAGAGTCCGCTCCCGCGTCCTGTGAACCCGTCGCCCAATTGGCAGTTGGACGACATGAAAACTGAAGTATCGCGCGCTTCCGGCGCCGGGCTTGATGGTTTTGCTTTCGATATTCTGTCACTATCCGGCGTCTATTGGAACCGTTTTAAGCTTCTACTG
>Ga0206831_1159_pt2 | contig 17742 bp, 12 predicted proteins | sample Alteio_BWOrgCont_73_FD_152876 | JGI IMG/M metagenome (GOLD analysis project Ga0206831, IMG submission 152876) | Enriched cells from forest soil in Barre Woods Harvard Forest LTER site, Petersham, Massachusetts, United States -... | ecosystem: Environmental > Terrestrial > Soil > Temperate forest >...
TCTACATCACTGACAACGGCGACAACACCGTTACCGAATACAACGCAGCTGGCGATCTTCTGGCGAGCAAGAGCGCGTAGGTCGAAGGCTCGGGAACCGCAATATCCGTTGCGACAAAGCAGGGACCGTTAAAGGTGCTGCTGCTGAAGGTCGCCAGAAGATCGCCAGCTGCGTTGTATTCGGTAACGGTGTTGTCGCCGTTGTCAGTGATGTAGAAATCTCCCGCGCTATCTATGGCAAGGGTCTTGGGCCCCTGGGCGCCGGTTTCCGTGATGAAGGAACTATCAACGACCGTGCCAGTCGTGGTGTATTCCGAGATGGTGCTGCTATTATGCTGCACCACAAAAACATGGCCCGCGTTGTCAAAGGCGAGGCCGTTCGGCGAGCTCAAGCCCGTCACGAGCTGCGTGATCGATCCGCCCGAGACAGCATCAATGCTGCCGGCGCCGCCATCGGTCACATAGAGCGTGCCGTTGTCGAAGGCCAAGTCGTTGATCGCCGAGAAGCCGCTTGCGACCACCGTGCCAGGACCACCACCCACCGGGATCTCCAGGATGTCGTGGTTGCCTTGCTCGGCCACATAAAGATTACCCGCGCTGTCGAAGGTGATACCGCGAGGATTATTTTCGCCCGTCGAGTACTGCTCGATCGCAGCACCTGTCGGCGAGAATTCCTCGACGTAACCGGCGTTGTTGGCCACGAAGAAATCTCCGTCGCTGGCAATCGCAATACCGGTCGGGCTGTTCAGGTCCGAGGTAATAAAGGGAGTCACCACGCCGCCCGAGATTTCCGAAACCGAGCTGCCTCCGTTGTTCACCACAAAAACATTATCGGCCGATGCGATACCCGTGGTCAGGATGGCTGCAACTCCAGCGAGCGCAGCAGAAAGGATGAAGGGAGGGAGTTTTTTCATGGAATCTTTTTCGGTTGGCTGGAGTTATGAAGATCGAAAATTTATATTAAGTCTTACAAAGAATACCGCTACGAACTATAGTAGAAGGTAAAGAGATGGATTGCCAACAACAAAAATGCGCTTTTGTCACTTTTTTTTCAAATTGGTAACGTGAGAGCGGCATAAGTGGGGGTTGGAGGTTGGAAGCAAGCTCAAATCATCGACTTAGAGGCTTTCCTGAACAATCTGCAACGCCTCGGAAATCTCCTCTGCCGTGACGTTGAGAGGCGGGAGAAACCGCACCGTATGATTGGCCGCTGGGATGAGAATTAAGCCCGCCTGGGACAGCCGCGAGACGACGCTGCCGGGCTCATCAGCCACGACCATGCCGATCAGTCCGCCAAAGCCACGAATCTCCTGAATGCCTCTTGTCCCGACAAGGGCTTGCAGGCCCCGTTTGAGCTCTTCGCCCCGCAAGCGGATATTGGCATCGAGCTTTTCCTGCTCGATCACGTCCATCACGGTCAAGCCAACCGAGCAGGCCAGCGGCGAGCCGCCGTAGGTCGTGCCGTGGCTGCCGGGCGTGAATACATTGGCGTAGGGCTGCCGGATCCAGACCGCGCCGATGGGATAACCCGCGCCGAGCGACTTGGCCATGGCGATGGCATCGGGAGCAAAGTCTTCGCCGCCTGCCACGCCCTCGAGAATCCGCTCGTAGCTCTGCCACCGACCGGTCCGGAAACAGCCGCACTGCACGCCGTCCCAGAGGAGCAGCAGATTGTGCTTTTGTGTGAGCGCCCGCAATCCGAGCAAGTATTCCGGCGTCGCTACAAACACGCCGCCTTCGCCCTGAATGCCCTCGATCTGCACCGCGACCGTCTTCGGCGTAATGGCGGCCTCAATGGCGGCGAGATCGTTGAAGGGAACGTGGAGGAAGCCGGGCACGAGCGGATCGAAGCCGTGCTTGATCTTGTCCTGGCCGGTCGCGGAGAGTGTCGCCATGGTCCGACCGTGGAAGGAATTCTTTGCGGTGATGATTTCGTAGCGGCCCGTCTCATGGCCGAATTTCCGCGCGAGCTTGATCAGCCCTTCATTGGCCTCCGCGCCGCTGTTGCAGAAAAAAACTTTACCGGGGCCGGTCAATTCGACGATCCGCTGCGCGAGCCGTCCCTGCCATTCATTGTAGTAAAGGTTGCTGCTGTGGATGAGGACATCGGCCTGCCGCGCCAGCGTCTCCCGGATCGCGGGATGCGCGTGCCCGAGGCTGTTGACTGCGACGCCGCCGCCGAGGTCGAGATATTTCCGGCCCTGGTCGTCCCACGCGTACCGGCCCTTGCCCCGCGTGATCGTCAGACCGCGATTGGCCAGCGGCACAACGTACTGGTCATAGAGCGCCTGGACCTCCGTGCGTGCAGCTGCCTCCGCGGTGGCGGGGGTGGGCGCAGGAGAGGATTTGACGGGGATGGGAGCTTCAACGGGCATGGCGAATTATCGGGCAGATGGTGAGAGGGGTCAATGCGACAAATCAAAAAGCCGCCGCGGAATACGCGGCGACTTTTTCAGGCTGTAGCGGCGGTCTATGACCGTCGCTGGACGAAGTCTACCTGCGGTCTGTTAGTACCCCCAATGGCCCGGATAATAATACCCGTGACGATAACGCGCCGGCACCCAGTATCCGCCGCGGCGGGGAGGGTAAGTGTAGTAACCGCCGACCCAGACCCAGCGTCCGTTGATCCATTCGTGATGGCCGCCGACCCAGACCGCGCCGCGATAGGGAGGGGCCCAGCGCCGCTCCACGACAACCGGAGGAGGAGGCGTGCCGATTTGAATTCCGACGTTGACCGCCGCGGAGGCCTGGCTCGGAGCGGCAAAGATTGCGGCGAAGGTAACCAACGCCAGCACCAACAAATGAAGACGAGTGAATTTCATACTTCTTGTTGGACTCACGAAAGGTGGTTTTCTTTCAATTTTTTTGTTGTCCTCTTAGGTAGCCGTTGACCTCCGGGCAACGGGCTCGTTGATATTCGCAACCTGAGAAAGCATTGCGCAAACAAACCGAGCCCCGCGCTCGGAGATCGCGGGCTACCTATAAATAACTCGCCGTCTGGTACCCCGGATACTTGTCCTGCAGCTTCTGCCGCCAGTCCGTCGCCGATTTGGCATCGCCCGCTTTATCGAAAGCATCGGCCGCGCGCGCCATCGCCTGCGGGGCGATTTGCGGATCGTCAAAGAGCACCGCGATCGTCGCGAACATCCGCGCGGCCTCCGGGTAATTTTGCGTCGCGTAGGCTGTCTCGCCCAAAAGCGTCCGCGCCGCCGCGCTGCGCGGGCCTTCCGGTTCTTGCAAGAGCGCCTGCTCGCCGAGCTTCTTCGCCGCATCGAAATTTTGCGCGCCCAACTGCGCCCGGCCCAGCGCCAGCAGCACGACCGTCGCGTCTTTCGCGTCCGGTTTCAGTTGCCGGTATTTCTCGTAACTGGCCACGGCCACCGGCCATTCTTTGCGTTGGCTTTGCACCTCGCCGAGTTGCCACCAGGCGCCCGCGAGCAGATCGCCCGGGTCGGGATGCTGCGTGACGCGCGTATAATAAATTTCCGCCGCATCCCACTTTTGCGATTTCGCCGCCGTTTCACCGAGCCAGTATAAGAGCGCCGCCGGGAGACGCGCCGCGATCTGCGCCTGCGGATCGGCCAGCGGGGGAAGCGCGTCGTACTCCTTCAAATAGCCCTCGGCCTTCGCGTCATCCTTCAGCCCATACGCGCCGAGCACGAGCCGCTGCGTGGCCGGTTGCAGCCAGTTCTTCGCATCCCAATTGCGCGCGTTGAGGAATAGCGGCTCCGCGCCTGTATAATCGCGAGCCTTGAACAACGAATCGCCCACGGAAAAAGCGGCCATCGCGCGCAACGGACTTTGCGGAAATTGATCCAGCAGCTTTTTGAAAGTCGCGACCATGTCTGGTTCCTGCGCCGGGCCGCCGCGCGCATAAATCAACCCGAGCGATTCGAGCGCCGCTTCCTGCTCCAGCGCGCCATTGGGCGCCTGGGAAAGTAGCGTTTTCCACGCATCCGTCGCGGCGAGCAATTGGTTCGAGTTTTGCAAGCAGACGGCCAGTCGCGCCTGTGCTTCGAGAAGCTGCTTTGTCCGCGCATCTCCGCCATCGCCGGGATGAACACCCGCGTCATCGAGGAAGGCTTGATAGGCTGTCGCCGCCTTGTCCCACTGTTTCAATTCATCGTAGGTCCGCGCGAGTTGCAGCAAAATATCCTGATGCGGCCACGACGTGTCGCCCGTCTCACCGGCCAGGTTTTCCCAGAGCGGGAGCGCATCGTTGAATTTCTTTTCGCGGGAAAGTTCCTGCGCTTCGAGGAGCAGCACCCGCGCGTGATAGGGCGACTTCGGCCACGCCTTCAGATAGGTCTCCGCCTCACTCGCCGTTCTGGTGCGGTCGATTTGTGTCAGCGCGAGGAAGCGCTCATACGCCGCCGTCACCGCCGTGTCCTGCGCACTGAACGCGGCCAGATATTGGTCGAAACCCGCGACCGCTTCCTTCCAACGCTTCAGGACAAAGCTGGCGTGGCCGAGATCGTAGAGAATCTCCGAGCGCGCGCTGTCGAGCAGGTTGCCCTTTTCCCCTGCGTAGAGCGTGGTCCATTCCGTGTACCGCTTTTGCTGGAAGAGAATCCGCAGCAGCCCCGTGTTTGCCACCTTGCGTGAGTCGCCGCTGGCATCGAGTTTCCGCGCCGTTTGGAAAAGCTTCTCCGCTTGCTCCGGCTTCTTCGCCTCCAGCGCCGACCAGCCGCCTCGCGCCGCTGCGGTCGCCTGCACGGCGGGATCGCTCGAAAGCGCCAGCGCCTTCTGCCAGAGCGCCAGCGCGTCGGTATAGTTATTCTGCGCGTCGTCCAGTTCCGCGAGCGTCTGCGCGGCGCTGCCCGCGTATTTGCCCGGCGGTTGCGCATCGACGAGGCCCTGCAGGAAGGTGCGGCCATCGGTTTCCTTTTGCGTATCGATGAGGGAACGGCCCAGCAGATATTTCGCGATCTCCTGCAGGGAGGAATCGCCCTTGTCGACGACGAATTGCAACGGCGCGATCGCGTCCGCGAACTTGCCTGCATCGAAGAGAATCGCCCCGCGCCGCAGCTCTGCGCTCGTGCGCAACGTGCCGTCCGGATACGTCTGTACCTGGTACGTGTAGGCCGCCAGTGCGTCGTCCGTGCGGCCCAGGCTGCGATACGATTCGGCAAGACGGTAGAGCGCCTCCTCGCGATGGCGGTCATCGGGAAAATCGCGCACGAAATCCGAAAACGCCGCGACCGCATCCGCGAATTGTCCCGCGTTGTAGAACGACATCGCCGTATCGAATCGCGCCGCGGCGGGCGTCGTGACGATCAGTCCGCCGGTCGGGGCCGCGTTGGTGGACATATCGGGCGGGGGCGTCGCAAACGCAGGCTGCGCCGTCGGAGGCGTGGTTTGATCCACCGGCTGCGCGGTGGGCGGTGTGGCCGGCGTCGAGGCTGGCGGAGCGACCGGGGGCTCGGTGTCTTGGGCTGTGGCCGGAAGGAGAAGCGCAAAAAAACAGGTGAGGGCGAGGCCACCCACGAGCGTTGCCGGCTTCATGGCAGACTACTGCGCGCCGTCCTTCTCCGGACGATTCGTGGCGAAGGCAATATTGGTCAACTGCGCGGCGCGGCACGCATCCATCACCTGCACGACAAACTTGTAATCGACATTCTCATCGCCGCGGATGACGACGACCTGGTCCTGGTAAACTTGGGCCAGCGCGGTCAGCTTGTCCTGCAACGCGCTGAGCGAAATCTTCGACCGTTCCAGCTCGATCGTGCCGTCGTGCTTCAGGTTGATGATGATCTCGCCGGGGAGCTGCTTCGGCGGAATGCCGTTCTTTGCCACCGGCACTTTTACCTCGAGATCCTGCTCGTAGCGCGCCATGTTCCATGTCAGCAAAAAGAAGCAGAGCAGGAACAGGATCACGTCGATCATCGGCGCGAGCTGAAGCTGGATTGGCTCTTGATTAATGCGGCGGCGCAGGTTCATGGGCGAGGGGAGGTCTTACCGTGTCACGCGCGTCACGCGATGACGCCCGCTCAAAATAATCAGCTCCTGCGTTAACAGAGTTCCTTCCCCTTCCAGAATCGAAACGAGATGCCCGACGCGTCCGCGAAAGTAGGCGTAGAAGGCCATCGCCGTGATGCCCACGATCAGGCCCGAGGCCGTCGCGACCAGCGCCTGCGACACGCCGCCGGCCAGCAGCATGGTGCGCATTGGGCTCGCCTCGGATGCGATGTGGCCGAACGAATTGAGGATGCCGACGACCGTGCCGAAAAGCCCGAGCATCGGCGAGAGCACGCCGATGTCCATGATGTAAAGCACACGCTGGTTGAGCGCCGCCGCGATCCGGTTGCCCTCCGTCTCCGCCACGATGCGGATCGAGTCGGCATCGGCGCCCGGATGACGCTCGAGGAAATGGAGAATGCGGTCCACGATGCGCGCCGTCGCCTGCGGCCGTTCCGCGACATAGGCCGCGAGCCCATCAAGGTCCTCGTTCTCGAAAAAGGGCTCCATCCGCTCAAGCAATTCGGGCGTGGAAATGCTCTTCTCCGTCAGCGTGAAGAAGCAATAAATGATCAGGGTCAGCGTCAACATCGAGGCGAGCGCCAGCGGCAGCATCACCCACCCCGCGTGCTCCACCATGCTCAGCAGCGAAGTCTCCTGGCTGATTTCGGTGACCGCGTCATTACCGGTGGTCTGGGCCATCCCCGGCGCCATCGCGGCCAAAAGCAAACCCATCGTGGAGAGAAGTCGTTTCATGTAAGTTACGTCCTTTGACGCCAAACCGACGTTACAGGTTCAAGGAATCTCGGCAAGAGGGAGGTCGTTGCGTTTGGTTGGTCCGATTTACTAAAGTAGCGCAACCACAACCGACTCTACCGCAAGCAGGGCGGCGCATCCGGCGAAGAAAGACGACGCTCCCATGAATCCTTGCCAAGCTCCCTCGGCATAGAAAATATTTGTGGGCTTGAGGGGCATTTCGGCTGCCCGGAGACGCAAAACATTGACGCCACAAAAGATGACTCCCCATGACATCGTCGCCACGACGATAACAGCCGAAAACAAACCCAGGAAAATCCAAATCCAATACGGGCCCATATTTGACCAGCCCAAGAGAGCTGAGGCCACCTGACCCAAAAGGAGAAGCGCCACCTGTGCACCATAATAGAAACCCAAGATAATCGCGAGCACGCCAATGAGACCATCGGCGATTCGGGACCAAGGCTGGCGTGAGCTGGCCGATGATGTTCGAAGGAGTCTTGGCTGATTCCATCGCGATCGAGGTGCAATCATTTCTTCCTCTGTTCGCAGATTCAGCACCTTCCATCCGCAATAAAGGGGTACTACTGGCAAAATGATCAGCATCAGCAGCGCCGCAACGTCTTCAAAGGAGTGGTGCAAGACAAGCTGGTTCTGCGGTGGAAGAGTGAAATCAACTGCCTCGCCCTGAAATGAGCTTTGGTCAGCATCAGGAGCAAAATAAAGATCGGCGGTACCTAGGCGCGGGTTGGATTCATCGATAAACGTAGTCAGCTTTGTCGGCAGCGAGACATTGTGGCTTGGGTCGTTGAGCCGAGCGAATTCCAGCCAATTCTGCATCCTCCATAACTTCTCCGTGGGTGGCGGAGCAGAGGGGCCTGCGAATTCAAGTTTCTCAGGCCAGGGATTACTGTTGGCCAGCATGCCAGTCATTCGCTCGTTGCTAAGAATGGCCACTCGCAACGCACGTCCATGAGGGCTGGCTGCGCTGGCTAGCTGGCGGTCGGGTGGTTCACTGTAGGGATAAAAAGGACGGTTGGTGTGAAAGCTTAGGCGAATGGCGCGCGTAGTTAGGATCGGCGCATCGTCGGTCTTGATGAGTTTAAACGCGGTGATCTTCCATCCGGCAGCGATATAAGGCTGTAGCCATGCTTTCAACTCAGGAGTCGATTGATAGCCATTCGCGGCCAGCCACGCTGATAACGTTTGCTCATCTTCAGCCGCTAAAATAGTCGCGTGGTAACCGGCAACATCCTGCTCAGACAGGACTTTTGGATTCCGTGATGTGGATTGCAACTCTTTGAAGTCGGATAACCAAACCGACGGATTGAGTCTATCGAAGTGTAACAACGAACTTGTAACGAACGGAGAAACTAGAGCCCACGGACTACGGTAGTTCGTCGGAGGAATCTTCTTCGGCTGACCGATAAAAGCGGCCATTTCGAAAATTGAATCGTCGGCTTCAGCTAATTCCGGTGTTTGCGGCGTCGGCACAAGGAATCCGATGTCGGAACTCTGAGTGGAAATGCTGGCTTGCCTGACAAAATGCTCAATCTTGTGAGCCTCATCCCAAATAATGACAGCACGCTCCGAGGTGACGAAGGTTTGGTAAGCTGGGTCTTTGTAGTTTCCTGAAACGGTTGCACAGGCTATCACCGGGTCCGAAGCAAGACACATGAGCGCGCAGAGCAAGAACACCGCACCCGCAATCTGCAATAACCTTGGGGAGGTCACTGGAGCAAAATAGCTCCCCGGTGGAATTGCACAAGAACCGTCGTTGGATTAACAAAATCGTCTGCAATAATTCTTGTTTCGGGGGCTTCATCGCGCTAACTCTCACCCCTTAACCTATGGCACGCCTTCTCGATACGATTAATTCCCCCGCCGACGTCAAAAAGATCCCGGTGGAGGAGCTTCCCCAACTGGCCCAGGAAATTCGCGAGGAGCTGATCTCCGTCCTGGCCAAGACCGGCGGCCATCTTGGGCCCAATCTTGGCGTCGTCGAGCTGACGATTGCGCTCCATACCGTTTTCGATACCCCCACCGACAGCTTCGTCTTCGACGTCAGCCACCAGGCCTACGTCCACAAGCTCCTCACCGGACGCCGCGAGCGCTTCAACACCATCCGCCAGCCGGACGGCCTCAACGGCTTCATGCTTCGCACCGAGAGCGAGCATGACAGCTTCGGCGCGGGTCACGCGGGCACGGCGCTCTCCGCCGCGCTCGGCATGGCCACGGCGCGCGACATGAAGGGCGGCTCCGAGCACGTCGTCGCGCTCTGCGGCGATGCGGCGTTCACCTGCGGTATCACTTACGAGGCGCTGAACAATATTTCGACGCACGCCAAGCGGCTCATCGTCATCCTCAACGACAACGAGTGGTCGATCGACAAGAACGTCGGCGCCATCGCGAAGTACCTGACCGATATTGTCACGAACCCGCGCTACGAGAACCTGCACAAGAGCATGGAAAAGCTGGTGGAGCGCTTTACCGGCGAGACGGGCAAGCAGCTCGCGTTGAAGGCGGAAGGCGTGGTCAAGGGCCTGCTCTCCACCGGACACCGTCCCAGCCTTATTTTCGAGGAGATGGGCCTTTCCTATTACGGCCCGATCGATGGCCACGATCTGCCGAACCTGATCAAGACGCTTGATTTCGCCAAGCATCACCAGCACCCGCTGCTGCTCCACGTGCTGACGAAGAAGAGCAAGGGCTTCGACATCGGCGTCGCGCAGCAGAAGAAATATCACGGCGTCGGCCCGAACACGTACGATCCCGAAAAGGGCATCGAGACCAGCACGCCCGCGCCGAAGACCTACTCGCAGGTTTTCGCCGAGACGATGGTGAAGCTGGCCGACATGAACTCGAAGGTGGTCGCCATCACCGGCGCCATGCCGAATGGCACCGCGCTCGATCTCTTCCGCCCGAAGCACCCGGACAAATATTTCGACGTCGGCATCGCCGAGGAGCACGCCGTCCTCTTCGCCTCCGGCATGGCGACCAAGGGCTACAAGCCGTTCTGCGCGATCTATTCGACCTTCCTCCAGCGCGCGTTCGACCAGATCGTCCACGACGTCTGCCTGCAAAATCTCAACGTCGTGTTCTGCATGGATCGCGGCGGCCTTTCCGGCGATGACGGCCCAACCCACCACGGCCTCTTCGACATCAGCTACCTGCGCTGCATCCCGAACATGGTCCACCTCGATGCCTCCAACGAGGACGAACTGGCCGACATGCTCTTCACCGCTCTGCACCACGACGGCCCGATCGCCATCCGCTACCCGCGCGGCAACGGTCCCGGCATCGCGCTCAAGGCCAAGCCCGCGCTGATTCCGATCGGCAAGGCGGAGGTCGTCAAGCACGGCACGCAGGCGGTCATCCTCGGCCTCGGCGCGCTTCTGCCCATGGCGATGGAAGTGGCCAAGCAACTCGAGGCCCAGGGCTACTCGGTCGCGGTCATTAACCCGCGCTCGGTCAAGCCGCTCGATGGCGACACGATTTCCTTCTTCGCCCGCAGCGCTGATGTTGTGGTCACGATGGAAGATCACGTGCTCGCCGGCGGCTTCGGCAGCGCCGTGCTGGAAGAACTGGCCAATCGCGGCCTGCAGACTCCGGTCGTCCGTATCGGCTGGCCCGACGCCTTCATCGAGCACGGCAAAGTCGATGCTCTCCGCGCGAAGCACGGCATCAGTGTCGCGGCTACGATTGAGAAGACCTTGCCTTACCTCAAGAGCGCCAAGGCTGCGCCGAAGGTGGAAGCCAAAGTCGTGGCGTAAAGGGTAGCCGCTGCTGTCCCAGCGGCGGTGCCTTTACTGTAGCGGCGGTCTATGATAGTTGCCAGTCCGCCGTCTCTTTTCTTAATATGCTATAGGATGGCATCTAGTGGCATGCGATTGGAGGATTTCGGCATGGATTTGGAGCAACTTGCTATGCGCATCCGAGAGGATTTGCTATGCAAATTTGCGCTTTAGCAGGCGCTGGAACTGTGGTCTAAAACGCTGTCATGGATACGGCAGCGAAGCGAGCTTCAGGCAGGAAGCCATCTGCGATTGACGCTCACCTGCTTGTCGGATGAGTGATAGCTGCGAAAGCGCAAATGGCCGTTGAATTGGCCTATGAAATTTTGCCGGAGACGCCTGGCCCATTCTCTGGACACGCCATGAATGAGACCGAATCAGAAGTTTTGCTTAGGTGATCGTTTCAGAATGAGTGGTTGGGATTTCGGCGAGATTTTGGTGACGAACGACCATTCCGTTATCCAGGACGTTGACGCGCTCCTGCTTGAGCCGTTGGAAGAAAACACGCATATCACGAAGTCCTCCCCACGTGAACCAAATGCCGGTTACGAACGCAAAGAAAATCGGCAAACCGATGGCTACGATATACCAAAAGGTCGACCAAACTCCAATGGGCCACGGTGCCAGCAAGTTCCAGATGGTGCCTGTAGCGAAGACGACAAACCAGAGGATGCTCCAGCCCAAAAGACCGCCAGCCAGCCATTTGTCGCCCAACGTGAAGTGCTCATCGAACCCGACCAACTTCCCCCAGGTGACGGCCCTTGGAGCCTTGGTTTCAAATTCCATTTCTTGTTTAATGGCGTAAGTGCCACGATGGAGCAGGCGATCCATATTGAAGTCTTCCCTGCAGGTCAGCAGCGACACAACGATGTAAACCAAGACGGCGAGCAGTGAACCGAAAAAGCCGATCTGGGTTCCGTTAAGCGGAAATCCGTCACCGAGAAACTGCCGGGCCAGAATTCCTCCGGTCACCAGTCCCGAGCCTGTGATCATCCCGGCCCAGGCTCCGGCGGTTGTTCCCTTTTTCCAATACAAGCCGCCAATGATGGCCGCTCCGGCCCCACCGACAAAAATAGCTTCGGTGACGGCAAACCACATTGCGATGTATTCGGTCTGGCGAAACAAGCTGCCAAAAATAACCGAGAAGAGGGCGACGCCAATCATCGACCCGCGCAGCAACCGGACATGTTCTTCGGGAGTAAAGGGCGTCTTTCTAAAAGGCAGAACGACATCCTGAATGAAAATACTTCCCCACGAGAGCAAATGGGTGCCATCGCCGCCGAACATGCCCATGAGCAAGACGACGCAGAGCGCTCCTTTGACGCCGATAGGCAGCATGTAGGTGATTGCGATCGGCAGGCTCATCTGCTCCTGAATTTGGCTTTGGGAAACTTGATGGATCTCAGTTTTGGCCACGGTAGATTGGGCGGCGAAATCGGGATGGGCGAGATAGGTCATGGCGCAGACCGCCAGCAGAGTAATGACGGCGCCGTTACCCATGCTGCGCCAGTTGGACATGATGCCGCCCATGCGTGATTCATGCGCGGTGATCGCCGCGGCATTGTAGGAGCCCTGGTTCTGCCATGCCATCGTTCGATAAAAGCCTGCGAATATCCCCATCAAACAAAACCAAATGTTAAAATCCTTGAGGCTAAATGAATCGAACGGATTGAGTAGCGATTTCCCCGGTGGGCGGTTGGTGAGCACCTCGGAGATTTGCGACCAATGGAACATCCACAAGAGTGCGAAAATGATGACCAGGAAAAGAACCTGGGAGATGATCCCCTCCAGGCAATTCGTAATCATCAAGGAAATCAAGCCGCCCGATAAAGTCAGCGCCAGGGTGAGTGCCGACAGAACGGCCATCAACGGGATGTAGGTGGGCACTTCGAGCGCGAAAAGGTGGATTGTTTGTGGAAAGCCGAGGAAAAAGGTCAAGAATCGCGCTCCCACCGCGGGGATAATTCCGAAATTCGCCATGCCGGCCGCGAAGCCCAAAAAGCCGCTGAAGATGCGAAATGATTTGCTGTAGCGAATCTCAAAAAACTGGGCCAGGGTGAGCGCCCGGGTTTCGCGGAAGCGATAAATGACCCATCCGCTGATGGCGACGATCATCCAGATCGGGGCGCTCATCCATCCCCACCACGTCAGGACGAAGCCGGACATGGAAATCATTTCAAAGTTCGATACGAAGGGAGCTGCCCCGGCAGCCTGCTCTCCCCTAGCCACCGCCAGGAGATAGCGCCCGGCGAGCCGTCCTCCGGAGAGAAAATCGGACACGCCTTTCATGTAGCGCCGCGTGTACCAGCCGACCCAAACGAGGAGGGCCATGGGTAAGGAAATTATCGTCCAATCAATCCAATGCATCGAAAATAGTGAGGTGGGAAGCGTCGATTAGTTCATGGTCGGAAGATCAAAGTCGTGAGCAGCAGTCGCAAGGCTTAGATATGCGACGAATGCCGTGCCGAATGGAGTCTTTGATTAAAACAGCCGATGGTAAGATGGCAGGACTATCTCAGCCACAGGCGATTTCTTGCGATAAGAACACAAAGTAAACACAATGGCGAGTGGGCACTGTTGGTGCTTTGTTGCCAGCGACTTGTGTAACCAGATGATTATTCTAACTAAGCCACGTTTGAGGCCTTTTCTCGTATTTTTTAAAGAGGTATCTGCTCGTGGTAGTGAGCTGTAAAGGTATGGCAGATGCCGTCCGGAAGCACGGAAAGGCGGGCGATATCGGCGGATAGTTTGGAAGCAATTTCCGTCGGCGAAAAATCGACGATATCCGCGCGAATGGTGCGAAAGCGAAGATAAGGCACGCGGATGGGGCCAACGCAAAAGGCCAATCGCGCAACGCGCGATATCTGCTCCATGACCTGGGGCTCACGATTACAGATTAGCTCACTATGGGTTCCATCAAGGAAGGCCAGTGCCGTGGAGAGCTTGGGTTTGCGCTGTCGAACTCGTTTCAGCATCTGATGGGGCTCATCCTGAACCGATTCGGCTTCCAGTCCCTGCCGGTTAAAGATCGTCTTCAGGATATTCGTTTCCGCCTTGTTGTGCAGGTACTCGGTCGGGGTATAAAGCCAGACTTTGCGTATGCCTGCCTGATACCATCGCTCGGCCATCATTTGGTAGGCAGGCTGGTAGTCTTGAAGATAGATCAAGGCGGGCAGGTCGCATTGCGTGTCTTTTCGCTGCACGACAAGCACCCTTACACCCCGTTCGCGCAGGGAGAGAATGTTCTGCCTTGTGCCAGCCAGCGGCGTATGCAGCACCACGGCATCGAGGCGATGGCGCAGGAGGCGGGTCGCGAATTCTGGTTTGGTTTCCTCGTCTTTCTCGGCGTGAAAGATGATGTCCGCGACATATCCCAAGCGGCGCAAGTGTTCTTCAAACTCGATGACCAGCGTTTGGGTATACGCCAGAAGGATCATGGAGTGGAGCCAGATGTAAACGCCGACGACACCGCGCACGGCTTCTCTCGGCAAGACTTCCCTACCGACCAGCATTGTATGCGAGCTGCGAATGCGGCTGACGATTCCCTCCCGCTCCAGTCGTTTGTAGACGCGCGAGATGGTTCCCAAGGGAACCTGAAAATAATCGGCCACTTCTCGCATGGAATAGAAGGGCTGCGAGATCTCGGATTTCACTTTCTCGGCGACCTCGCGCAGCATTTCGATGACGACTTGCTGGTGGCTCTTGCCGGCGGGGAAATGGGAGAAATCGCCCAACACTTTTTTAAGTGGAGGCAGGCTTCGATGGACGATCACGCGCGACATACTTGGCTCTGCTGGACGATAACAGGTCTTCTTATTGTGTGCTTCGGAAGGTGTAAGTAAAATGGTTTTTCGCGGGAAGTTCGCCTTCTTCGAGTGATGTCATTAATTTGAGATCAGTCGCGGGGAACAAGAACAATCGTACCCATTCCCGCTGGGGAGACATGCGCGCAACCGCCCAACACCGGCGCCCAGTTCGTAATCTCGACTGGAGGCTGGCCGTTGGCAAAATAATCGAACCTGACAAGGTTCATTTTCAATTTCATTCCCGGTGCAAACGCGGTTTTGCCCATTCGGTGTAGAATTTCTTTCGCGGGAAACGCGGCGACGGCCGACCATCCCTTACCCCTCGACGCAGGCCAAACGGCAGCGGCCGTATTTAATCCCGGCAGATTCCATTCCTTGATGAAGAAGAGGTCGCGGTTAACGATGTCGGCCTCCAAGCCGAAATTGGGCGTGCTTTGTGGAGTCGTTGTGCAGAAATAAATCGCATCGAAAACTCCTCCGTTTGGGCTCAATTGAAACTCCATATACACCCGACCATCGCCGATAGGATCGAGAAATACTTCGACCGCATCGGCCTGATAATAGGGTAAATCCCGCTTCGCTGTCGCTCCATCGCTTCCCGGCAGGAGGACGATGGACTGATCCTGACAATCGAAGCGCACAAGGAGCGAGTCTTTGCACCACAGCAGGCGTACTTGCGTGCTTTCCGGTGGAGTGGAGAACTTGATGTTGAGCGGACTCTGCAGGGTCAGTGGTTTTGCTTTTGACCACGGAGCATCTGTCAAAATAGCGTCCCACGCCGGCGGCGCATCGATCTCTTTCGCCCTTGCCTCCGGTCGATCGAAAGGCGTGTCGGCGTGTAGTCCACTCGCCCAAAAGAGGGTCGCAACGGCCAGTACCCATTTCATGGCGAGGTTTTCAAGGAGAAAAGGGAAGCCAGGCTTTCACGGTCGAACGCACTTAACAAGATGACGATGCGACCTTCTTTCACCTTGAATTCCAAGAGAGCGGGGCCAGAAAAATCGCCATCGCGCAGTTGGATGTCGTCCTTGTTTTCGCTTGGCACGAACCAAAAATAGCGTCCCCGCAGCGCCGCCGCCCCGATGGAGCCGCCCACGAAAAAATCGGCTTTCAACTGCAGCAGTTCCCCATCCGGGATGCGGCCAAAGCGGGAAAAGGCGGTCAAAGGTTTTTGCGGGCGCACGTTGTTCCAGGCATCCAATCGACCAAAATCGGCGGTCGTGACGAAGACTCCGCCGAGGCTGGCGAAATCGTGAATCGCCTCGACAATCGACTCATCTGCCATCTGGTAATGCGGGGCGTAAACGACCTTCGCTTTATTCAAGGCGTCCGGCAGAGAGCTGACGACTGCGCCGGGGCGAAGTTTGCGCAACGCACCGTACCAATCCTGCTCGACCGTCTTCCGGTAATCCCAGGCCGTTCCAGGTTGCGGACGATTCTCTTGCGCCCACTGCTGCTGGAAATCAAAAACTAGCGCATGCGACGTGTCCAGCGGCTCGGCTGCCAGCGATTCGATCTTGGGAATGGCGCGTTGAATGGCCGTGGCCACGCGCGTTGGCTTTCCATCATGTCTCAAGACGGCGCCATGTTCCATTTCGCATCCGGCCTGGTGCTGGCGTAAATGCCAGTAGATAGCGTAATCCGCCCCGCCCTCGGCGCAACGTTGTAAATGGGTTTCCAGGCGATCAAGCGATTCGGGATAGAGATTCTGTGCGTTTTGCTGACCGGCCTTTTGCTCGAGGACCCAGAGCGCTTTCTCTCCCCAGCCGCGCAGCAGCGCGAGTTCAAAGCGCGAGCCGATTTCTTCCTCCACATAGTGACTGATGCCGATGGCATCGAGGTGCGAGCTCCATTGCCAGCGGTCGAACGGAATGTCCCATTCTAAATTATAGAAGTTCGTGGTGACCGGTTGCGGAACGTCCGCCCGGCGCAATGCCTCGGCCTGGCGACGATAAAAAGCCAGCCAGTTACTCGAGCGAAATCGTCGCCAGGCAAATTTCAACGCGGGTGTATGTGAAATGGTGAACGCCCGCTGGGGAATGGGAATCTGGCTCCATTGCGTGTAGCGTTGCGACCAGAGCGCGGTCTGCCACTTTTGATTCAGGGATTCCAGGCTGCCGTACTCCGTTTCCAGCCATTTTTGAAACGCTTTGCAACACCGTGGGCACCAGCAAGTGAATCCATCCCCCGCGATCTCGTTGTCCACCTGCCAGCCCACGATGGACGGATGGGGGGCGAGCGATCGCGCCAGTTTTCCGGCGACTTCCTCGGACAAATCGAGGTAACCTTCATGCGATGGACAATATTGACGCCGCACGCCCACGGGCATGCGGGCCTCATCCTGGTTTACCGCTGCCAGTTCCGGCCAGCGATCAAAGAGATAGGGCGGCGGCGTGGCCGTTGGCGTACACCAGAAGACGTCGATATCCAAATCATGCGCGATCTCCAGGAATTCCAGCGCCCAGCCGTCCTCCCATCGTTCGGGTTCGGGACTGAAGCGGCCCCACGCAAATTCTCCGCATCGCACTGCCCGCAATCCCAAGTCGCGCGCCACGGTCAGGTCGGCGATCCACGTCTTGGGCGACGACAATTCGGGGTAATAGCTGGCGCCAACTTTCATCTTGGGTCGAAATCTAGGGGATCGAAACTGAAAAGCATCATCCTATCGCGAAGGAGCCGCACACGGTTTCGTGCATGCGCGGCTCCCTACTTCTATGTCAGACTATGTGTTTACAAAGAATGTGAAAATTCCTTGCGCCGTTTGCGGGCCATGATGAAGAGGAGTGCTCCCAATCCCGCGACCATCATCGCGTCGGTGGAGGGTTCAGGGACCTCTGCCGTCGCCGTTCCAAAAACATCGACTTCATGAAGAATGGTCGCGTTCGAATTCGTGGGCTGCACGTAGGTGAATTGAAGAGCCGTAACGTTGCTGGCAATTGTCCCCAAAGAATCGGTGAGAAGAGTTTGCGTCCCCGCGTCTGTACCGCCGGTTACTTCGTTATCGAAGGATCCAGACCCCAAAGCAATCCAGGTAGAGGGACTGCTCAACGTCTCATAGGATACGGAGAAGTTTTGCGAGGCGTCGTTGGAGTCGGTCCAACCGGCAATGGATTGGATCTCCGAAATGCTATATCCCGTTGCGCTTCCACCCGTTCCAGCATTGGTATTGAGTGTGAAGGTAAAGGTCTCCGGGAAGCTACTGCCGACCAAGTAAACGCTCGGAGCGGAGGTAGAGTCACCACCAGCGCCATCATTAACCCCCGTCGGAGGGTTGCCGAAAGCGTCAAGTGCCGAGTAGGTAGAATTGGCCAAAGTGGCGCTACCCGCCTCGATGAGGTCGGTGGAACTGATATCACTGTCGAACTGGGTGCTGGTTCCTTGATTCAGGGTGGTAATGAGTTGAGCTTGAGCGGCGATTGAAGTGCCAAC
>Ga0206831_1119_pt2 | contig 17699 bp, 15 predicted proteins | sample Alteio_BWOrgCont_73_FD_152876 | JGI IMG/M metagenome (GOLD analysis project Ga0206831, IMG submission 152876) | Enriched cells from forest soil in Barre Woods Harvard Forest LTER site, Petersham, Massachusetts, United States -... | ecosystem: Environmental > Terrestrial > Soil > Temperate forest >...
TTCGCGTACAGCTCGTTCAACCGCGTGAGAATCGCATCGTAAGCCGCGCTCTGTTGCTCGAGGCGCCGTTCCAACTCCGCGTGGATTTCAGAAAGCATCCAGCCCGTGAAGTTGCGGTTAATGTAATTGCGGATGGAAGTGAGCTCGTCCTGAGAAACGCTTTGATCCACCGCCACCACTCGATTGCGCACCATGCGATCGCGCGTCACCACGATCATCAGCACGCGCTGGTCAGCCAAGGCGATCAATTCGATCTGGTGCAGCGTCTGGCTAGACGCCGGGATGGCCGCCGTGATACCCACGCTGCGCGTCATTTCCGTAAGCATGTGCGAGGACCGCTCGACGCGAGCCTCCATGGTGCTCAATTGGCTCAACTCCGCCCGCAGGCGTTGTAACTCAGTGACAAGAACGCGGCCGCGCGCGAGTGACTGTACGTAGCTGCGAAAAGCTTTTTCTGTGGGCACCCGTCCGGCCGAAGTGTGGGGCTGCGATAAATAGCCCCCCTCGTACAGGTCGGCCATCACGTTGCGGATGGTCGCGGGGCTCAGGTTGTCCTTGCGCTGCCGCGCAATTGTACCCGAGGCTACAGGTTCACCGGTCTGGATGTAGGACTCGACGATGGAATGCAACACGTCCTGTTCGCGATGAGTCATGTTGTGAAAAAACGAAGCCAAAGGAGCAGCGGGGCTCCTACTGATTTGATTGTAAAGGGTTTGACATTTGTGGTCAAGCGTTTGCAGCGGCCTTTCGCAACGCCATAATGCGGGGGGCCCGGCTTTTGGGACTGTCCAGGCTGAAGGATCGTGCGTCGCCCAGCTCACGCTGGACAAATTCTTCGGTGCGTGTGACTGCCTCCTGGAGCGCTTTATCTTTCTTGACGTAGGGGGCCCAAGCGATTGATTCCGTGGGTAGATCGTATTCCCATACGCCGACAAGCTTGCCGCGATCGACAATCGCGTGGCCCTCGAAGGCACCTTCAAGCGGAGTTGGAAGCTGAAACAAGGAATCGATACTACCCAGCAGTGAATACCGCGGCACCTTCGCCGGTTTGAAGGCATCAAATTTAGGTCGATCTCCGCGCAGGAAGAATCGCTGGTCGCCGGGAGCGATTTCGATGGGTTCCAGCTTGAGAGGATCCAGCGCAGCCTTAGCCGCTTTCACCCCTAGCCCGGAGAAGCGCTGAAAATCCGCGGTCGATGCCGGACCGATCCAAGAGAAGAATTTTCGGGCCAGCTCTGTTTGAACTTCCTCAGGAGACAATCTGAAACTGCGCAGTGGGTTGGGCCGCCAGAGCGCGTATTGATAGCGCTGTTGATCGAATCGGCCGTTGACCGGAACGCGCCGGATGTCGCCGGACGCCTGCAGCTCGCCGAGCGCGACGGGGAGCGTGGTAGTGAGCCCCTTTTTCTTGCCCTCGTCGCCCAGGTTGCGAACGGCTTTGTCGGTGGCTTCGCGCAATCCGTCGGGATTGAGCGGACCTTTCTCGAGAGCTGCGATAACTGCTTCGCACAGCTTGTCGATTTCTTTTTCGGTTACTCCGAGCTTGGCGGCGGTCTTTATCTCGCCGGTGAAAGCTTGCCCGGCTGCGAGGCCCAGCGCGAAGTCGGACGCTGGGAGCACGTAGGTGCAGCCACGCGCACTCGGCAATTCGTAGATCTGTAGTTTTTGCGCGGCTCCATCGGCCTGCTCGCGACTGATCCCGGCGCGCGCAAACAATGTCAGATAGGGCGAGACTCCGCCGACCGAGCGGGCCCATCCCGCGCGTTGCAAGACCTCGGCGGGCGATTTTCCTTCGAGCGAGCCATCGAGTCCCTGGCGATGCGCATACCAACCGCGAAGCTTCGACGCGTCGATCATGCTTCCTCCTACCAGTGCTGCTCCGTCGCTGAAGAGCAGTTGGTCAAATACCGATTCTCGCCCTCGGCGCGATCGAAGACCGATTGGATGGCGACGCGCCCAGGTCCCCACAATCGCAACCAATAATATCGATTGGTCCAATTGCCCCACATGCTGAAACCGGAGCGGGGATGTTCGAAATGCAATTGCATCTCAACACTCGGATCCTTGAAAATGAGCGCGGTCGGTTTTACCAGGATAGTCTGGCCGGGCGCTAACTCTCGGACGAACACATTGCCCGCAGCGTGCAACAACAGCAGTCCGGGCGCTTGTGGCGCGGAAAACCGATCCATGAACATGCCGACCGGATAATGCGTTTCCTGGTCGTCGCCCGATCGAGTGGTGTACCAGACGTTGGTAGAGAACCAATCGTAGGCGACGTTATTGGTGGCCAGCATGAACAGGTGCTCGCGAACGTCCACTTCTTCGCCGGGCTGCAACGGAAGGGCGATCATTTCGCCGGGCGCGTCGCGCGAAAATGCAATGTGACCGGGGCCGTGCGCCTGGGTCATGATCAGCGGCAGTCCCGCAAACACGCGCTTCCATCCGGATGCCAGCGGCATGGTGGTGATATTGACCTGCGGATCTTTCCACAGCAGGATGTGGTGCGTGAAGTAGATGCTATCGGAGCCTGCGAGATTTACGTCGGCGACCGGGACATAGAGGCCTTCGATCTGGCAGAACGAATCGCCGAACTGGAGCTTGGCCATGTCTTTCCTGCCCGGCAGTTCGGCCCAGCCGGATGCGCTCTGTACCGGCGGTGCTTTGAGCGTAGCGCCGCAACGCGGACAGCTCAGATGCGATGCGTCTATTTCGGCCGCGCACCACGGGCAAGTGGCAGGAGGGCCATCCGGAATCGGTGTCAGCGGCGGTTCGGGAGGGCGTGGCGCCGGTTGCACGGGCTGGGCATGATGAATAAGTTCCGCTGGCGGGGCCGGAGCGGGCGCATGTTGGATCGCACCACCGCACGCAGTGCAAAAATTGGCGCTGTCCTGAACTTGAGAGCCGCAATTTGTGCAGAACATGATTATTCCGTATGGTGATGTACGTACATGGATTGTATGCCGATGCGTCCCGGTCCGGTCATGCGGGCCAAGCTCATATTCGCGCCGCCGAAGAGCCCACCTAATCGCTGGAATTCCACCTCCATGCTCACTGTGGAATCCTTGTACAAAAACGCGCCCGGTTCCACCATGATGCTCTCTCCGGTTTTCAGTTTGCGTTCAAAGACATTGCCATAGCCATGCAGCAGAACCAAGCCGGGACTACCGGTGGTGACAAAACGGTCCATGTACATACCCTGGCCGCCGAACAGAATATTGGTCAGGCCTTTCACCCGCACGAACGAATAGTTGATCTGGTGTGACGCCAACAGGAACGCGTGCTCACGAACATCCAACTCCATCCCGGGATGCAACGGCAGCACCACCAGCTCGCCGGTTGCATCGCGCGAGAATGCGATGCGTCCCGGGCCGGTGGCCACGCTGATGATGAACGGCATGCCGGCGAACGCTCGTTTCAGGCCGCCCGGCATTTGCAACACGGTGAGCGGAACGTTGTCGTCTTTCCACAGCATGATGTGATGTTCGAAGAAGACCGAATCGTTCGCGCCCAGGTGAATTTCGGCCACCGGAACGATCTCGCCTTCGACCTGACAGGTGCTGGAGCTGAACTGAAACTCGGTCATGTCGCGCAGGCGCGGGGCTTCACGCCAGCCCGATTCGCTGACCAGATTACGGATATCCAGCGGCGCGCCACAGGCATGACAGGTAAGCGCGGTCTTGGGGTTCATGCCCTGGCACCACTGGCATTGGATCCGCTCGAAAGGCTCGGCCGGACTGCTCAAACAACACCTCCGCGGCTGTCATGGTAGCAAGTGAGCAGCGTGATTGGCATCCAGGTATTGCTCGAAATCGCGAAGCCCGGCGGGTGATCCGATTTCATAGAACCGCTCGTGGACCTGGAAAGCCGCCAAAAGGCCGCTCACGCTTAAATCGTGTAACAGAACCGCCAGATCGGAGGTCGCGAGATTGTCAAAGACATCGCGGCGAAAGCAGGACAGCCCGTAGTCGATGTATTGCATACCCGGCGCGGCGGCTTTGTCGTACAACATGACGCGCCCCGGCTCATAAATCACGTTGCTGCGATCCCAGCGGCCTTCGTTGCGAAGAACAGTCATCAGCGCGGGTTGTCCGCTGGCTTGAAAGGCGCGCCAGACCGGCGAGAATTCCACGGGCAAGAACGAATCGCCATAGATGACGAAGAAGCGCTCGTCGAGGACGCCTTGCTCACGAGCCAGCCTCAATGCTCCAGCCGTTCCGCGCAACTCCTGGCCTTCGTCAACGTAGCGAATCTTTGAAACGGGCGGCGGCTCTTGCTCCCAGTAGCGCCGGATCAAATCACCCTGATGGCCGATCGAGTACACCACTTCGGTGATGCCCTGCGCCGCCAGCCAGTGGACCTGGTGGTAGGCGAACGGACGGCCATGCACCGGCAGCAGCGTTTTGGGACAGGTATCGGTGAGCGGCCGCATCCGTGTTCCGAGTCCGCCGGCAAGGATGACACACTGCATGGGTTAGTCCCGAGCCAGTAGCTTCGAGCCCTCGTGATCGAACTTGAAGCGGAATTCGCGCAGCCCTTCTTTCAGCATGGCGCGGCGCAGCGCATCGCGATCATCGGCGTAAAACAGCAGGAATCCGCCGCCGCCCGCTCCCACCAATTTGCCGCCAACCGCGCCGTTCTCGCGGCCGATTTCGTACCAGCGATTGATGCCGTCGTTGCTGGTGCCCGGCGACCGATCTTTCTTGTGCATCCAATGCTCGTGCATCAGCTCGCCGAACCGCCGAGTGTTGCCCTGCTCCAGCGCAAGTTTGATGCATTGACCAAGCTGCTTGGTGTAGTGCAGATTTTCGAGCATGGCTGAGTCGCCCAGCTCGGAACGCGCTTTCTGGTCGTCCAGCACTTCAGAGGCATTGCGCGAGTAGCCGGTGAAGAACATCATCAAACGGTCTTCCAAATTGTAGAGCGTGGTGTTGCAGACCTTGAGCGGAGTGACATTGACTTGACCGTCCTCCAGGAACTCGAAGCAGGCCAAGCCGCCGAAAGCCGCGATGTATTGATCCTGCTTGCCGACCGGCTCCTGTAGAATTTCAATTTCAATCTTGCAAGCTTCCTCGGCAACGGCGGTGGAATCGACATAGCGCCGCTGAAAGGCGTGCACCGCGCGCAATAGGCCCACGGTAAACGCTCCCGAAGATCCCAGTCCCGTGCCGGCCGGGACATCGGCCATGCTGACCACTTCGATGGGGGGACGGATGTCGTGCAGCCGCAACACCTCCCGAATCAGAGGATGCCGGATGTCGTCCAAATTCGCTACATGTTCCAAAGCTGAATACTTCAGCAGGTACCCGCCACCAAAGCTCTCGTTGATTCCGACGTAAATATGTTTGTTGATTGCCGCTGAAATAACGAAGCCGCCGAAGCGTCGATAATAAGACGGCAGATCGGTACCGCCGCCGCCGATGGAGATTCTGAGGGGTGTGCGAGTGATAATCACTGTCAGTCGGAAGATCGGCCATTTGGCCGCCGTCCTGCACGTTGGCCGCTAATATACAGATAAGATGCGCTTTCCACGCTCCAGCGGCATTTTGCTGCATCCAACTTCCCTGCCCGGCCGCTATGGCATTGGCGACTTAGGGGCCGAGGCTCGGCACTTTGTCGATTTTCTGGCGGCCTCCGGCCAGACGCTGTGGCAAGTGCTGCCGCTCGGTCCGACGGGGTACGGCGACTCGCCCTACCAATGCTTTTCCGCGCGGGCCGGCAATCCGTTGTTGATCAGCCTAGAAGGCCTTGTGGAAAAGAGGTGGTTGGATGCTTCCTCGCTCGATCGGACACCGGCATTTCCAGAGGACCGCGTGGATTTCGAACAGCTGGTTCCGTGGAAGACCGCGGTGCTTCAATCGGTGGCCGTGAGGGATCCTGGTTTCGAGAAGTTTTGCGAAGCTAACCAGCACTGGCTCGACGACTACGCGTTGTTCATGGCGTTGAAGGAGCAGCACGGTGGAGTGGCATGGAACCAGTGGGAGCCTGGCGCGCGCGATCGAGATCCAAGAGTTTTGGCCAAGTGGCGCGGACAACTTGAGGGGCAGATTGAATCCCAGAAATTTCTTCAATTCGCATTCTTTGAGCAGTGGCGCGAATTGCGCGAATACGCTCGGGCGCGCAAGGTGCGAATTATGGGCGACCTGCCCATCTATGTCTCGCATGACAGCTCCGACGTGTGGGTCAATCGGCAGTACTTTCATTTGGACGCACAAGGCAATTCCACGGTTGTGTCCGGGGTGCCCCCGGATTACTTCAGCCAGACCGGCCAGCTTTGGGGCAATCCGATATATGACTGGGACGCGCTCGCCAAGGATGGCTACGGTTGGTGGCTGGATCGATTTCGGGCGACCTTTGAAATGGTGGATATGATCCGGCTGGATCATTTTCGAGGCTTCGAGGCTTATTGGGAAGTTCCGGCATCGGAGCGGACAGCGGTAAATGGCAGATGGGTGAAGGGTCCGGGAGCCGCATTGTTTCGCGCCGCGCAATCGGCGCTGGGCGATCTGCCGTTGGTGGCGGAAAATCTAGGCGTGATCACGCCTGAGGTTGAATTGATTCGTAACGACTGCGGGTTCCCCGGCATGGCTGTGCTGCAATTCGCGTTCGGCACCGATGCTCAAGCCCCGACCTTCCGCCCGCATAATTATCCGCGCGAAGTGGTGGCTTACACCTGCACGCATGATTGCGATACGACGGTGGGCTGGTGGTCGAGCACAGGGCGCGGCGAAAGCACGCGATCGGAAGCGGACATTCTGCGCGAGCGCGATTTCGCGATGCGCTACCTCAACACCGACGGCCGCGAGATCAATTGGGTGTTCATTCGCACGCTGCTGGCTTCCGTCGCGGATACGGTCCTGATTCCGCTGCAAGATGTGCTGGGATTGGGCACGGAGGCGCGGATGAATCAGCCGGCCACGCTGGGTGGAAACTGGCGCTGGCGATGTCGCGCAGGGGCTTTGACGCCGGAGTTCGTGCAACGCTTGGGCGAACTGACGCAGTTGTACGAACGGTAGTGGCCTACCTTAGCGCGGCGCTGGCCAAAATGCTTAGCTTTTCCCAAATCGGGACGCGAATCCGTTTTTCCAGCACGTCAAAATTGGACCGCTCGATCCGCCCGAGCAAGCGCCGGTAGATCTCGATCAATGCCCATAGCGATGGCCGGCTGCGAGGGTGCACCAGCGCGATCAGGGGTCGCGATTGGTCGTAATAGGCTCGCGCGCGCTGCGCCTCAAAGTTCATCAGCCGCACGAAGCGCTCGTCATGCGTGGCAAGATCAGCCCCGAATTTGCGGATGTCTTCCAGCGGAATATAAACGCGACCGTTTTGCTGGTCCTCGCGCACGTCGCGGAGGATGTTCGTTAACTGAAACGCGATGCCGCATTTCTCAGCCAAGACCAGCGCCTCGGGAGAATCAAACCCGAAGATGTGGATGATGGTGAGACCAACCACGCTCGCCACCTGGTAGCAGTAGTGGTACAACTCGTCGAAAGTCTGAAGCTGCTTGGGCTCGAGGTCCGAACTGACGCCATCGATCATCTGATAGAAGTATTCCTGTGGGATGTGGAAACGTTGTACGGTGTCGTGAAAGGCCGGCCAAAGCAGGTTTTCGCCGTACTGGCCCCGGAGCGCCAGATCCAGATCGCGACGCCAGCGCTCGATGGCTTCAAGCGAAGCTCCCTCGCCTTCGCTGATATCGTCGCAGTAGCGCATGAAGGCGTAGATCGCGCACATGGCATCACGCTGTTCGCGAGAAAGAAGCAGGAAGGAGTAGTAAAAGTTGCGAGCGCGCTTGCGGGCAATGCCACGCGAGAAAGCGTACGACGCCTCCAAACTCACAACGTGTTCCACAGGCTCCCAACCAGTAGCTGCACGCGTTCGAATTTCGAAATCGCCGGACGCCGCGCCAAAACATTGTAGTTTTGCTGTTCGATTTTTTCGAGCACGCGCATGCCGCCGCGGCTGAACAGCTCAAGGTCGAACGCCAAGCGCCGGTCAACCGTTTTCACCAGCGGCAGCCCTTCCAGAAAAAGCTTACGCGCCACATCGATCGCGTCGCGCATCACGCCTTGAAACGCGGGGTTGAACTTGCCGTCCCGCAAGGCATCTACGGTGTAGCCGTGCCGCGATAAAACGTCCAGCGGCAAGTATACGCGATCCTTTTCCAGATCCACCGTTACATCCTGCCAGAAATTGGCGAGCTGCAGCGCCGTGCAGGTGGCGTCCGACATGCGGTCACGCTCGGCATCGGAATATCCGCACAGCCGCAGCACCAGGCGCCCCACCGGATTCGCCGAGCAGCGGCAGTAGTCGAACAGCTCGTCCCAGTTGGCGTAACGAGTGACACGCTGGTCCTGCTCGAAGGCGCTGATCAAGTCCGAGAAAAGCTGCTTCGGAAGACTGTGCTTGTGAACCGTGCCTTCCAAGGCGACAAACACCGGATGCTGCGTGCGGCCGGCATACATCGCTTCCAACTCGTCGCGCCACCAGCCGAGCAGGCGCAAGCTCTCCGCGGTATCGCCGATCTCGTCGCCCAAGTCGTCGGCCCAGCGGCAGAACGCATAGACGTTATAGAAGTCCTGATGCAACCGCTTGGGCAACAGAAAGCTAACGACGTGGAAGTTTTCGTAATGGTGGGTTGCGAGCCAGCGGCTGTACTGCTCGGCCTGGACTTTTGTATAGGTGCCGCTCAGCGCCTCGGCCGAGCTGACGTAGTCCTTTGGCGCGAGAAGCAGTGCTTGCTGGGACACTACGGTATGATGGCGGTCTTCATGTGACCGTTGTGGCTCATCAGGTGCCGCATCACTTCCAGCAGGTTCGTCAGCGGTTCAACGCGGTTGACGAAGTCGCGCGCGGTGATCACGCCGCGGCTCACAAAGTCCAGTGCCTGGCGGATTTGCGCGGGGGTGTGATGGAAACTGGCCTTGCAGGTGATTTCCGAATAGTGCAGCCACTGGGTGTCCAGTTGAATGCGGCTGTCGTTGGGACAACCGCCGAAGAAATTTACGATGCCCCCGCGACGTAGGGAATTGGCGGCCATCTCCCAAACGTCCGGATTGCCCACTGCCGCGATGGCCACGTCGGCTCCACGGCCCCGGGTGAGACCGCGAACCTTTTCCACCGTCTCGCCAGGGTCGCCGGAAATTACCAACTCATCCGCTCCCATGGCTGAGGCGCGATCCAATTGCGTTTTGCGGCGGCCAAGGGCGATTACATGAGCGCCACACACCTTAGCCAACCTCACGAACATCAGTCCGATCGGCCCCAAACCGATCACAGCCACGGTGTCACCGGCGCGCACAGGTGTCTCGTCAATCCCTCGCAACACACAGGCCAGCGGCTCCACAAGCGCAGCGTCCTGGTACGTGACGTGGCGGGGAATCTCGTACATATTGTGTTCGACTATCCGCGCCGGAATGCGAATATACTCCGCGTACGCACCATTGTTGAAGAGCAAGTCTTCGCAGAGATTCGGGCTCCCGAGTTTGCAATAGAAGCATTCCAGACAGGGCGCCGAATTCGCCGCCACCACACGTTGCCCTACTTCGAAGCCTTGCACATCCTTCCCAATCGCCACAATATCGCCAGCCAGTTCATGTCCGAACAGCGCCGGCGGAACGATCATGCGGGCGTGGTACCCTCGCCGGAACACTTTAACGTCGGTCCCGCAGGTTAACGCCGCTTGCACACGTACCAGTACGTCGCCATCTCCAATAGCCGGTACTGCTACAGACTCAATCTGCAAGTCTTCCTTGCCATACAGCACGGCGGCCTTCATATGCTTTTCCACTAAGGCCGGTGCTTCTCCACTCAGGACCATGGATTCTTTACTCAAGAACACCTCACCCTCATCTCCACCTAAGACCACCTTTGGGGCTGCACTATAATTTTCAATGATTTAGGCTCTGGATGCAACGCCAGTTCAATTCCAGCCTGGATCTCGTTGAGCGCAAACCGGTGCGAAATCAAGTCCTCCACCGGCAATTCGCCGCTGAAAACCAGGTCGGCGGATTGTTCTTGAAGATCTACTGAGGCGCTGTACGAGCCAAAAATCGAGCGCTCTCCCACGCAGATGTCGGCGCCGGACAATTCCACGCGCTCCTGGTGCGAAGTTTGGGCGAACAGAAGAATTCGGCTGCCCGGCCGCGAATACCGGACTGCTTGTTCCACGATTCCCGGCGCGGACGCAGCCACGATCACCGCATCGGCCCCGCGCCCGCCCGTCATTTCCATGATCCGCTCCCCCAACCCGGGATCGCGGGGATCCAGCGCCGCGGCGGCACCAAAGCGCGAGGCCAATTCGCGGCGATACGGCATGCTGTCGGTAGCAACCATAGTGGCGCCGGACCGCTTCACCAGCATGGTGAAGAGCAGACCGATCGGGCCTTGACCCAGGATAATCACCACGTCCTCGGGTTGAGGGGCCAACTGGACAACGCCCTTCAGGCAGGTATTCACCGGCTCGACAAAACACGCGCGATCATACGAGACCCCGTCCGGGATCTTTTCCACACCTAACCGGGCGATCCAATCCATGACCCGCACATATTGCGAGAAGCCTCCGCCGGCCGGCTCATACCCCGCCGTAACGCCGACCTTTTTGTAGACCGGGCACTGCGCGTAGAGTTTATGACGGCAATAGAAGCATTCCCGGCAGGGGATGTGATGGAAAACGATCACCCGATCGCCGGCTGAAAATCCACGGACGCCGGAGCCGACGGCGGCCACCACGCCCGCAGTCTCATGACCGAAGATCCTCGGCGGCGCCAGCAGGTTATATTCAATCTTCTTGAGATCGGTATGGCAGACGCCGCAGCTTTCTACTTGAATCAGGAGTTCGCCCGGCCCGATGCCGGGCGTCGGGATCTGTTCCACGGACACTCTGCTGTCGCCTGTGTAAACCGCGGCCCGCATTACGGCGGGCACGGCCGCAGTTGCAGCTACGTCAGAATCGAGAGTCGGCAAGAAAATCCCCCAGCGCTTTGGCGGCGCGTTTTGTTCTTCGATTTAGCCCTATCAGCTCTGGAAAAACCGCGAAAGGCCTCCGCAAAGCGGCCCCAATTATCTTGACGCGGCTGAAGCGCCCGTCCGGACTCCTCATTTGATTGAATTCTAACGGAAAGGTTTCCGCGGATGTGTCCGTCACCACGCGAATGGCGTAAAACGGAACGTTCCAATCGCGGGCGCGCGTGGCAACCGCTGCGGCTTCCATTTCAATGACATCCGCACCGGCGTTGCCAAGCTCGGTTTTCTCGGCTGCGGTGGTAATCACACGGTCAATCGACAGCAATCTCCCTTGTCTGAAAGATTTTTGGCTGGTTGGCGCCAGCGCAGGCCCAACACCCACCACTTCTGTGGCGACAAAAATGTCGCAGGCTTGGAGCGAAGGCTGCAACCCTCCACAAAAGCCGATGCTGACTAAACCTGTTACTTCCATATGCTTTTTCACTACATCTACGGCAGTTCCCGCCAGTTTCGGTCCCGGACCATTCGCTACCATCACCACCGGCGCACCATTCAATTGACCGGTTCGCGCGAAATCCAGTGGCCAGTTGGGCCTTGCAATGCCTTCAAGGTGCCCCAGTAATCCTTCCAGCTCGCGACACTCTGCAGCTACGAATACGAGCAATTACACGTGACCCGATTTATACGTAACCATTGGTGCGAAACCAATCGACCGCGCGTTTCAGCGCGCCCTCGACTGGCCGCGGATTGAATCCCAGATCGCGCTTCGCCTTGTCGAGCGAAACGAACATCTTCTTGCGCGCCATCTTCACCGCGTCGATGGGCGCCCTCGGCTCATGGCCGGTGAGGCTGGCCCAGCCGGTGCTCGCGAGGCCCGCGGCGTAGGCCACAGCATAAGGAATGCGCCAGCGCGGCGCTTTCCCGCCACTTATGGCCGCTAAACGTGTCAAAATCTGCTCTAAAGTGACGTTTTCGCACCCTAAAATGTAGCGTTCTCCGCTTTTGCCGCGTTCGCAGGCGAGCAGATGGCCCTCGGCAGTGTCTTCCACGTCCACAAGGTTCAATCCCGTGTCGACGAATGCGGGCAAATCGCCCTTCAAGTAATCGACCACTATCTTTCCCGTTGGCGTCGGCTTGAAATCGTGATCGCCAACGGGCGCGGTTGGATTCACGATCACCACAGGAAGCCCGGCGCGAGCAAATTCGATGGCCACTTGCTCGGCTTGAAATTTCGACCGCTTATAAGCACCCGCCATCTGTTCCAGACAAACTTCGCTGCCTTCGTCGCCAGGCTGGTCCGCTGGTATGCCGATGCAACCCACCGTGCTGGTATAAACCACCCGCTCTACGCCCGCATCGCGCGCGGCTGTCAACAGATTCCGCGTGCCTTCCACGTTGGAGCGATACAGCTCAGAGGGATCCTTGGCCCACAGGCGATAGTCCGCAGCGACGTGATACACTACGGCGCAGCCAGCGACAGCGCGTTCCAGCGATTCAGGATCGCGCAGATCACCCGTGACCACTTCCCCGTCCAATTCCCGCACTCTGCTCGTCTTTCTCACCAAAGCCCGCACCCTTTCCCCGCGTGCAAGCAATTTATTGGCGACGTGCCATCCCAGGAAACCGGTCGCTCCCGTTACCAGCGTCGGCTTCACACCATCAATGTCCGTTCACTCCAGACTTGATCTTCAGAAATGCGTTCAGCGCCAGCAGCGGAAAAGAATTTCGGTACAAGTGATAACACAGGTAGAAAACCTGGGGAAATCCCGTTCCCGTGGCCAGCTCTTCGTCCCACGTTCCGTCGTTCTTTTGCGTTCGGATCAAATATTCAATGCCGTCGTGCAAGGTGGAACTCGTGGTATCGCCGCCCGCAAGCAGCGCGAGAACGGCCCAGGCCGTCTGCGAAGGAGTGCTGGGCGCGGCGACAAAGCTCTTGAGCCGGTAGCTCTCGCAGCTCTCGCCCCAGCCGCCGTCAAAATTCTGAATGGAGCGGACCCATTCCAAACCGCGCTGCACATATGCTTCACGATCGCTTACGCCCGCCGCCGCTAGTCCACGCAACGCGAGAAACGTGCCGTAGACATAATCAACGCCCCAGCGTCCGTACCAGCTTCCATCTTCTTCCTGCGACTGAATCAGGTATTGGACGCCTTTCTCGACAGACGGGTGCGAGCGGTTATAGCCGTAAGCACACAAGGCTTCGAGCACGCGTCCAGTGATGTCGGGACAGGTGGGATCGAGCATCGCGTTGTGATCGGCGAACGGAACGAAGCTCAGCGGCCGCCAATCGTTATCCACGTCGAACGCCGCCCAGCCGCCGTCTTTCGACTGCATGTCGAACAGCCACCGAATGGCGCGATGTTCGGAGGCTTGCTGGTCTTCCGATCGCGTGGCGCTCGACCGATTCAGGGCCAGCAGCACCATGGCGGTGTCGTCAATGTCCGGATAGAATTCATTGGCGAACTCGAAATACCAGCCCGAGGGCTCGGTCTTGGGACGTTTGACGGACCAGTCGCCCTTACGGCGCACTTCCTTGGTCAGCAGCCAGTCAGCGGAGCGGCGCAGCACATCGTGCGGCGGATCAGGGGCCTCACCCAGCGCGAAGGCGGCAATCGCTGTGTCCCAAACCACCGAGAAGCAGGGCTGGAAGAAGAAGCGCTCGTCACCCTCAACTACATCGTCCACCATCAAACGGTCAAATTGCCGCTGCGCTTCCACGCGTTCCGGGGAGTCGGGCGCATAGCCCAGCAGATCCAGCGCCATGATCACGTACATCATGGGCGGATAGATCGCAGCGACACCATCGGTGTGTTGCGTGTGCTCCAGCATCCAGCGCTCGGCCTTGCGAATGGCGCGCTGGCGGATGGACTTGGAGCCATGTTTTTCAAAAAGCTTCAGAACCCTGTCGAGCCGCAGAAAAACATTGCGCCAGGTGAAGCTGTCCCGGTCGGGCAAAAAGCCCATGTTCTCGTCGGCGATATTTGAATCCGCGATGAACAATTCCTTGAGATCGAAGCCGGCGGGAACGGGACGCCGCGGGTCGAAGGAATGCACGATCGAAAGCGGAATGACGATCGCGCGCGTCCAGGACGACATCTCGTAGATGAAGTTGCCGAACAGCACCATCTCGGGAGGGATGGACGGAGCAAGGGAACGCGGGAACAGATCGAACAGGCTCAGATTGACCTTGACGTAGCTGTTGGCGGCCTGGATGCCGCCCAGCGCGAGTATTTTTTCCCGCGCGCGCGTCAGACGCAAATCGTTATAGTCGAGGCCAGCCAGCTTCAAGGCAAAGTATGCCTTCACCGTGGCGCTGAGATCCACCGGCCCCTGCGGATAAATGTTGAAACCGCCATCCGGCAATTGCCGCTCGAGAATCGATCGCGCGGCCTTATCGATCAAAGGACGCGTCGGCGGATTCCAAACGCCATCATTCGGAGGATGCAGCCAGAGCTGCAGCAGGATGTAGTCGGACTCGAGCGTGGTGTCGGCGGTGAGGAGTGCTCGCCAGTAACCCGCGTCGTCCTGTGATCGCGCGAAATACGCGATGGATTTGCGCGCGGCTTGCGAAGCCCCCTCTACAAGTGCGCCGGCAACTTGCAACTTCGGGGTCATACGGAAACGATGGTAGTCAGCTTTAACGCCGATCGCTCCAGGTCTGCCGGAAGATGGAAACGTACATCTTCTTCCTTCAGTTCCATCTCTTCCATATAGTCAAAAGCAAACTTTGTCTCGAGCGATTGGATTAGTTCCTGCACCAGATTTTCGGGAGCCGATGCACCCGCGGTAACGGCCACCGTACGGGCGCCATCCAGCCACGCCGGATTTACTTCCGTGCTGTCATCCACCAGATAGGCGGGCACGCCTTCGTTTTGGCAAACCTCCACTAGACGCCGCGAGTTCGAGCTGTTCTGCGAACCTACCACGAGCAGAACGTCGGTCAGCGGCACCACTGCTTTGACGCCCAACTGGCGGTTCTCAGTTGCATAGCAAATGTCCTGGGTTTTCGGACCCTTGATGGCCGGGAAGCGCTCCTGCAAGCGCGCCACGATGTCCCTGGTTTCGTCCAGGCTCAGCGTGGTTTGCGTGAGATATGAAATCTTGGATGGATCCTTCACTTCCAGGCGGTCGACATCCTCTACCGAAGACACCAGAACAGTCGATTGCGGCGCCTCGCCCAAGGTTCCGATCACCTCGTCGTGTCCGGCGTGGCCAATGAGCACAATGGTGTAATCCTGGCGGGCAAACTTAACCGCTTCCAAATGGACCTTGGTGACTAGCGGGCAGGTGGCGTCGATAACCTGCAGCTTGCGCTCCTTAGCCTCCTGCCGCACCGCCGGCGACACGCCATGAGCACTGAAAATCACGCGCGCGCCCTCGGGGACTTCACTCAGTTCTTCGACAAAAATCGCGCCAGCCTGGCGCAATTCGTCCACCACGTGCCGGTTGTGGACGATTTCTTTACGAACGTAGACAGGCGCGCCGTACAGGTTGAGAACGATCTTGACCACATCGATCGCCCGAACCACCCCGGCGCAAAAACCACGCGGGCGGAGCAGAATAATCTTCTTCATTGGACTGGCGGTGTGGAGTTCGGCCATCGGCCATATTATAGCAGCGGATGGGCCAGTTACAGAAAACGTTACGCTTTATTAATCAAACGGTAACAGGGGAAACAGTAATGTAAACGCATTGCCCCCGGAGCCCGTCAACCCGTTATTGGAGCATGAGATCTCTCGCTGTTTGTATCGCCCTTTGCGCGTTTTCGGTAGTAGCGCAAGCGCAGACCACAATTAACCTTGTTACCGACGCGGCCAGCTATGCTCCCCGAGTGGCGCCGGGCGCGCTGGCCACCGTTTTCGGAACGAATCTGGCCGACTCCACGCAATCGGCGACCTCATTTCCGCTTCCCGGAAGCATGGCCGGAGCGACGGTTTACGTCAATCAGTCGGCCGTCCCGCTGTTGTATGTCAGCGAGACGCAGATCAACTTTCAGGTGCCCAGCAGCGTAGCCGCTGGAACAGCGAGCCTCTACGTCAGCCGCGGTGGTGGAACCAGCGCCCCCTACAATGTCACGGTCGTGGGCAGCGCGCCTGGCATTTTCCAGGACACCAGCAATCACGCGGTGGCGCAGAATTTAGTCGACTACTCCACTAATTCCGACAGCAATCCGGTGGCGTCAGGCGCCAGTATAGTGGTCTATTTCAGCGGCCAAGGCGCGGTGAATAATCCGGTTCCCGATGGCAAACCCGCACCGGTTTCACCGGTCGCCACGGCAACCGCAACCGCGACCGCCACTATCGGGGGCGTGAACGCGAAAGTGGAATTCGTCGGACTGACGTCCGGATTCGCCGGCCTGGCACAGGCCAACATTCTGGTGCCCTCGCTCGGAACGGGCGATTATCCGTTGGTGCTCACCATTGGCGGATACTTGAGCTCTTCCGCCCTGCTGTCGGTGTCTGGATCGGGATCGGCGCCGCCCACATACCTGACACTGGCAGGCCAAGTGAATTTCCTCGGCGGCAGCAGCAACACACTCCAGATCTATGGCGACACAACCTATGTCTGCGGACCCAACAACATCGATGTCATCGATACCAGCGACGTTACCATGCCGGTTTATGACGGCGAATTTGGGGATGCGCAGCTCTTGGGCAACGGCGGCAAGTGCGCTCTCAACACCTCCACTTCCGAGCCTATCCTCGTGGACCTGGTGGGGCCAGGCAGCGCGCCGACCTTCGCCGTGTACTCGCTGGAGGATCCCACCGATCCAGTGTTGCTGACGCAGCAGGCCCTCACCTATACCTACCTGTCCGATCTCAGCTTCGTTGGAACTACAGGTTTCGCCAGCACGAGTTCGCTCCAGACCGACGGTAATTCCATCACTGGACAATTTGGGAACTTCGTTGCGTACGACTTCAGCAGCTTGTTTCCTGAGCTCATTTCGGTGCTCTCGAGCGGGCCCGGGTCGAGCGGTCTCAACCTCATGCCAAATTCGCTGGCGTTACAACCCGGCAACTATCCAAACACCGCGTACATCACGAGCACCACGGCTACCGGAACCAGCACCGTTGGACAGGCTGCGTTGGTCGTCGTCAATATTAGCGATCCGTCCAGCATGCAAGGCATAGAAGCGGTCACGGTATCGAACGCCGCCATATTCACGGGGTTCGGTTACGATCTCAATTTGCTGCTGGTGACCGGAAATACCGCCGGCTACAGCAATCTAGGCACGTCCTACTTCAACATCAACGGGAACCTCACGCTCTCCACCATGAACATCAGCAACGTGCAGGCCCCCGTGGGTATCGCAAACGTAACCACCCAAATTCCGACCAGCGGCACCTATGTCGTCCAGCCCATTGGCACGGATGTATTCGCGATCGTCAACAATCCGCCCGCTAGCGATCCGGACGGCCCGAGCAGCCTCTGGATTGTCGATGCCACCAATCCAAGCTCGCCCGTGTTGTACCCATTTGCGACACAGTTCGGCCTGAGTGATGTCAACGCCTCGAATGGCTATCTGCTGGTGCCGAACATCAATGGCCTAGCGATCTACACGATTCAACAACCCTGACGCCGATCGCATTTTGGACTCGATCAGGTCCAACAGTTGGTCTTCATTTTCCACTTTGACGCCGATCTTCAACCAGTACAGGTTTACGCCAGCGCGCTCCAGCACGCTGGGCGCGGACTCGGGCAGGTTCATGGCGTCCTTCTCGGTGGTAAGCAAGACG
>Ga0206831_1169_pt1 | contig 17673 bp, 10 predicted proteins | sample Alteio_BWOrgCont_73_FD_152876 | JGI IMG/M metagenome (GOLD analysis project Ga0206831, IMG submission 152876) | Enriched cells from forest soil in Barre Woods Harvard Forest LTER site, Petersham, Massachusetts, United States -... | ecosystem: Environmental > Terrestrial > Soil > Temperate forest >...
CAAACGGACCAACTTGACGAAAAGCACTGCGGCTTTCATCAGCGGCCTCAAATACCAATAGTGAGTCTGAACAAAACGCTGCATCAACTTGTCGCTCCAATCCTCTGCGACGTTTTCCTTCCCCTCATAAATTGGATTGTGTTCCGCATGTATGTGGTGCCCGATTTCGTGGTATAGCACGGTTCCCAAGGAGAAGTAGCGCACCAACGGGAGTTTCAGGTCTCTCGCGGACGCGCCTTTCAAAATGTTGTCGATATGGAGAGTGATAGACGCCCGCGACGTTCGGCTGGCACCGGAATAGTAACCCCGTGCTTGGACTAACTTAATTTTGTGATTGCGGCTCCATAACTTTTGACGCTGCTTTTTTCTGGGCTGAGCGGCTTGGTTAGTCAGAATAATGGTCTGCAGCCCCACCAGATAGTGCGGCGGCACTGTTTTCAAGAGATCCGCAATGATTGGCCGAACGGAGTGAGGTGGTACGTAATCACGATATACTTCCACGATATTCGGCGCGGATACTTCGCTCTGGCGCTCCGTCTTTTGCCCCATGGGCTGTCTCTCACGAGTTCCCCGCTTGCCGCGACGGACAAATGTATGCGACCACGAATCCCTAGTCAATTAATTGCAAGAACGTGTTTGGTGTGGCTTTTTGCCCGATTCCCATCCACCGGTTGAGCTGGCACCATTTCTCAAGCCCAATCTGGCACTTGTTCAAGACCGTGCTTTTGGCTTGATTCGCGTGTATAACAGGCATCACGGGCTCCGGTTTCAAGGAAAGAATGGAGCGGGCATGCGAAATCTCCGGAATCTCATCCTCTCGACAGCGGCTATGGTCTCTTTAGCTGTGTCAGTTTTAGGAGCCTTGATAACTGCGCCACGGCTGCGCGCCCAAGCCCCAACAGTCCAATCTCCGTCGGCGTCTCAGTGGCAGATCGACGCTGGAGTAAAAATGGAGTTCGACGACGCTTCGATAAAGCAAAACATATCGAACGATCCGGCGCATACAAACGTTCCCTTGAATGATGCTGCCCTGGCTCCTCCAAACGGGGGTCTTCTCTCAGCGGTAGGTTTTCCATTGTTCGCTTACCTCGGGTTTGCATATAAACTGGACGTTTACCAGATACGTGGTTTCGTGTTTTCGCAACTGCCGGAATGGGCGAGTACGGAACGATTTGACATACAAGCGCGGGCCCACGGTGATCCAACCAGAGACCAGATGCGCCTCATGATGCAAACTCTGCTGGCGAACCGGTTCAAGCTGGCCGCTCACATGGAGACTCGTCACCTCCCTGTGGTGGAACTTTTTCTGAATGAGCCCGGGAAAACGGGGCCGCAACTCCGGCCGCATTCGGACGATCCCCCCTGCGCTGAAATTCCGCCTCCGGGATCAGCGTCCACGCCCCCACCAACGCTTGCGAACGGGCTCTCGGCTGTTTGTGGCACGATCTCGCGCAAGAGCGCGTCTGGCCAAGTGCTCTTCGGCGGACGAAACCTGACCATGGCGGAAATTGCAAAAAATGTTGGGCCGATTGCAGCCGAAGCTGGGGCCTTGCCTTCTACCCTTCCTGTGTTCGATCAGACAGGACTCAGCGGAAAATTTGATTTTTGGATCAAGTTCACGCCCCGGCCCGACACCTCAGAAGTGATATTCACGGAGGCCCTGCAAGAGCAACTTGGGCTCAAACTAAAATCGCCGACGGTGCCAATCGAAGTCCTCATCATCGATCATGTTGAGGAACCTGCGCCGAATTGAGGCTACGTTTTCCGCCGCCAGCGAATGTGAAGCCTTCCTCTTGCCGCAATGTGGCCCTAACTTTCGCTCGTGAATTTCAGCTGGGTGTTGGTGTACAATCCGCCCGTCCCCGATATCCTAAAACTGCGGAGCCTATTCACGCGCCGAAAAGAGTCGCGTCTGAGGATAGCTGTCTCCGCTGCGAAACGGGACGAGATGATCGATGAAAAGGAATTGACAAAGCGACTCATGGCCAGCATTGAGATCGAGATGCCAATATTGCCCTACCAGTTGGGTGTGGCCAACCTCGTCGTGCGCCGCATCGCTCCGAAGGTTTTGGAAATTATCAAGGAAGAAGTTCGTAGTGCCCGTCGTGAATACGCAATGGAAATTCAAAAAAACAGCGGTTAGTTGCTGGCCCATCTTCGCAGAATGACATGCTGCGAATGGACGCTCAACGTATCACGCGCAATGACAGATTTCGGTTGCTTGGCATGTCACCGGGCCAGGTCCCGTGAACTCGTCGCATCGTCATGTGGGAATTGCCAACCTTCCCATTTGCCAATGATTCCGTTTCTCAGAACCTATCCAAAGGTTGCTGCTGAAAGATAATATAAAGAAGAACAATATGCTTCGCTCGGAACCGCATCGGGTGTATAAGTGTGCCCATCTGGGAGATCAAAGCTGTCGGCCCGGTTCGACTAGTCGAGCTCGATCCCCTTTGCGCGGCGAGGGGTGCACAAAGTAGGAGAGAGACACCAATGAGGGCCGATGCATGGAAGTAACTTAACCCCGACAATGAACGCACCGTTCACCACCTAACAATCCCGGCAGTGTACTCTTGGCAGTGTTTAAGAGCAATCAGGTTTATCGCAGCACTTGTCCGCGCGTCGTCTTATCGACATTCAGGAAGCCCAGATTCCCAGTCAACGATTTGGCCGTTAATCAGGCGTTGACTCATATTTGGTATGGCATCGACCTCAGACTGAATGTCTCCTACTGTGCACCTTGTTGCATCCGTAGAGAATAAGTTGACAGTAAACCCTGTATTTGTAAGCCTTTTATGGAGGCGGGAATGTGGCCGCCAGCGTGCAACGATTTCAAGGCACATCCCTGTTGTGAAATTTATTCCGGCGATAATGTCGGAAATTTCATTCAATTTTCGGCAGCAGAATTTCAGAGGTTCTATTCCATGGCAATGGGTGAAAATCTCTCGCTGGAAGGATCGGCTCCGACCGGGTTGATTTGCCCAGAATGTGGCCATCCCTTTGACGCCGACCGATGCTGCTGGGTGTGTGTCGCCCGCATGGAAGACATTCAGCAAACTATAACTTTTTCTGTAATCGTCGGGTTCGGAGGAATGATCGGAACAGTATTCACGATGTACTCCTATGTTCCACTCGGATCGTGTTGGTGGGTGGTGTACATGATTGCGGCCCTATTTGTGATCCCAGCAGGAATAACCTTCGCGCTTTACAATTACGATCGGCTAACGAGGTATGCCACGCGTGTAAGGGTAATGTTGGCAATGGCCGCTGCGGCCGTTGTTATGCTCGCAGCCTACTTCTTCCTGAATGGATTCTTGGATGGGAATGCCCCTGTCGAGGCACCTGCAACTGTCTTACAAAAATTCATCGATAGCGGCAGATATGGAGATGAGTATTATTTCCAACTGACGTTGTCGTGGAACGGGAAGAGATACGAAAATGATGATCTCATTGTAGGCCGCAATACATATTCCATTTCGGAACCAGGCGATTCTGTTCGCGTCATAGTTCATCCCGGTAAATTCTCACTGCCTTGGTACAGTGCTGTGCTTCCATCCGTTAGCCGCGAGAGCAATTCGAGGTAGGTCTCAAGTCCGGTGAAGTCGCCTTATCATCATATGGGAATTGCCAACCTTCCCATTTGCCGATAATTCCGTTTCGCAAACTGTGGGGCAAATGGGCGACTCTAACAGGCTATTGCTTTGTTTCCCATCCGTGATCCTTTGCGCGTTGTAATAGCTCGTCCAAACGCATCCGAGCCTTATTGGCGACCGAGTGAGGCTCAGGAGACCAGCCGATTTCATGCCGCCACCATTCATCTAGTTCTCGGCGACTACACAGTTCCGCAATCTTGCGAATTAGATCGTCGGCTTCGTGTCCGTAGACCGTGAGCTTGTGAACCAATATGTCTGTCAATGGGTGATCGCCGTGTTTCCCGTTTGGCATTTGGATGCTCCAAGAATGCGCATTGCATCTTGGATATTAGGCCAATTCCAATAGACTGAGGGCCAGATTTCGACCAGTTGAACCGGCATCGTTTATCAGGACTCAAAGCTGCGTCAGCTAAGGCGCGCGGTACTATACGTACTATATGGTTATGTAGATATACATTTACATTTGTCACCCTGCGACGCGTGCTACAATCTCGCAACCCTAAAGTGGATTGGACGGGCGACAAGGCTTTCGAGGCGTTCGGCCTGAACGGGACGCTGCGTAGTAGGACAAGGCGGGACGGATGCATACGTTGGCTTGGCGTTTTGCGTGGCTTCTGGTCGTATCAGCCGAAGCGTATTTACTATATCTGTCTGCGAATACGATATTTGCTAACGGCTACATTGCGGATCGCCGAATCAGTCATGCACTCAAGGGGCTGGTTGATGTCTTTGATTCGGGCACCGCGGTTGTGGATGACAAGTACGTTGTCGGGTTATTTCAGGGCCGTTCGGCGTGGGTTTCTTCAACCGACGGGAATGGTTTACTCTACATTTCCATGAGAGGGTGGTTTTCCCTTCCTTTCGAGATGAGGACGTTTCGCTCGCAGCGGTCCTTCAAAATCCGCGACATCGTCTTGATCATAGCGTTCCTCGTGACGTTGTCTAGCTATCTGTTTCCTTGGGACGGCTACGCTGTGTTCCACCATATCACCTTTGACAACTTGCTCCAGTACATCTGTTGGGTGCTGGTGCGGCCGGCGATCTTATTGGCGCCAGCGGTTCTGGCATTGGGGGCTTATCCTCTCCGGGGGCGCGGAACTGTCCGAGTCGAAGCGCAGCTGGCTCGTGAGCCGCTTACGGTCGCAACCACTGAGCCTGACCGTTTCCGCGCCGCACTTGACCAGCCGCGGATTCGTGAGTCATTAACTCATCTTTTCGACTCCTGCCGCGCGGACGGCGTGAAGGCGCCTGCCGACGGGTTTAAATCCATTGGCGCGTACTGGCGCCCGTCAGCAAGCGCCGTTAAGAAACAAGTCTTGGACAAGGGTGCCGTCCGCGAAACCCTGACCGAACTCTCCAGCCTCTGCGCCGCCGCTGAGCAACTCTACCCAAAGCCGGTCTGACAGCATCTCAAAGCTGATCGGGCTTGATGAGTCATCTTATCGTCATCTGGCCTCCGCATGATTCCACATTCCGAGAATCCCTGCCAGTTCAACCGGTCAGTGCAACACTTGCTTGCAATCTATCTGCCGGAGTTTGAAATCCCAAAAATTTTTCGTCCAGACTCACGACGACACAGCGGCTTCAAGCCTGCGTTCTCTATTGGCAGTCAACCTTACTCTTCCTGGCCAAGCGACCTTTCGGATTTGCAAACTTGGGAACCGAATCCGTTGTAGAATAAATGCAGTGAATGAGGGGGCTACGAAGCGCCCCTTGGGGCCCTCTGACTTCGTAGATTCAAAACTGTTCGTGCCCACGGAAATTTGGAGCGGAACGTGCACATTTCTGCGCCATTCATACGCCGTCCGGTAGCGACTTCCCTTCTAAGCATTGCGATTCTTCTGGCCGGTGGGGCCGCTTTTTATTTTTTGCCGGTGGCGGCGCTTCCGCACATCGATTTCCCCACAATTTTTGTGCGCGCCTCCTTGCCGGGAGCAAGCGCTGAGACCGTGGCCTCCTCGCTGGCCACTCCCCTGGAGCGCCAATTCGGCCGTGTCGCGGGCATCACGCAAATGACCTCCGGAAGCCAATTGGGCGGCACGGGCATCACGCTGCAGTTCGACCTGGATCGAGATATCAATGCCGCAGCACGAGATGTGCAGGCGGCTATCAATGCATCGCTCGGCCAGCTGCCCGCCGATCTTCCGAACCTGCCGTGGTACTGGAAGATCAATCCGTCGGAAACAGACATCATGGATCTGGCGCTGTACTCGCCCACCGTTCCGAGGGGAGAACTTTACGATCTATCGGACTCCATCCTGGCCCAAAAAATTTCCCAGGTGAAGGGAGTTGGCCAAGTCAACTCCTACGGTGCCAGCAAACCCGCGGTCCGTGTGGACGTGAATCCCAACGCCCTGGCGCATTACGGGATTAGCTTGGAACAGGTTCGTGCCGCGCTGCGTTCGGCCAACGCCAACTCACCTAAGGGGAATCTGGAAAATTCAACCATCCGATGGACCCTGGCCGACACCGACCAACTCCTGCAGCCCGAGCAGTACGCGCGCTTGATTGTGGTGTACCGCAACGGCGCGCCGGTTCGCGTCAGCGACATCGCAAAGGTCACGGAAGGAATTGAGGATCTGCGAAATTCTGGGTTTGCCAACGGCATCCCCGCAGTGATCATCGGGATCGGCCGGCAGCCCGGCGCCAACATCATTGAAACCGTGGACCGCATCACGGCGCTTTTGCCGGAGCTGCGCGCGTCCATTCCGCCGTCGGTCACGCTGATTCCAACCTTCGATCACACCACCACCATTCGCGCCTCGGTTCGGGACATCGAATTCACACTGATGTTAACCGTGGCGTTGGTGGTGATGGTCATCTTCCTGTTCCTGCGAAGCACCTGGGCCACGATTATTCCCAGCATCGCGGTGCCCCTCTCGATAATCGGCACGTTCGGGGTCATGTACCTGTTGCACTATAGCCTGGACAATCTCTCGCTGATGGCGCTGGCCATTTGCACGGGCTTTGTGGTGGACGACGCCATCGTGGTGATCGAAAACATCACCCGCTACCTGGAAGAAGGCGAATCTCCAATGGACGCGACCATAAAGGGATCGCGCGAAATTGGATTCACCGTGCTGTCCATGAGCGCCTCACTGATCGCCGTCTTTATTCCCATCCTGCTGATGGGCGGAATCGTCGGCAGGTTGTTCCGCGAATTTGCGATTACCCTGAGCGTGGCCATCGTGGTTTCTCTATGCGTGTCCCTGAGCACCACTCCAATGATGTGCGCCCGCTTCCTGCGATCCGACAAGGGCGTGAAGCACGGGAAATTGTACCTGGGCAGCGAACGCGTCTTTCAATGGAGCCTGGACACCTACGCTACGGGATTGCGCTGGGTGTTGCGCCACCAGCCTTTCATGCTCGCGCTCACCCTGGCCACCATCTGCCTCAGCGTGTATCTCTACATCGTGATTCCCAAGGGCTTCTTCCCGCAGCAAGACACCGGCCTCCTTGCCGGGAATATCCTGGGCGAGCAGGATACTTCCTTCCCCACGCTGCAAGAAAAAATGAAGCAATACATGGACATCGTTCTGGGCGATCCGGCGGTGAAGAACATTTCGGCCAACACCGGCGGCGGGGCGGAAAATACCGGGCGCATGCAGATCGAACTCAAACCCATGAGCGAACGGAACGCCACCGCGGATCAGGTGATCTCGCGCCTGCGCGACAAGCTGGCCGTGATCCCGGGGTCAACGCTCTTCCTGCGCGGGAACCAGGACATCAGCGTGGGCGCGCGCATCAGCAGCTCACAATACCAGTACACGCTTTCGAGCGAAAGCCTGAGTGAGTTGCTAGCCTGGGCGCCGCGCGTCGAGGCCAAGATGCGCCAGATGCCACAGTTGCGGGACATTGCCAGCGACCAACAGACCCAGGGGCTGCAAGCGACGCTGGTCGTCGACCGCGACACGGCTTCGCGGCTGGGAATTTCATCGTCCACGATCGACAACACCTTGTATGACGCATTTGGACAGCGCCAGGTCTCCACCATCTACACCCAGCTGAATCAATATCATGTGGTGCAGGAAGTGGAATCGAATTTCCGGACAAGCACAGAAGCGATCCAGGGCCTTTACGTAAGCTCATCGAACGGAGCGCAGGTTCCCCTGAGCGCGTTCACGCATTACGAAACCAAGAATACTTCGCTCGCAGTGAACCACCAGGGCCAATTCCCGGCGGTAACCATCTCCTTCAATCTTGCAGAAGGGGTCGCGCTGGGCGACGCTGTCAACGAAATTGAATCCTCCGTTTTGCGCATGGGGCTGCCGTCGGACATTCACCCCACGTTCCAGGGCAACGCGCAGGCCTTCCAATCCTCGCTGTCCAATCAGCCCTGGCTGATTCTGGCCGCGCTGGTGGCCGTCTATATCGTGCTCGGAATGCTTTATGAAAGTTACATTCATCCAATCACGATTCTCTCCACGCTGCCTTCGGCCGGCGTGGGAGCGTTGCTGGCTTTGCAGGCATTTCACATTGAGTTGACGGTCATCGCGCTCATTGGAATCGTGCTGCTCATCGGCATCGTGAAGAAGAACGCCATTATGATGATCGATTTTGCCGTGGATACGGAACGCACCGGCAAATCGGCCGAGGAATCGATCTACCTGGCTTGTGTCAGGCGGTTTCGCCCGATCATGATGACCACCATGGCGGCGCTGTTTGGCGGCTTGCCGCTGGCGCTCATGACCGGCACCGGCTCGGAATTGCGCCGGCCGCTAGGCATCAGTATTGTGGGCGGCTTGATTGTCAGTCAGGCCTTAACGCTTTACACCACGCCGGTGGTTTACCTGTACATGGATCGTTTGCAGATGCGTTTCCGAAGCCGCAAGCCTGCGCAAGTGCTTCACGGCGGGGTTCCCTCGGCGCCGGAGTCTCTCCATGGTCCCTCGTTAACTTAACCCGCTAAGTGCCGCAAGATCCGTGAAGACAACTTCTCAGCTTGGCATTCCCCGAGAACAATTAAATTTGAGTTGACAGTATTTGCGATTCTGAATAGCATCCCGTCGCTTGCTTCTCCAGCTCCCCGCTACGAGCAGCAAGCGGGCCTTTTACGCAAAGTTGAACGTCTCCGGAGACCAAATCGAAGTCATTTTTGAATCGGTCGCGGCAGTAGCTGATGGTTCGCTAGCCTCGTCATGCTGTTTGCCTGCAGCAATTGTTAAAGAATCAGGGTACGGAGACCCTGGTCTTTATACATTTCATCCATGTCGATTTATTTTTCGACATGGCGCTTCTTCGCCGCGTTTTGATCTGCTCTGAGGAGGGAAGACATGAAGCCGTCCAGATTGCTTATGCTCGCGGGTGGGTTGTTTGCGGTGCTGTTTCCCGTATCGAGCTTGCGAGGACAGGTTACCTTCCCAGGGTCTGAACTCTTGGGACGCCCCACGGATCAGTCCGTGACGGTAAACGTCATCGCTAGCACCGCCATTCAGGCGTATTTTGAATTCGGCACGCAGTCAGGCGGAGAAAACCAGACCAGCGCCACTTCCGGAACCGCCGCTTCCCCGCTTTCCGCAGCCGCCAATCTGCCGCTGGTGGCCGTCATCGGCGGTCTGGCGCCCGACACGCAGTATTACTACTACATGGTGTACCGCCAAAGCGCCTCGTCCTCCTGGGTCACGAGGGCGGAGCACACCTTCCACACGGCAAGATCCGCGAGCGACGCGTTCGCGTTCACGGTAACCTCCGACTCTCACATCAACATCACGTTCGGGAATCCCGCCCTGTTTCAGCAAACCTTGCGGAACATTGCCGGTGAGAGCCCTGACTTTCACCTCGATCTGGGCGATACATTCGCGATGGACGACGGGTGCATCGCTCCGTGCACCAACGTAACCAACCAGGCGCAAGCCAATAGCAGCTACCTCAACATAAGAACCAACTACTTCAGTATTATCAGCCCCTCCGTGCCCATCTTCCTGGCTCTGGGCAACCACGAGCAGGAGGAGGGTTGGCACATGGGCGACGCGGGCTTCGCCGTCGAACCGCCCATCATGAGCGCGAATGCGCGCAATGAGTATTTTCTCAACCCAGACCCGTTGCTCAGTTCCTTCTATACAGGCAACACAGACACGAGTAACACGGGTATCACCGCCAGCAGCGACCACACCATTCAGGATTACTACGCGTGGACCTGGGGCGACGCGCTCTTTGTGGTCATCGATCCGTATTGGTATTCGACCACCAAGCCCTACGTCGGGAACCAAGGTGGCGGAGAAAGCAGCACCCCCGGATCCGGCAACCGATGGGACTGGACTCTGGGACTGACACAGTATGTGTGGCTCGAGCAGACACTACAGAACAGCACCGCCAAGTACAAATTTATCTTCGCGCACCAGGTATCCGGGGGATTGGACGACTACGGAAGGGGTGGTGCCTACGCTGTCCCGTTCGTGGAGTGGGGAGGGGACAACGATGACGGGATCACCTTTGCATTTAATACTAACCGCACCGATGTGAATAGTCTGTGGGCAATTCCAATTCATCAGTTACTTGTTAATAATCAGGTAACGGCCTTTTTCCATGGCCATGACCATGAGTACGCCCATGAGCAACGCGACGGCGTCGTCTATCAAGAAGTTCCCATGGCGGCCGACGCCACCTATGGTTATGGGTTCTCGCAATATACGGTGGATGGTGAGTACACGCTGAAGGTTCTGCCCAACTCCGGCCACCTTCACGTAACGGTGGATCCAGTTGCAGGTGTGACCGTCCAATACGTACGAGCGTCTCTCGCGGCCGCCGGTGGTACCAACGGAGCGATCGCCGATTCGTACAACATACCCGCGCCGGCAGCCTCCGGTTCACCTGTTATTTCATCGCTGGGACTAAATCCGGCAACCCTGGTGGGCAGCGGCGTCTACTCAACCGGCACGGTGACGCTGAGTAGCCCTGTTCCTGCAACCTCAAGCGGGGTACAAGTGACCGTAACCAGCAGCAATCCGAGCGCGGCGACGGTTCCCACTCAATCTATTTCGATCCCTGCCGGTTCCACAACGGGGACCTTTACCGCGACTTCCCAAGCGGTTACTTCCGCCATTAGCACCACCATCACAGCAACGGCCACCGCCAACGCCTCAGGCTCGGCCCAAGCGACACTTACAGTGGAACCGGTGGCCACGGGCCTGACATCTTTGACCTTGAACCCGACAAGTGTCGTGGGCGGCGCTGCCAATTCCACCTCGACCGGCACGGTGACCTTAAACGGATTCGCGCCCACAGCCGGAACATTCGTGACGCTGATCAGCAATAGCAGCAATCCCTCTGCGGCGAGCGTTCCGGCCAGCGTTACGATTCCATACAACAGCACCTCGAACACATTTCAGATAACCTCCAGCTCCGTGGCAACACCGACCCAAGTGACGGTCACGGCCACGCTCAACGGATCGACGAGCGCGACCCTGACGGTGAATCCAGTTCCAAGCTTCACTCCGGTGCGAATCAATTCCGGCGGACCTGCCTATACCGATTCCCTTAAGCAACTTTGGAGTGCGGATACCGATTTCAAGGGCGGCAGTTCCTTCTCCGTGACGCACACGATCACGAATACGGCTGACCCGACCCTCTACAAGACCTCGCGCTACGGGACGTCCTTTAGCTATGCCATCAGCGCGCCGGCGGGCACGTATTCGGTAACGCTCAAATTCGCAGAGCCCATGTGGTCTGCAAAGGGAAAGCGCGTGTTCAACGTAGCTATCAACGGGAAGACGGCCCTCTCCAAATTTGACATCTTCGCCGCTGCCGGTGCCGAGTTCAAAGCGGTGGACGAGACATTTCCCGTGACCTTGACAGGCAGCGGTACCATCACCATCAATTTCACAACGGGGTCGGCCGGCAGCCCTCTGGTGAATGCAATTCAGGTGGTTTCGTCTCCCTAGGATTCACTCGCACACGGAACTGTTCGAAAATATGTAAGGACGTTTGGGGGGCTGCTTCAATCGTGGAAGTAAGAAACGCGTCGCGAAACTAGGGAATTTTCTCGCGTTCAGGCAGAGTGGACAATCAGGCGGCTTTCGGCACGCATTTGAGAGTTTGATTTCACAATGATCTAAACGTCCTTGTGCTGAATCATTCACATTGACTTGGATCACCGCCACGAACATCGATTCACAGGCAGACCAGCAATAAATTCGCTTGGAGAACGATTCTGTAGTCCCATACAATCTGCCCATCGGATGTGGCTTGCACGTAAATCGATTTTCTGCTCCCCATGAGGAGAGGCAAATGAAGCGAAACCTTTGGTTTCTTGCGGTTCTTTTTGTTGCGCTCACTACACTCGGCGCCAGAACGACCTCCGCGCAGACAGTGGATGCCCGGAAGGCCTTAGAGGCTGCTGCAAAGGCCATGGGCACCACGAACCTGAAGTCGATTCAATTTACCGCCGATGGTTTTTTATCCAAAGTGGGCATGCAATACGATCTGACCACCGACTGGCCGCATTTTGATGTTGCCGAGTACACGCGCACGATCGACTTTGACGCCAAGTATATGCGCCTGGACTATAACCCAAAGCAGGGCAATTACCCGAGGGACGGCTATCCGCCAGTCGCGGAAGACCACGTCACAAATATCCTGAGCGGCAATTACGCATGGGACATGAAGGGTGACACGCCGGTGCCTTACACCAGCCTGTATCTCGATGGCATGCCCTACACCGATCTGCGGCAGCTCGAGATGGTGCTGACTCCACACGGATTTATAAAAGCAGCGCTCGCCTCCAGCGATGCAACCGCAATCACGCAACCCATCGTGGGGCCCTCGGATTTCGGTCTCTCCATGTTTGGCCATTGGGTAACCATCGTCTCCTTCCACTATGGAAAGTACAGGGTCAACGGCACGATCAACGATCAGAATCTTGTCGAATTCACCGGCACGTGGATTGCCAACCCTGTCTACGGCGACATGCCCTATGAAATGCGCTACACACAATACAAGGATTACAACGGCGTGAAATTTCCCGGTTTAATCCACGTCCATCAGGGCGATCCCAGAATCAACACCGCGGAAAATTATTTTCAGGTCTGGATAAGGGATGTTCAGCCCAATGTAGTTGTGAACAAGGTCCCGGTTCCTGACGTGGTGAAGACGGCAAAACTCGATCCCGTCAAGGTGAACTCGACAAAGCTTGCCGACCACGTCTGGCTGATTGGTGGCGGCCCCTTGAACAGCGTGCTCGTGGAGTTCAAGGACTGGGTTGCGGTGGTAGAAGCGCCGCAGAATGAGGCGCGGTCGCTGGCGGTCATCGATGAAGTTCATCGGCTGGTTCCGGGAAAAATGATTCAGTATGTGGTCAATACCAATCACCACATGGCTTATGCCGGTGGCCTGCGCACGTATTTCTCGCAAGGAACGACAGTGGTAACCCACCAGTCGAACAGAGACTATTATGTCGGAATCCTGTTCAGTCCATTCCCGAGAACGGTGGACCCGGATCGCATGACCACATTCAACCCCATGTACATGATCAGCCGACGGCCTCCTGCGATTGAGACGGTGGGCGGCACGACGTCAATCGGAAAATATGTGGTCAGCGATGACGAGCGCCAGTTGCAGGTGTGGCATGTGCAGGACATGGCCTACGAAGTGGGAGAATCTTACCTGAAGATTCCGGGTCCATCGCTGGCCAGAGGGAATCACTCTTCTGACATGTTGATGGTCTATCTCCCCAAAGAGAAGATCCTGATCAACTCAGATCTGTATGTGCCGCCAGAGCCGGGTGCAAAACCGGCTCCCCCATCTGCCGGCATGCGCACGTTATACCTAAATATGAAGAAACTGGATCTCGATGTTGCCCAGCACGTCTCGATCATTGGGCAGCGGGTCGGGTCCAACGACGAGTTCGTCAAGCTCATCGGTAACGCTCAACAATAGAATTTCCCTAAGGTGCGCGCACTACTTAGGCGGAGCTGCGTTCTCGCCTGGGACTCGTGACAACTCCACGGCAGTTGTCACCTCGGAAACGTGCCGCGAGCCTATTGAATTATCTCGCGGTCAGGCAAAGCGGACGGTCAAGCGGCCTTCGGCGCGCAACCGAGGGGTTGGTTTCACAACGATCTGAACGTCACGTCCCAATCTTGTTAGGCATTGCAGCAGGCGGCGCTCCGAGATGCCTCGAAACTCTCCCCGCAACATTCGCGAAATCTTGGGCTGGGTTAGCCGGAGGAGTTTCGCCGCCTGCGCCTGTGTTAGCCGCCGCTGCCGGATTATTTCCGCGATTTTCGTGACCAACTGCGCTTTGATCAGCATGTCCTCACTATCGGGGTAGCCGAGGTCGGCATACACGTTCCCTGAGCCTTTTTCGATCATGATTTGTCGGTGATTGGTGATTTGCGTTTTTTTCATAATCCCAGCTCCTGGGCAATTTGCTCCGCGGCCTTCCATCTTTCCCGAATTAAGTCCATTTCCCATTTGGGCGTTGAAATGCCGTGCTTGGATTTTTTTTGGAATACATGAAGAACAAACACGCTTTCAACAAACCGAACCGTACAGACAGCGCGGTATGTATTTCCTTCCCAACCTTCGACAATTTCGAGCACACCCGCCGAGCCAAAGCCCCTCAATGGTTTGGCCCGGTCATGTTTCCTGCCGGACTGAGCAAGGTAAAGGGCATATCCGAAGACGTTCACGACAGTTTCCGGTAGCGTTAGAAGATCTCTTTTGCTTCTATCCAGTACAGCGGCTTTATATGAGGCAAATTGCTCATGGGAATTCCAATATATACCCATATTGGTATATTTGCAAACGCTGAATCCCTTAACCTTGTGCTGTATACTGCCCCGAAATCGAAAAGCCGATACGGACACAGCGGCACGGGGGACTTGACCGCCGATGCGAGTTGCCACACGATTACAGTCACTTCCCTCTCCATTGTGGATTGGCATGGGCACGCTGACATTTGGATTGGTCGCCGGCTTCGTGGTAACGGCCTTGCCATTTCTGCTCAGCAAAAGCGGCGTGCGTGTCGATCGCATCGCATCCATCAGCGCTGAAGCCATGTCGCCCACGTTCTGGGCTTTTCTGATTACACCCATTGTCGATGTAGCTTTTACCCGCCGGATGTATTCATTCGCATTGGCCATCGCTTCCGCCGCAAGCTTGGGATCAGCCCTGTGGTTTTTCTCGCCTCAGCGGCTGCTACTGTTCACAACCCTTGTGCTCTTCGCTGAACTGGCGATTGTGCTGCAGGGGAGCGCGGTTAGCGGGTGGAGTTCGGAATTCGTCCCGGAAGAAGAACGCGGAAAAGTGGGCGGCTGGATCAATGCCGCCAATCTGGGCGGAGGCGCTCTGGGAGCGATGCTGGTCATGTGGTCGGCGAAATGGATGTCGTTTCGAATGCTGGGGATGATGATCGCTTTTGCGACACTGATGTCCACTTTGGTGCTGTTGCGATTTCCGGAACCGACCGCCCCTCAGATCCCCTTGCGCCTGATTTTTGGCGGCACATTCCGAAGTATTGTGCGAACCTCTCGCCAACCACAGGTCTTGATCGGCTTTCTTCTCTTTCTGGCGCCGGTAAGTTGCACGGCAGCCATCAATCTGTTCGCCAGTCTGGGCAACGAGTTCCACGCCAGCGCTCAGTGGGTCATCTGGACCACCGGGGCAGGAGTCGCGATTATCAGCGCTTCGGGGTCGGTCATGGGCGGCTACATTGCCGATCGAATGGATCGCGGGATTCTGTACATCGGTGGCGGGATGCTGGCCGGGGTGTGCGCCCTGCTGATGGCCTCCACCCCACACACGCAACCCATTTTCATTGTGGGCGTTCTGGCATACAACTTTATTGCGGGCATTTGTTATGCGGCATTTTCAGCGTTGGGGCTGGAACTCGTGGGAATCCGAAATCCGACGGCGGCAACGCAACTTGGATTATTTTCCGCCGCCACCAATGGCGCCATCGTCTACATGACCTGGGCGGATGGGCAGGGATTCCGGCTGTTTGGCGTACGGGGCCTGTTGCTGGTGGACGGTCTGGCCGCACTGGTGTCGGGAATTCCCTTGCTGCTGTTTTTGCGATGGCGCGCGAAAAGAATAATTCCTGTCCTTGCCGTTGCCGAGGCGCTGTCCGAAGAAGCCTGAATTTCATCTACTAGCAAATCCGCATGATTCCACAGATCCCCCCATGAAAACAATAAGGGATGGTTACTGAACAAACCGCTTTAGGTGTATAACGGTGCCGATCAGATTAACTTCGGCGATTTCAATTTCGTCTGCAAACCACTGATCGAGGAGATGCCATGAGCCCCCAGGCCCTATTGCATGTGCTGTCGTCATATTGGTGGGTGATCGCGCTGATCGTCATCATTGTTGGCTACAAGCTGGTTCTCAGGCTCTTTGGCGTGGTGCTGATCCCGCAGAGCAGCATCGGCATTGTGGACAAGAAATACGCCATCCTGGGCAGAAATCGCACTTTGCCGGAAGGCCAAATCGTGGCGCTCAACGGCGAAGCGGGCGTGCAAGCCGATACGCTGGCTCCCGGACTGCACTTTTTCCTCTGGCCCTGGCAATACAAAATCAAGCTGCAAGACTTCCTGATCGTGCCGCAAGACTGCATCGGAATGGTGGAAGCGCGAGGCGGAATTCCGTTGACAGAAGGAAGAGTGCTCGGCAAACGAGTGGAATGCAAAGCGTTTCAGGATGCGCGCGCCTTTCTGCAGGGGGGCGGACAGCGCGGCCCGCAAATCACCATCATCCCGCCGGGAACCTACAGGGTTAACACCATGGTATTTTCAGTGGTGACCGCGAAAGTTCTGGAAATCCCCGTCAACGCCGTGGGTGTGGTCACCATCAAGGACGGCAAGCCACTGAACACTGGCGAGATTGCCGGGCCGGAAGTTTCAGGTCACAACTCCTTTCAAGATGCGCAGGCTTTTATCGATGCCGGCGGTTACAAAGGCTTGCAGGAACAGGTCATGCTGGCGGGCCGCTATTTTATCAACCCCATGTTTGCAACCGTGGAAATTAAAGCCATGACCGCGGTGCCCATTGCCAATGTGGGCGTGGTGATCGCTTATGTGGGGGAACCGGGAAAAGATGTTACCGGGGACGCATTCAAGCACGGCAACATCGTGAGCAAAGGAGAAAAAGGCGTCTGGAATGATCCGCTGGATCCGGGCATGTACCCGATCAATCCCTACACCATACGAGTGGAACTGGTGCCCACCGCGAACGTGGTGTTGAATTGGGCGGACGGAAAAACGGAAGCGCACAACCTGGACAAAGATCTCTCCACCATCACGGTTCGATCCTCCGACGGATTCAAATTCAATCTGGACGTCAGCCAGATTATTCACATTCCCCGCTCGGATGCGCCCAAGGTCATTGCGCGTTTCGGGAGCATGGTGAATCTGGTCACGCAGGTTCTGGAGCCAACCATCGGCAACTATTTCCGAAATGCTGCACAAGACTCGGACGTGATCGATTTCCTCAAAAATCGCCAATCTCGCCAGGGCGAAGCAAGGAAATCCATTTCCGACGCATTGCTGGAATACAACGTCGGTGCAGTGGACACTTTGATCGGCGACATCACGCCGCCTGAAGAACTGATGAAGACGCTGACCGATCGCAAAATTGCCGATCAGCGCAAAGTGACATTCGATTCGCAGCGGCTTGCCGAAGACAATCGGCGCGAACTGGAAAAATCCAAAGCCATGGCCGATACGCAAGCAAGCGTTGTTACCGCGGAACGCAGCGTTACCATTGCGGGGTTCGCTGCGGACTCTGCCATCAAGCAGGCCGAAGGCCAGGCCAAAGCCAAGACCGTAAATGCCGAGGCAGACGCCACGGTCATCAAAGTGACCGGAGAAGCAAACGCCGCAGTGACCAAGGTAACGGGAGACGCCGATGCCGGAAAAACCCTTGCCGTCGGATCTTCGGAAGCCGATGTAATCAAATTGAAAATTGCCTCCATGACTTCGGACAACTACGCCGTCATCGAAACGGCAAGAGCACTCGCCGCAAGCGGATTCAAACTGGTTCCCGACATTGTGGCCGGAGGCGATGGCGGAGGATCGAATTCCCT
>Ga0206831_1170_pt1 | contig 17559 bp, 16 predicted proteins | sample Alteio_BWOrgCont_73_FD_152876 | JGI IMG/M metagenome (GOLD analysis project Ga0206831, IMG submission 152876) | Enriched cells from forest soil in Barre Woods Harvard Forest LTER site, Petersham, Massachusetts, United States -... | ecosystem: Environmental > Terrestrial > Soil > Temperate forest >...
CGACCACCTGGTGAAGGTGTACGGGCGACGCGGTCGTCAACCGGTGCACGCGTTGAATGACGTGTCGCTGGTGCTAGAGCGCGGCACGACGTACGGGATCGTGGGCGAAAGTGGGTGCGGGAAGTCGACCCTGGCGCGCCTGCTTGTCGGGCTGGAAGCGCCAACGTCTGGAACGTTGGCGATCGACGGCGAAGTGATGACCCTGCGCGAGCGCGGAAACAACCGCGCGCTGGCGCGCAAGATCCAACTCGTCTTTCAGGACCCTTTCTCGTCGCTCGACCCTCGACTGAGCGTCGAAAAAGCTCTCAAAGAAGTCCTACGCGTACACGGCCTGCACCGTGGCGCCGAGGCCGCGCGCGTGGCGGAACTACTTGCCATGGTAGGACTGACCGGTCGCTTCGCCACTCGCTTTCCTCACGAACTCTCGGGTGGTCAGGCCCAGCGCGTGGCGATCGCGCGCGCGCTGGCGGTAGAGCCCGAAGTGCTGGTCCTAGATGAGCCCACCTCGGCTCTCGACGTGTCGGTGCGAGCGGAGATCGTAAACCTGCTCGTGCGCATCCAAGACGAGTTGAACCTCTCATACGTGTTCGTGAGCCACGATCTCTCCATGGTGCGCCACCTGAGCGACGAGATCGCCGTCATGTACTTGGGACGGGTGGTCGAGATGGGTCACTACGACCAAGTTCTCGACACCCCACTGCATCCCTATACGGTGGCGCTCGGCGAAGCGATCCCGGTGCCCGACCCCGCACGCGAGCGCGCGCGCACCTCGGTGATCTCCACGCGCGCCGAGGTCACCGATCCCACCCCCACCCTCACGAAGGGGTGTCCCTACGCCCCGCGCTGTCCCCTGGTTGAGCCGTACTGTCGCGAGGTCGCGCCGACGCTGCTGGAAAAATACGACGGGCACTTCGTGTCGTGCCACGTCGCCCTGCGCCAGGGAGCCTCGGACGTTCACGCGCCTCTGTAGTCGCGTCGCGGCGACCATTGAACATCGTCGTTGAGTCGCCCACCAGCGCGGTCGCGACACGCGACGTCGACTGGTGGAGGTGGGTCATAATCAAGGGGACCGCTCAACCACTCGGGAGTCCGCATGCCCATCAACGTCACGCCCATCGCCGGACTAAGCCCGGAGGTCAACGACGTCCGTCGGCGCACGGCGGATTTCATCAACCATGAGATCTTGCCGAACGAAGCGGTTCTCTGGCGGTCTTCACGTGGCGCGGGCACGACCGAGGACGAACAAGACGAGGCTCGACGCGAGAGTCGCGAACTTCGCGACGCCATCAAGGCCAAGGTCATGGCGGCCGGTCTGTGGGCGCCTCATCTGCCAAAGGAATACGGCGGTGCAGGACTCGACTTCTTATCCCTCGCCTACATGTACGAGATCATGGCCTACGCCGTCGGTGCGAATGCCCTCTTTGGTATCGCTGCGCCGAACTCGGGCAACGCCAGCATCCTGGTGAAGTACGGCACGGAAGAGCAGAAGGAGAAATGGCTCCTACCCCTCATCGCGGGCGACATGGAGTCGGGATTTTCCATGACCGAACCAGAGCACGCAGGCTCTGATCCGCGCTCGATCGCCACCGAGGCGCGGCGCGAGGGAGACGAGTGGGTGATCAATGGCCACAAGTGGTTCACGTCCAACGGCATCGACGCCGACTTCTTCATCGTGATGTGTCGCACGATCGATCCCTCGGGCGAGAGGGGCGCCAATGGCCGCATGAGTCAGATCATCGTGCCCGCTCGTGCGCCGGGTGTCACCATCGTGCGCGGCATTGGCATCTTTGGGCGTTCGACCTCGGACCACTGTGAGATTCGTTATGAGAACGTTCGCGTGCCCCTAGAGAACACGCTCGGCCTAGTCGGTCAGGGTCACCAAGCGGCTCAAGATCGACTTGGTGCGGGCCGCGTGTATCACTGCATGAACTCCCTTGGTCAGATGTGGCGAGCGTTCGATCTCATGGTCGAGCGCTCGCTGGTGCGCGAAGTGCACGGGGGGTTGTTGAAGGACAAACAGTTCATTCAAGGTTTTATCGCCGAGAGTTTTATGGACCTGCAGTCTGCGCGACTCATGACCATCAACGCGGCCGAGAAGGTGGCGAACGATGACCCCGACGCCCGCACGTTCATCTCAGCGATCAAGGTGTTCGTGCCCGCCGCGTATCACCGGGTGGTGGACCGCGCGATTCAAGTCTGGGGTGGCGCGGGGGTGAGCAACGACCTCCCTCTGGCTCAGATGTATCTCACCGCGCGCATCTTGCGCCTCGCCGATGGCCCCGACGAGGTCCATAAAATCTTGATGGCGAAAAACATCATTCATCGCTTTGAAAGCGGTGCGAGCTGGAACTTTGGCTCCTGATAGCGTTAAATACCTGATTGCGGGAAGTTTGTTGGACAGACATCCGCGTGGACGCCGCTCGTCGCGCAGCGCAGAGAACGCAGGGTACAGATTTGGAATGGGATTACATATCTGCGGCGTTCTAGGTTGCAGGGAGACCCCGGGGAGGCCCGCGGCGAAGTGAGATTCCTGGTTGGAGGGGGAGAAGCGAATGACGGTCGGTAAAGGGGTCGGTGGGACGAGGCGTCACATCATCGAGAGCGCCGAAGAACTGCTGAGCCAGCGCGGAAGTAGCGAGCTTCACCTGGCCGACGTCGCTGAGCTGGCCCACGTGGGTCTACAAACGATCTACTACCACTTTGACTCGCGCACGCAACTCATCGCCGAAGCCCAAGCGTCGGCGTACTTTCGCTTGATCGGACCATTGCATGAGTATCTCGGGACGGCCGAGAAAGCGCTGGTCGATCACGACGAAGCAACGTTTTGGGAAGCGTTGAGTGAAAACTTGATGCTGGCGTGGTCCTACGGCAAGGACGACGATCAGTGGCGCATCACGAAACTTCTGGTCGATATTTGGGCCGATGAAAAAACGCGCGTTGAGTTTCGCGCGGGCTTTGAAGTCCAGGTGGAGCGCTGGATCAACGCCATCGAGGCGGCAAAGCCGCTCGGATGGATTCGACCAGAGCTTGATACGTACGCGCTCGTGACATCGTGTTGGGCCGCGTCCATTGGTCAAGCCTTATTCGTCAACTCGGCGAAGATTCACTACACGCCCGAAAGCATTCGAGATTTCTTTGTCGAGATCGCGCGTCAAGTGAACGCCGACGACGATCGCGACGCAACGATCACGGGCGAAAGTTCGTAACGAGATGACACACGTTTTCGGGTAGTCGTGTTGAAGAATGAATCTCATTCGTTTCGACCAGACAAGTTGGTCGTGATGATGAGGATTACGTAGACTGCAGGCGGCTTCCGACAAAAATCGGGAACAAGACAAGGGTAGGTAGTGATGGCCAAAGCGAGACTCTCTGCGGTCAACTCCGCTGCGCAGCCGCCGGTCGTCAAGGCGTACGAGACGGGAGGCAAAGCGGCGGCAACGCGACTTCGTCTCCTCGATGCGGCGGCACATGTTCTGGCCGAAAAGGGATTCGCCGGCATGCGGCTCTCTGACGTGGGCGAGGTGGCGGGTGTGCAAGCTCCGGCTATCTACTATCACTTCTCCAATAAAGAAGACCTGGCGGGAGAGGTGTTCGTGGCCGGGCTGATTCGTTGTCGTCTTACGTTGGAGAGCACGCTGAGAGCCCACGAAGACGAGGATCCGCTTGAGCGTCTGGCCATCGCCATTGACGCGCACTTGCGCATGACTGCGCGACAGTCGGATTACGCCAGAGCCTGGATGCACCGCATCACGGGCGACGTGCCGGCTCAGGTGCAAGAGCTCTGTCAGCCCGACGAACGCGCCTATGGCCGCGTGTGGACACGTCTGATCACGGAGGCGAAGGACGCCGGTCTCTTGCGTGACGATATCGACGCCAAAGTTGCCCAGCAGTTGGTGATCGGCGCCTTGAACGCCCTCTCTTTCACCTGGAAGCCGGGGAGAACGTCGGTAGACGTGCTGGCTCTCAGCGCTCAGCAGATACTGCTCTCTGGACTCTCCTTCGAGGAGCGTGACTGGTCACGCTTTGACTCGAGTGAGGACTCTCTCGTCTCGTCCTAGGGCGCTTTCGCGTCGCGGCCGTAGGCGATGGTAGTAAGGACGGCAGTATGTCTGACTCCTCCTCGCCTCGTGATGACGGGCCAACGTCCCTAGCGCTGGGACCGCTGGCGGGTATCCGCGTCCTCGAGCTTGCGACGGTAATTATGGGACCCTACGCCGGTCAACTTCTCGGGGACCTGGGTGCTGACGTGATCAAGGTGGAACACGGCGCCATCGACAGCAGTCGGGTGATGGGTGGCGGACCCAACCCCGAACTCTCGGGAATCGCGCTCAATCTGCATCGTAATAAGCGCTCGGTCGGTCTCGATTTGAAAGCACCGGCCGGCCGCGACGTTTTTCTACGGCTTCTTGCGACCTGCGACGTGATGATCACGAACATTCGGCCCTCGGCGCTCGCGCGGCTGCGGCTGACCTATGAGGATCTGGCCGAGTCGATGCCGCGGCTGGTCTACTGCCAGTCCCAGGGTTTCGCCGTCGGCAGTGACGACGAAGATCGCCCGGCGTACGACGACATCATCCAAGCCATGACCGGCCTGCCGTGGCTGAACCAAGTGGTGCTGGGCCAGACGGCCTTCGTGCCGACGCTGGTTGGCGACAAGTCCGTGGGGCTCACCATCGCCTATGGAGTGTTGGCGGCTCTGGTGCATCGCGAACGCACCGGGGAGGGACAGCGCGTGGAAGTACCGATGTTCAATGCCGTCTTGTCCTTCAACTTGGTGGAACATTTGAGCCGCGCCACCATCCCCGGTGGCCCGGCCGGGTACGGGCGCATCATGTCGTCGCTGCGAGGACCGCACCGCACTCTGGATGGGTACGTGGCAATCATGCCCTACACCGACGCGAACTGGACGGCGCTCTGTGGCGCCGTGGATCGCATGGACATCCTCGAGAGACCCTGGTTCGCCAACCACGCGAGCCGCCTGCACCATGCCGATCGCGTCTTTGGCGACCTGGCGGAGATCGTGGCGGAGCGCACGACCGAGGAGTGGCTTGACATATGCGCGCGCCATGATATTCCTGCCAGCGCGGTGCCCTCGCTCGACGAGATCGTCAACGACCCCGTTACTCATCGCGGAGTTCTCGTGGATGCCGCTCACCCACTGGTAGGTGACTATCGTCAGATCGCGCCGGCCGTCACCATGTCGAAGACCCCGGGGTCCGTGCGACGACACGCGCCCCTCGTGGCAGAGAACTCCGAGGAGGTTCTGCGCGAAGTGGGGTACTCCAACGACGAGATAGCCGCGCTCATCGCCAGTCACGCGGTCGGAGTGGCGCGAGAGCGCCACGACGAGTCGCCCGACGTCGCATGAGGTCACGGTCAGCCTCTGGGTAACGACGTCGTTAGGCTCGTCCCATGAGCGGGCCGTTGACGGGACTGAAGGTTCTCGAGATCGCGAGCATCGGTCCTGGCCCCTATGCCGCGATGTTGATGGCCGACCTCGGTGCCGAGGTCCTTCGTCTCGAGCGAGGTGGTGACCCATCGACGAGCGCCGTCTCGAAAGACTTGTTGAATCGGTCGCGCCGGGCCCTCGCCGTTGACTTAAAGAGCGACGCGGGGCGTGACTTTGTTGGTGGGCTGGCGGAGAGAGCCGACGTTCTGATCGAAGGGTTTCGACCCGGGGTCATGGAGCGCCTCGGGCTCGGCCCTGATGTTCTCGTGACTCGAAATCCTCGCCTCGTGTATGGACGGATGACGGGGTATGGGCAGAGTGGACCGCTCGCTCAACGCGCCGGTCACGACATCAACTACATCGGAATCTCCGGGGCCCTGTGGCCACTTGGTCGCGCGGGCGAGCGACCAACGCCGCCGATGAATCTCATTGGTGACTTCGGAGGCGGCGCGCTATTTCTCGTCATGGGGGTGCTGGCCGCGGTCATCTCGGCCCGATCGACCGGCGAGGGTCAGGTCGTTGATGCCGCCATGGTTGACGGGTCGGCGTCGATGCTCACCATGATGCATTCGTTCATGAATGCCGGATACTGGCACGAAGAACGTGGCGTCAACATCTTGGACAGCGGCGCGCACTTTTATGACGTGTACGAGACCAGCGACCAGAAGTACGTCGCGGTCGGCGCGATTGAAGCGAACTTCTATGCGGAGTTGCTTCGCGGACTCGGCCTGGACCCCGCCGACCTGCCCGCCCAGATGGACCGCACGCAGTGGCCCGCCATGAAGAGTCGCTTCGCGGAGCTCTTCGCCACCAAGACTCGCGATGAGTGGACGGTGATTTTCTCTGATCTTGACGCCTGCGTGACACCCGTCTTCTCGCCCCGTGAGGCGGCACGACATCCCTATAACGTCGAGCGCGACGTGTTCGCACTCGAACCGGTGATTCAGCCACAGCCCGCGCCGCGTTTTTCGCGTACTCCCGGTTCCCTGGGCGAGCCGAGCAACGGGGACTTTTCGAACCTCGAACTGCGAGGCTGGGGACTGAGTGACGAAGACGTCGACTCTCTTCGCAGCTCGGGAACGATCAGTTAGAAACAACTCCTCAATCAGTCGTCAAAGAGCCGGGCGATCGCCTCCAGCAACTCCCGCGTGCCCCGTTCGCGCTCGCGCGAGTCGTCCTGCTCGTCGAAATAGACGCCTTGCTCGGTGATGACTAGGTGAGTGCCGATCGCGGTCGGACTTAGTTCGATCGTGGCCAGAGTCACGGAAATGCGCTGACCGTTGATGCGCATCTCGTAGTCGTAGACGATCCTCTCGTCGTTGATGATCTCGTGATACGTGGCGTCAAAGCGCGTTGTCGTGTGCCCGCCAAAGACGCCTTCGCTGTGTTCGTGGCCTCCTTCGCGAAAGTCCATGTCGGAAGAGACTCGTCGCCAGACGCCCTCGGGTCCGCCAAACCATCGCGCCTTCATGTCGGGGTCGGCGAAGGCCTGGAAGACCTTCGCCGGAGACACCGCGTAGTCACGGTCCAGCGAGAAGGTGGAGTGGGTTAGTGGGCGTTCGGTCATGGGGCTCCTTTGTATTTCGAGTGGTGAGGGTCAGATCTCATCGAGCAGAACCTGCAGACGGTCGAGTCGTTGCTCCCAGGTGTTACGACGGTCGGCAATCCAGTTCTCGGCGGTTCGCAGACCTTGCGCGTCGAGCCGGCAGGTACGCACGCGACCCTCCTTTTTCGTGATGACCAGTCCGCCCTGCTCCAGCACCGAGAGATGCTGCACGATGGCGGCGAGGGTCATGGAGAAGGGTTTGGCCAGCTCGGAGACCGACGCCGGCCCATTCGACAGCGAGGCGATGATAGCCCGGCGAGTCGGATCAGCGAGCGCCTTATATATGTCGTCGAGGACGATGGTCGCTCGACTGGTCACTGTGGCCACCCCAACAGATAAGCACACGCTTGCTTAACCATGGGTTCTCCGCTCTGTGATCCCTATTTTGTCGGGGCTCATTGCTCTGCTATAGTCAAGTAGTTACTTAACTATAGTAGAAAGGTCGAGGAATGGGATCGTTAACGCTCGCCATGTTTGTGACGCTGGACGGATTCACCGAGACGCCCGAGGGCGACATGATTGGTCCGGACTGGTCGGACGACCTTCGCCACCACTGGGCAGGGGTGAATGCCCGCGACGGGCACATGCTCCTGTATGGCCGCGCGTCCTTTGAGTTCAACGCCGCCTTTTGGCCCGCCATGGCCGAGAAGGCTCCCGACGCGGACTTTCGAGCGTTTGCCGAGGTGATGAACCGACTTCCGAAAGCCGTCGTGTCCAGCACTCTCTCTGACGCTGGCTGGAACGCGCGTGTGCTGGGGGGACCACTCGATACGTCTCTGGCCACACTGAAGAGCTCGTTTTCCGGCGAGATCGTGGCCGTCGGGGGAATGAAGCTCGCCCGGGGATTGCTCTCCAGCCCAGAGCTGGATGAACTGCGCCTCCTGCTTCTTCCTCGGATCGCAGCTCGCGGGCGCAGCATCTTTGACGAGAACGGACTCGATCGACGCTTCACCCTGATGTCCAACCAGTTCCTCGATACCGGCGCCGTCGTCCTTTCGTACCAAACACAACACTGAGCACAAGACGCTCTCGCGCGACGTCACTACTTTGACCCAATAAGCCGCCGATCTGACACACTGGGTAGAGAGTCATTGCACCTGGTTTGACGAGCATTGAGGGGTCTCATGAAGCGCATCACCCACTGGATTGACGGGAAACCGTTTATCGTCGACGCAGAGCACCACGGGAAGGTTTTCGATCCTTCGACTGGTCTTCAGAGCGGCGAAGTGGACTTCGCCACGGTGGCCGAAGTCGACCTGGCGGTCGCCGCCGCGAAAGCCGCCTTCCCGGAGTGGCGAGCCACCTCGCTCGCAAAGCGCACCGCAACCCTGTTCGCGCTGCGCGAACTCGTGGTGGCTCACGCCAGCGAGTTAGGGGACCTTATTGTCGCCGAGCACGGCAAAGTGAAGGGCGATGCGGCGGGCGAAGTTGCTCGCGGCCTCGACGTGGTGGAGTTCGCCTGCGGGATTGCCCAACTCTTGAAGGGCGAGTTCAGCGAGAACGCCTCGACCGGCGTAAACGTGCATTCGTTGCGTCAACCGCTCGGCGTGGTGGCCGGCATCACCCCCTTCAACTTTCCCGCGATGGTGCCCATGTGGATGTTCCCCCTCGCGATCGCGACTGGCAACACGTTCGTGCTAAAGCCTTCGGAAAAGGACCCCTCGGCCTCGATGTTGTTGGCTGAACTTGTCGCAGAAGCGGGTGTCCCGAACGGCGTCTTCAATGTCGTCCAGGGAGATCGTGTCGCCGTTGATCGAATCTTGACTCACCCCGACATCGCGGCCGTCAGCTTTGTGGGATCGACGGCCGTTGCGCGGTACATCTATGAGACCGCGGCCCGCGAGGGCAAGAGGGTGCAAGCCCTCGGTGGCGCCAAGAATCACATGGTCGTCCTCCCCGACGCCGATCTCGCCGACGCCGCCGAAGCGGCGGTGAGTGCGGGGTTTGGTTCGGCCGGCGAGCGCTGTATGGCGGCCTCTGTGTTGGTGGCGGTCGGAGGATGTGGCGACGAACTGGTGGAGCGCATCAAAGAACGTGTTGCGCGCCTCACGGTAGGTCCGGGCACCGACGTGGCCTCGGAGATGGGACCGCTTGTGACATTGGAGCACCGTGACAAGGTCGCGTCGTACCTCGGCGTGGGAGAAGACGAAGGCGCGAGTGTGGCCATCGACGGCCGCAATCCCGACATCGCCGGCGACCCCAACGGCTTCTGGCTGGGTCCGTGTCTCATCGACAAGGTCACCGAAGGGATGAGCGTCTACACCGACGAGATCTTCGGTCCGGTGCTCTCTTTGGTGCGCGTTGACACGCTGGACGATGCGATGGGACTGATCGACCGCAACGGATACGGCAACGGAGCGGCCATCTTTACCGGCGACGGTGGTGCGGCCCAGCGCTTCGAAACCGAAGTTGACGCCGGCATGGTGGGTATCAATGTGGCGATCCCTGTCCCCGTCGCGTACTACTCCTTTGGTGGATGGAATAGCTCACTCTTCGGTGATCTTCACGTGTATGGGCCCGATGGAGTGCGTTTTTACACGCGGGGCAAAGCCGTGACCAGCCGCTGGCAGAACATTGGCCAGCACCACTCTTCGCTCAGTTTCCCGACCAGTGGACCCAGCGATCGATCAACAGCGAAGGGCAAGTAGTTACGTCGTTTCAGGCATTCATAACCTCCCCGATATCTCATTAGCTCTTCCACCAAACGCTCGACGCTGGGGCTGAGCGCGTCCGCGCTGGCCGCCGTCCTCTGGGGCTTTGGGGGCATCTTTGTCGTTCTCACGTTCGCCTCGGGACTCGTCGTGGCCTTCTACCGGCTGTGGCTGGGGGCCGCGTTGCTCACGACCATTACCTACGCCACGGGGAAGCGCCTGAGCTGGTCCACTTTGCGCGCCACCTGGCTGGGGGGTCTGTTTCTCGCGGGTGACATGACGATGTTCTATAGCGCGGTGCGACTCACGAGCATTGTGGACGTCTCGGTAATCGGAGCCTTTCAGCCCGCGCTCGTTCTCATCGTCGCGCGACCGCTCTTTGGCGAACGAATGAGCCGCTCCGACGTGGGGTGGATCATCCTGGCCATGGTGGGTGTCTCGATCGCGGTCATTGGTCCCGGAGCCGCCGGTCATCATCGCGTGCTGGGCGACCTCCTCGCCGTCGGAGCGTTGTTGAGTTTCAGCGCCTACTGGCTCGTCTCCAAACACGCGCGGGAGTTGACCGGCGCCATTGAGTACACGGCCGGGGTGATGATCGTTGCGGCCATCGGTGCGACGCCGATTGTCCTTCTCGCCGGTCAGTCGCTCTCGCGAATACATCTCAGTGACTGGGGGTGGATCGTGTTGTTGGCCATTGTGCCCGGCGGGGGACATCTGATCATGAATTGGGCGCACCGATTCGTCGACGCGTCGATCTCCTCGGCCATTAGCTGCCTGGCACCTTTAGTCGCGGCCGTGGTGGCTATCCCCATTCTCGGGCAGTCGCTCTCCTGGCTGCAGGTAGTCGGCGTGCTCATCGGCCTCTCGGCGATTGCCGTCGTGGCCGCCCGACATCGAGAACCCGCTCAACCGCCGGTGGAATAGGTTCCGCGGCTAGCTGTGACGACCTGACTCGAGTTCGTTGAATCGAAAGCACTCGCGTACGTGGTCGTTCACCATGCCACCGGCCTGCATGAACGAGAGACAGATCGTGGGACCGACAAACTTGAAGCCATCTTTGCGCAGTTGTTTGCTCATGTTCGCCGCCGCCACCTGCTGGTCGACGTCCGATGTGCCAAGAGACCAGACGTAGTCAGAGAAGCTGCCGTGTTCACGCTGCACTTCGAGTACAGCGTGAGCGTTGGAAATGACCGACACGATTTTCTGACGGTGACGAATGACGCCCTCGTCCCCCATAATGGCCTCCACGCGCGCGTCGTCGAAGCGGGCCACCAGTTTGGGATTGAACTTCTTGAATGCCCGGCGATACCCCTCGCGGCGTCGCAGCACGGTAATCCAACTCAGTCCCGCTTGAGCTCCTTCTAGCGAAAGAAGTTCAAACAGGGCCACGTCGTCGTGAGTTGGAACACCCCACTCGTCGTCGTGGTAGCGCACGTAGAGATCGTCGTCCCCGCACCACCAACAGCGCACGCGTCCGTCGTCCACGGTTACTTCAGCGTCGTTCAGCTCGAGATGGGCTGGAGACCCGCGATGACGATGCCGACACAGCGCTGTACCGCTTGGTCGTCCGTTCCCGACTGACCCGCCGCGTGACAGGTCCCCATGACGAGATTCATGATGTCCTGGGTGTCGACATCACCACGAATGGCTCCGGCCTCAACGGCCCGCTTTCGCAAAACATCGATACGCGCCAACAACTCGTCAACCCGATCGGCAAATCGTGCTTTGAAGTCGAAGCCTGATTGTTCGAGGGCCTCGAAGAGATCTTTCTTATCGGAGGCTTGGCGCGCGAACTCTCGAAGAAAGGCATCGAGTGCGCCCCGAGGCTCAGCGCCGGTGTCGGCGACGTAGGCGTCGGCGGCCGCGATGAGTTCGTCGATACGGGTGACCACGATGGCCTCATAGAGGGCCTCTTTGGTGGGGAAGTGGCGATAGAGCGTGCCGATTCCCACGCCCGCTCGTTCGGCCACGATGTCGATGGGAACCATCACGCCATCCAGCGCGAAGATCTCCTCCGCGGCCGCGAGGATCTTGTCGTGATTTCTTTGGGCGTCAGCGCGCATGGGCTTCACGGTGGCGTCACTGTCTGGGACGGCGGTGCTGCGCGCGCCAATGCTCGAGGTGCCAAGGGGGCTTGCTGGAACTGACACCGTCAACAACCTCCCGGGGACTTGACAAACGGAACGACCGTTACTATTATCTTAATCGGAACCACAGTTCCGTATATGTCTGAAGCGCCTGCAGCAAGAGTTTAGCCCAAAATCAGCGAAAAATCGCTGTTGAGATCGATGCCCCCCCGGCAGACAAGGAGAGTCTGGTGACTACCAACCAACTCAACGAACTATCTGACACCCCCGTCAGCTCCCTGGATCCGAAGCGCTACTGGGCGCTCGCGGTGATCGGCATCGCCCAGCTGATGATCGTCCTGGACGCTTCGGTGGTCATCGTGGCACTTCCCTCGGCCCAGCACGCCCTTCACATCTCAATCGCCAATCGCCAGTGGGTGATGAGCGCTTACACCCTCGTCTTTGGCAGTTTGCTCCTGCTGGGCGGACGAGTCGCCGACTACCTCGGGCGTCGACGCGTCTTCATTATCGGTCTGCTCGGCTTCGGCGCAGCGTCCGCGCTCGCGGGCCTCGCTCAGAACTCCGCCATGCTCTTTGGCGCCCGCGCCCTGCAGGGCGGCTTCGCTGCCGTCATGGCACCCGCGGCCTTGTCGCTTCTCACGGTCACTTTTACCGAAGCGCGCGAACGCGCCCGCGCCTTTGGCGTGTACGGCGCGATCGCCGGTAGTGGTGCGGCCATCGGACTCGTCCTCGGTGGTGTCTTAACTCAGTACGCCTCGTGGCGATGGACCCTCCTCATCAACACCCCCATCGCGTTGATTGCCGCGGTCATGGCCAGCCGCGTCATTCGCGAAAGTCGCGTCGAGGTTCGTCACAGCTACGACCTCCCCGGTGCGGTCACCTCAACCGGTGGACTCTTCCTCTTGGTGTACGGCTTCACCATGGTGGTCTCACACGGGTGGAGCTCTCCGCTGGTGGTCTCGCTTCTTGGCTCCGCCGTCGTCCTTCTCGCCGCCTTCGTCGTCATTGAGATGCGCGTGGCCCATCCGCTTCTGCCCCTCAAGGTCATTCTGGAGAGGAATCGCGGGGGGTCGTTTCTCGCCTCCCTCCTTGTCGGCATTGCCCTCTTGGGCACCTTCCTCTTCCTGACCTACTTCCTCCAGGGCATTCTCGGCTACAGCGCGTTGCGCACCGGATTCGCGTTCCTGCCTTTCTCGGGAGGCATCATCTTGGGCGCCGGTCTGGCCAGTCGCTTTTTGCCGCGCACCGGTCCGAAGGCTCTCATGGTGGCGGGTCTCTCGCTCGCGACGCTGGGTCTGTTCGCCTTTACGCGTCTCGGTGTCAACAGCTCGTATCTCAGCCACGTGCTGGGGCCAGAGATCCTTGTCAGCATTGGCATGGGGCTCGCCTTCGTGCCCATGAACTCAACGGCCCTCTTCGGCGTCGACGAGGACAGCGCGGGAGTGGCCAGTGCGCTCGTCAACACAACCCAACAGGTGGGCGGCGCACTGGGCACGGCCTTTTTGAATACCGTGGCGGCGTCGTCAACCGCGGCGTTCCTTCTCACGCGGGTCGCCTCCACCTCGGTCACGAGGTCGGCCACCGTGCACGGGTATACGACTGCCTTCGAGGTCAGCGCGCTGCTCGTCGCCATGGCGGCCGTGGTCGCGGGGGTGCTGGTTGGTACGCGGCGACACCACGAGGTGTCGGCCGAGAACGAGAGCCTCGAGCGCACCTTGGAGTTCGTGGGCGAAGAGGTTTAAGCAGTCCGGTCGCGACCGCGACGATCTAGTTGCCTGGCATCTTTTGGAGCATGGCGACGAGATCGTCGCGGCGGTATCCGTGCTGGCGCGCGACGTCGATGAGTTCTTTCATTTTGAGGGCCACCACGCCGCGATCGGGCCGTCCCGTCACGCGAATCGATCGTCCGCGGCCCATCTCTACGACCCCCTCGTCGCGCAGCACGCGCAAGGCGCGCAGCACCGTGTTGGTGTTGACACCCAACTCGGCCGCCAGGTCCTTGGCTTGAGGAATGCGCTCACCCGGGCTCGCTTCGCCGTCGGCGATCGCCCGGCGGATCTCGGCGGCGACTTGCTCATGCAGCAACGTGGGGTCTCGACGATCGAGTCGCGCGAGTCCAAGCGACTCGTCATCTGATCGTAAAGCGTCGGACTTGCTAGAACTCATGAAAACAATTATAGTGGCTTCATGACCATCATCACCCGCACGAATGAAACCCACGAAAACCTGATCTCGCCGACCGAGTCGACATCGAGTGACCCGCGGGAACTCCTTTTTCGAGAGGCCAAGCAGCGCGCCCGTCGTCGTAAGTTGCGCTGGGTGATGGCCGTCGTGGCGCTGGCTCTTACGGCCGGCGTCGTGGCGGGAGTGACCTACGGGGCGGGTGGCTCCACGGCTCGGGGACACGCGCCGGTGCCGCCACTGGCATTGACGAGCGCCAAGGTATTGACCTGTCAAGGCACCGGCGTCGTTCGTCCTCGTACCTACATCATCACCTGCGCGGACGGGTACACGCAGCTCACGAACACTCACTGGACGACGTGGACGGCGAAGAGTGCGGCGGGCATCACGACATTCGCGATGAATCTCTGCAAGCCCTACTGCGCGGCGTCGAAGATGACGTACTACCCGAACAGCGCGGTCAGTTTCACCTCGCCGATCGCCACGAAGCACGGGTCGTTGTTCTCGCTGCTCACGGTTCGTTATCGTTCGGGCGGGCGCCCACACGTCTTTCACTTCTCCTACCGCGGAGATCCATCTTTCACGAAGTGAGTTCGTAGCGTTCGCGAGATCGTCACGCAGAACACGTCCCGGCTCGCTACAGTGCGCGAGTTATGTCCGCACGACGGCCTTTTTCTCGCCTAGTTCTCGCCGGTGGCGCGTTGGTGGTGGCCGTGAGTGTCGCGGGGGTGCTCGTCGCGATCCAGGGCAACAGTGGCTCTCCTCGGGCCGCCTCGACAACGCGGTCCAGCGTGCCCACTTCATCAGTGACGTCTGGGACAACGGCGTCGGTGGTGGCGGACGGAAAGTATTTGGCTGAAGTAACCGAGGCTGACCCGGCGCTCGCCACCTATGAAAAGAAATACGGAAACGTCGCCCTCCGTTCGCTCCTCACCGACGGATCTGCCTTCTGCTCATTCTTGAAGAGCGATGGCGACATTGACGACGCCATGGTGTCGGTGGTCACCGGCGCGCAACACGTCGAGGCCGCGACGGAGCTTCCGATGTCGGTCACGACCTTTAACGCTGTTGACGCGGTCGCGCTCTTAACCCTCTGTCCTTCGTTACAGGCCTCGGTGCCCAAGTCGGATCTGGCCAAGATTCGCGCGCTCGGGGCGTCGCTGGCGCCCTGATACGGCGTCTGAAGTCATCACATAAGAGTTGCAATTTCGTCTAGTGCCCGAGGGTTGCAGATAACCCGGCATCGTTACCGTGCGCCTTATGAAACTCTTACACTCAATGAAGTTCCGCCCTCGGGCGGTCGTACTGCTTGTTGCCGTCTTGATGGCCACAGTTTCTGGTGTGGGTATTTCGACGACATTTGTGGGGACGGCAACCTCGTCGGCGACGACGACCAGCTGCCCCGCCGGGAGCAGCCTGGAGTCACCCAAGGGTGGCTCGCCCTTCGCTACGCAATGTGTCATCACCTCGACCGGCACGCCCGTGGGAGCGATCAAACACGTGTGGCTCATCATCCTGGAGAACAAGTCCTACGACGAGACCTTCAGCGGACTCAATCAGAACAGTTACCTCTGGGAGACGCTGCCTCAACAGGGTGCGCTGCTCACTAACTACTACGGCACCGGGCACTTCAGCATGGACAACTACATCTCGCTGGTCTCGGGTCAGGCGCCGTCCTACGCGGTGCAAGACGACTGCTCGACGACGGCCAATATGACCAACAACAACAGCGGCATTATCTCGACCGGCACCGTCGGCACCGCGACCGATACCGACCTGACCGCGGATGCAAGCAGCACCTACACCGCGGCCCCCACCACCGCCGGCGCGGGAAATGGCAACTACGGCCAGCTCTTGGTGCACGGCGGCGTGGACGCGGCGCTCGGGAATAACGGGTGCGTGTATCCGACCGACGTCCCCACCATCTTCAACCAGTACAACGCCGCGGGCGTGTCCTGGAAGGCCTACGCCCAGGACCTCGGTGGCGCTCAACCCGTTGGCTCCACCACCTACGTGACGAGCTCGACGACGCCCGGTGTCTCTGACACCGTGCCGGGACGCGACGACGGCGCCTGTGGATACCCCGGATCGAGCACCGCCGACCCCGTCGCCAACCCGACCAACCTGGTGGCCCCGACGGGCGACGTGACGAGTTACACCGGCGCCCAACCCGCCGACGCCAACAACAACGGCGATCCGGCCGACCAGTACGTGGCGAAGCACTTTCCCCCAGGGTGGTTTACCTCGCTCACCGGCGAATCAGCCGGTACGCAATCTGGTGTGACGTACGCCGCGCAGCCGGCACTGAACGAGCCCAGCACGCCCGAGTACGACGGCACCGGTTCGACGTCGGGATCAGCGGACACCAACTGTGACGCCAACCACGTGGCCAACCTGGATGACCCCACCTATGGTCTCGCACACGACCTCACGCTTCCCTCGAACGAGGTTCCCGCGTTCAACTGGATCACGCCCAACAACTGCAGCGACGCGCACGACGCCACTTGCCAGGGCAACAACCTGTCGGGCGCCTTCAACGCCAACGGAACGCCGAACTACACCCCGGCTGGCGTACCGGCCTACGATCCCGAAGCGACGACGCCGACCAACTACACCGGTGGGCTCTACGCGGCGGATCTGTTTCTGCGGTACTACATCCCCCTCATTGAGCGCTCCGCGGCCTTCGCCGACGGCGGCCTCATTGACATCACCTTTGACGAAGCCAACCCGCCCTTTACGGTGGGCAACAGCTTCAACAACGTGCCCGCTCCGGGTGACGTCACGACCGCCTCGGCCCCCGCTGACGCGCCGACCTTCGGATCACCCGGCACGACCGCGCCGGGCGCCAACTCGCTCTATGGCGCCTATGGCGTTCTCGCCGACGCCGCCGGAGAGAACCTGAATGGCACCAACGTGAACACGGAACCGACCGGCCCCAACGACCCGGAAGTCACCAACAGCGACGGTCAGCAGTTGCAGCCCGGACCCGGTGCCTCGGGCTTCATTGACCGTCCGCTCGGACTAACCGGCGAGAGCCCCAACCTCAGCGGCTCGCCCGGGGCCGCGACCGAGCCCGCCCTGGTGTCGCCCGGTTCCAGTTTGGTCTACGACTCCAAGATCAACGCCGACGACACCGGCCGACTGGTCTCGGGCGCCGGGATTCCCGCCGACACCTTCGTGGGTGCGGTCAGCGACACGGGTCCCGTGTCGCTCGGATCGAACGCCAGCGTGACGAGCGCGTCGAACAACTACGCCAAGCCCTGGATCGGCAGTTTCCAGCTCTTGAATGACTCGGGTCAGCCCGTCACGTTGAGCGCGGGCTTCGTCGGCAATATCACCCTGAGCGCCGAAGGCGCGACGTCCACCGTCGGCACGACGACCTGCCCGAGCGGCAGCGAAGCGGCAACGACTACGGGGTGTGTGACCGCCGACCCGCTCTATGACCCCACGGACTTCACGCCCGGCGGCGGTGACACCGGAACGGTGTTGATCAGCCCACTCATTAAGCCCGGAACGGTGTCGAGCACCTATTACAACCACTACAGCACGCTGCGCACCATGGAAGACCTCCTCCTCACGGGTCAA
>Ga0206831_1166_pt2 | contig 17491 bp, 15 predicted proteins | sample Alteio_BWOrgCont_73_FD_152876 | JGI IMG/M metagenome (GOLD analysis project Ga0206831, IMG submission 152876) | Enriched cells from forest soil in Barre Woods Harvard Forest LTER site, Petersham, Massachusetts, United States -... | ecosystem: Environmental > Terrestrial > Soil > Temperate forest >...
AGCTCCTGCTTGATCTTGGGATAGCTCTCCTTCCAGAAATTGGCGAGGTCGGTGGTGATTTGCACGGGGCGCTGGTTGGGCGCGAGAATCTGGATCGTAACTGGCTGGCGGCCCTTCGCGACGGTCAGGCTGGTGACGCCGTAGAGATCCTGAATGCGTGCGGCGGTCATGGGCGGGCTGCCGACGGTGTAGATGACCTTCGCCTTGCGACCGCCGGGGAGTTCCAGCCGCTCGGGCGCGAATTGGTCGAGCCAGCGCTGGCCTTGCGAGGTGATCCACTCGCGCAGCACGGGCATGACCTCCGCGTCCTTGATCGCCTTGTAAGTGAACGCGCCATGGCAAATCTGGCTGATGATGAATTTCTTCGCCTCGTCATCGGCAGCGGGCAGGTCGAGTTCGGACATCCACGTGCGCAGGCAGGCGAGACGGACAAACCACTGGTCTACGGCATCATCCCAATTCTTGAGCGGGCAGCGACCGGAGAGGACTTCCTCGGCGAGGAGGCGTGCGGCAGCCTCGATGTCAGTGCTGTCGTGCTCGGTGAAGTCGAGAACGAGATCGCGGAAAAGGCGCGTCTTGCGCGTGACCACGCGGCGGAGAGTGGACTCGAAAAGCGTCTGCGTGCCTTCGGAGAAGTCGTCGGGGAAAGCATCGCGCAGCCACGATTCCTCGACCGCAGTGGCCTGGCTGAGAAGCACGCGCAGCTCATCGCGCGACTCGACTTCACGTATTTCGCCGGCGACGAAGAGAGAGCTTTTGCGGACGATGCTGTCGCGCACCAGTTCGCCCGTGCGATTGTGGACGAGGCGGCAGCGGAGCGTGCCGTGATCGACGCGGCGCGCGAGCTGATCGGAAAATCCGGCGAGGATGCAGCGCTGGATCGCCTCCGATGAAGCGGGCTTTTCGGCGACGTCGAGCCCGGCGCGTTCGGAAAGGCGGAGCAGTTGATCGAGCGTGCCGGCGACTTCACGCGCGCTGCCGGCGTGGATGCCAAGCGGGCGGCAGCGTTGCATGTCGAACTGGCGGCCCTGCGCGAACCGCCACGCGCGCATCAGCGTGAAGAAGTCCGATTCCCCCTCCCCGCCGAGGATGTCCTCGCGCGTCTCGTCCATGCGCTTGCCTTCGCTGCGGAGGAGGATATTGCGGCTTTGCGAAAGCGCGGCGATGAGCGCGGCGGCACGGACGCAGCCGAGTTCCTGCGCGGCCAGCAACATGCGGGCGTAGCGCGGATGCGTGGGGAACGAGGCCATGCGCTTGCCGATGGCGGTGAGTTTGTGCTCGTGATCGAGCGCGCCGAGATCGTGGAGAAGAGTCATCGCGCGCGCGAACGATTTGGGCTCGGGCGTCTCGACCCACGGGAAGGTTTCCAAGTTGGAAATGCCGCTGGCCTTGAGGGTAAGAAGCGCGCCGCTTAGTTCGAGGCGGCGAATTTCGGGCAGCGTCTGTGCGGGGCGCTGGTCGTGCTCGGTTTGCGTCCAGAGACGAACACCGTGGCCGGGAGCGGTGCGGCCCGCACGGCCGAGGCGTTGCTGGGCGGAGGCGCGGCTGATCTTTTCGATGAGGAGCGTGTTGATGCCGCGATGGGGATCGAACCGGGCGACGCGAGCGAGGCCACTGTCGATGACGACGCGCACGCCGTCGATGGTGAGCGAGGTTTCGGCGACGTTGGTCGAGACGATGACTTTGCGCTTGGCGCTGGGCGAGACGGCGGCGTCCTGATCGGCGGGCGGGAGTTCGCCGTGGAGCGCGTGGAAGGCGAAGTCGCGCGCGCCGAGGTTGTCGCGCACCGCATTGAGAGTGCGCTGGATTTCGTACGCGCCGGGCATGAAGATGAGGATGTCGCCCTCGGGACATTTGCCGGAATTGAGCAGGCGCTCGCACACGTCGGCGGCGAGTTCCCACGCCGGCGCATCGCTCGGCTTGGGCAGGTATTCGAGCGTGACGGGAAACATCTTGCCGGGCGATTCGAGTACCTCCACAGGCGCGAGATATTCGGTGAGCAGCGCCGTCTCGAGCGTGGCCGACATGACGATGATCTTGAGATCGGGCCGCGTGGTCTGCTGGATTTGGCGCGCGCGAGCCAGGGCGACATCGCCCTCCAGGTGGCGCTCGTGGAATTCGTCGAAAACGAGCACGCTGATGCCCGGCAGCGTGGAGCTTTCCTGCATCTGGCGCAAAAGAATGCCTTCCGTGACGTAAAGAATCCGCGTATCGCGCGAGGAAACATTTTCAAGCCGGTACTGGAAGCCGACTTCGCCGCCCAGCTTCGCGCCCCGCTCTTCCGCCACCCGCTTCGCCAGCAGCCGCGCCGCCAATCGCCGCGGTTGCAGCACCACAATACGCCCCGTCCCCGCCAGTCCATCATCGAGCAGAAACTGCGGCACCTGTGTCGACTTCCCCGACCCCGTCGGCGCCTGCAACACGACGCGGTCCTGGCTACGCAGCACGCGCGCCAGATCCGCACGCAGGGAAGTGATGGGAAGAGACGAAGGATTCAAGGGCCTGCCATCATAGCCGCAAAAGAACGCAAGGAACGCAAAAAAGTATTCAGTAGGTAGCCTGAGGCGGGAGGGGATAGCGGCGCGAAATGGGTCGGGACGGAGTCCGCCCCTCCCAGAGGGTGGCTACTGCTTGGCCTGCAGGAGCTGGGCTTTGGCGTCGGGGCTGAGGGAGGATTTTTGGACGGCGGCGGCTGCGCTGGTGGGGTCGGTCTGCATCCACTTGGCGAGGAGGCTGGTGACGGCGGTCTGGCGGGAGGCGGGGTCGGTGATGGACTCGGCCCATTGATCGGCGCCTTCGGGATCATTCGCGAAGACTTTGTTGCTGAAGCTGGCGATGGCGGCATCGCGGGAGCTGCCGTTGGGCAATTGTGTGAGCCAGGAGGAAGCGCTGACGGCGTCGGAGCCGGCCCATTTGTTGGCGATGCTGGCGTAGGCCTGGTCCTTCTGCGTGCTGCTGGGGAAGTCGGCGGCCCATTGCGCGGCAGCGGTGGGATCGCTGTTGGCCCACTTGTCGGCAACGGCGGGGAGCGCGCCATCGCGAGCAGCGCCGTCGGGCATCGATTCGAGATATTTGCCTGCGGCGGCGGGATCGGAATCGGCCCACTTGGAGACGACGCCATTGATGGCCTGGTTTTTGCCGGGGCTGTCCTGCAGCGTATCGGTCCACGTGAGGGCCTTGGCGGGATCCTCGGAGGCCATCTGGTTGGCGACAGCGGTAACCAGGCTGGCCTGGCCCTTGCCGGGCGCCATGGCGGAGGCGAAGGCCTGCGCGGAGGCGATATCGTTGTTGACCCAGTTGCCGGCGACGTTGCCGATGATCTGGTCCTTGGTGTCGTCGTCGGGAAGTTTACGGAGCATGTCGGCGGCGGCGGCGGGGTCGTCGTTGAACATTTGCGAGGCGACGTTCTGCATGAACTTGGTGCGGGCCGGGCCAGGTGGCAGCGACGCGCCGTAGGCCATGGCAGCCTGGGGATCGGTGCGGGTCCACTGGGAGGCGATGGCTTGCTGGGCGTCGTCCTTCTCCTTGCCGGGAGTGAGTTTGTTGACCATGGCGAGAGCCGTGTTGATGTCGGAGTTGGCGACTTCGGAGATGATGTTGCGCTGGGCGTCGCTCTTGAGCTTGCCGTCGGGGAGCGAATCGACGTAGGCCTGCGCGGCGGCGGCATCATTCTGAGCCCAGGCGCCGATGACGTTCTGCAACGCGTTGTTCTTTTCGTTGGGCGAGACGATCGACTGGGCGAGCGCGAGCGCGGCGGGGGTATCGGTGCGGGCGAGGTCGTTGACGACGTTGCGCAGGAGGCCGCTTTTCTGCGGGCTGTTGGGGAGTTTACTGACGTAATCGGCGGCGGCCTGCGGATCTTCGCGGCTCCATTCCTGGACGAGTTGCTGCTGGACGTTGTTGCGCGTGGAGGCGGAGGGAAGGCTCTGGAGAAGGGAGAGGCCGGCCAAGGGATCGTTTTGGCCGACGCTCCGGGCGATATTTTCGAGGGAGTGGTTTTTGGCGGGAGACGGCGGGAGGGCCTGTGTCCAGGCGATGGCGGCCTGGGAATCCTGCTGCGCCCACATGGAGGCGACGGTGGATTGAGCGTCGTCGTGGGTCTGGCCGGGCGGAAGCGAGCCGAGCCACGCGATGGCGGACTGCGGATCTTTTTCGACGAGGCTGGAGGCGATGGCATTGGCGGCCTGGTTGCGCTTTTGCGCGGGTAATTGGAGAAGGGCCTGCGTGGCCTGCGCGGGATCTTTGTCGGCCCAACTGGAGAAGAGTTCGTAGGTACCGGCGCCGTTGGGCAGGCTCTGGATAAGCTTGAGCGCCTGGGTGGGATCCGTGAGAACCATCTTGCCGGCGACGGCGGCGATGGCCTGGTCGCGCTTGGGGCCGGCGGGGAGTTGCTGGGCCTGGGTGAGCGCGCTGGCCGGATCGGCCTGAGCCATGGCGCCGACGGCGAGGTCGGCCATTTCGCGGCGCATGTAGAAGCCGTACTGGCCGCCGCCTTGTTTCTGGGACCAGTCGAGGGCGCCTTGGGGATCGGCATCGGCGAAGCGCAGGGTGAGAAGGTAGACGATGCTGAACTTCATGCGGTTGTTGGGCATCTTGTAAAGCTTGTCGAGCGCTTGAGGGATCTCGGCCGGGCTGAGGCTGTCGGCGTAGGCCATGATGTCCTTCATGTGGTGATAGGAGGTCATGAAGCCGTCGGGGGAATCGGAGTTGTGGAGGAGCGCGTCGAGGGTGGGGACGCTGCGGGTCGCGGACGAGGAGGTGTCCTGACCGGAGTTGCGGAAGGAGGCGCTGGAATGGGTCGATGACGAGGAGTCGGTGTCGGCCAAAGACTTCGACTCGGTTGTCGCGGAAGTGGTCGGCGGAGTGAAGTAGCTGCCGGCGGCAAAGCCGATCCCGAGCGCGATGATGACCGAGATGATGATCGGAAGTCTCATGGGTGATTTCCAATGTCCCAGACTTGGATGCTCGCAGAGTTTGGTTGCGCCAGCAAGGCCCTGCGTAGGTCAAAAATTGACATGGAGCGGGCGGCGTCTCAACCTCGTGAGCATGAGGGCAATCATCGCGATCCTTTTTACGATTTGGATTTTGAGCGGGATCGCGGACGGCCAGACGACGAATTTGGCGGCGGCGAATGCTGTGTCGCCGAGCGCGCTGCATGGGGTGAATTTGGGGAATATGCTGGAGGCGCCGAAGGAAGGGGAATGGGGCATGACGGTGCAGGAAGATTATTTTCCGACGATCAAGGCCGCGGGGTTTACGCTGGTCCGGGTGCCGATCCGGTGGGCGGCGCATGTGGGTCCAGGACCCGATTATATGATCGACCCGGCGTTTTTCGCGCGCGTGGACTGGGTGGTGGCGCAGGCGGAGAAGAACGGGTTGGCAACGAGTCTCGATTATCATAACGACGATGCGCTGATGAAGGATCCCGATGTAAACGGGGCGCGGTTCGTGGCGATCTGGCAGCAGGTCGCGGAGCACTACAAGGATGCGCCGGCGACGATCTGGTTCGAGTTATTGAATGAGCCAAACGGAAAGCTGGATGCGGCGCACTGGAACGACTTGCTCGCGAGAGCGCTGGAGGCGGTGCGGGTGACGAATCCAACGCGGCTGGTGGTGGTAGGGCCGGCATCATGGAACGGGATTTGGATGTTGCCGAAACTCGTGTTACCAGAGGGGGATCGGTATCTGTTGGTGACGGTGCATTTCTACGATCCGATGAGTTTTACACACCAGGGGGCGAGTTGGGTCGAGGGGAGCGACAAGTGGCTCGGAAACACGTGGGGAACCGACGCGGAGAAGGCGGCGGTGACGAAGTCATTCGATCAAGCGGCGGCGTGGGGGAAGGAGCACCAGCGACCGATGTATCTCGGGGAGTTCGGCGCGTTCAGCAAGGGGGACATGGACTCACGCGCGAAGTGGACGGCCTGCGTGGCGCGTGCGGCGGAAGCGCATGGAATGCCGTGGACCTATTGGGAATTTTGCTCGGGGTTTGGGGTTTATGATCCGGTGGCGCATGCGTGGCGGGAACCGCTGCTAGAGGCACTGAAGGGGAAGTAGTCGCACTTAGGTAGCCGTCGCACTCCGTGCGACGGGCTCGTTGGTATTCGCCATCTGATAACGGAACGAGTCAACAACCGAGCCCCGCGCCCGGAGGTCGCGGGCTACCTAAGAAGCACCGCCAGCATTCCCGGTGACCTCCTGTTCGCTTCGCGAACCCAGACAACGAAGTTGTCCGGGCCACCGGAACTGCACCGCCGCAGGGTCAGCGGCGGCTACCCTAAAAGGCACATCACTTCTTACGGCCGGTAGCCGAAGAAGCAGTTTTTCATGATGGCAGCCGCGACTTCGGGCGGGACCATCTTTTCCCACGACTGGTCGCGGTTGCGGATCTTGGTAAGGATCGCGCGGGAGAAGATGCCGAGGTATTCGCGGTGAACCTTGTCGATCTGCTCAATGTAGCCGCTTTGCACGAGGTGCTTGAAGAGGTGGGTGACGTGCTCGGGGACGTCCATGTTGCTGATCGTGGTCAGTTCCGGATAAGCGGGATCGAGGAACGGATAGACGTAGAGCTTGAGGTCGTTCTTGAAGAGGCAATACACGCAAATGAAAGCCGACGAGAAGGCCAACTCCGAGGAGATGGTCGCCTCGGTCGAGATGAACCAGATGGCGTCGTCGCTTCAACTCACCGATTCGCAGAAGGACCAGGTCGGTACCGCTCTCTACCAATCTCAGCTCGACACGCAGGATCCCACTTGGATCAAAAATAACGTCGGCAACTCGGCCACCAACCCGCTGGCGATCATGGAGGCGCAAGCCAAGGCGAAGGAGGATGCTCTCTCCAAGATTCTGACGCCGGACCAGTTGGCGATCTACCATCAGCAGGCGCAAAGCCAGCTCGATTTGCAAAAGTCCATGATCCAGAAATTCATGCCGCCTGCTCCGGTAAATGCCCCGGCTTCGTCACCCGCGCCTGGCACGAATTAACGTCTTGGGAACGGGCGGGCCCCAATCGCAATTAGCCGAGTCGTGAATGGCGGTGATTTGTCTCGGCTTAAAAGTGTATAGACTTATTGTCTTTGAATGCGGAACCCTATTTTAATCATCGTGGCGTGTCTCGCGGGGATTCTCGGTACTCTTGCCTTTAACCATTATTGGGGAGAGGGAAAACAACTGGCGGATTTGCAGGAACAAATGAACGCTGCCAACGCCAATTTGGCGAGGGCTATGCAAGACAGCCAGAAAGTCAAAAACGAGACGGACGCGATGTCCGCCCAGATTCAGCAACTCACCACCACCAAAGAAGACCTCAAAAAGCAGGTGTCCCAGTTGAAAGCGGCTGCCTCAACGGTTTTGGCTCGTCCGGCACGGAGTTCCTTTTCAGATTTCAACAAGGCGCAAACGAAGAGCCAGTCCGCAGCCAAGCTGCTCGCCCTGAAGACGCGCCTTCACCTGACGCCGGAACAGGAATCTGCCGTGAAAGCCGCGATGGATGCGTTCGACGAGAAGACGGAGGAAATGACCGAGGCGACTCTTACCGATGGGAAAGTCGACTCGAATCCACTCAAGGGCGCGAAGACGGTCGATCAAGTCCTCGATGATATGCTGACTCCCGACCAGAAGACCGAGTATCAAAAAATGCAGGCTGATGAGAGCGCCAACTCGTCGGAAATGGTTGCCTCGGTCGAGATGAGCCAGCTCGCGTCGATGTTTCAACTGAGCGACGCGCAAAAGGACCAGGTCGGCGCTGTCCTCTACCAAGCCGACATGAACTCGAAGGATCAGGCGTGGATCAAGAACAACGCCGGCGCCTTGATCACCCCGCTATCCATTATGGAAGCCGAGGCGAAGGCCACGGAGGACGGTCTTTCCAAGATCCTCACGCCGGAGCAGATGGAGGCTTACCATCAGCAGTCGCAAAACGAACTGGAATTGCAAAAGTCGTTGATCCCGAAGTTCGCGCCGCATGCAGTCGCCGTTCCCAATCCGCCGGTCTCGACGCCAACGAGCGGGCCGGCGAATTAGCGTGGATTGTTGATTGGAACCAAGGCAAGGCTGTCCCGCCTTGCAAAAGATGTAACCTCTTGGCCTCCCGAGGTGTCCTGTTCTATAATCAAATTATGACGAAAGCTATTTTTGGGGCGGTCGCGGGCTTGGTTTTGGGCACCGTCGGCGCTCTCGCCTATAGCCAATATGTTGAGGACAACAGGCTCGCCGATCTCCAGGCCCAGCTTGATGCCGCCAACGCCAAACTGACGAAAGATGCGCAGGTCGGAAAATCGATGAGCCAGGAAACGTCGAGTGTCTCGGATCAGATCGATCATCTGCAGGCCACCAATGATGACTTGCGGAAGCAGATCGAGGATTTGAAGAGTGGCGCTCCAACGTCGGCGACGGCTTCGGCGGGCGTGACGGTGAACCCGCTGACGCTGGCGGGAATCATGCGCGGCATGATGCGGGGCGGAGGGCAGGGCCAGAATCGGATGCTTTTGCTCCAGACGCGGCTTCATCTCACGCCAGACCAGACGGCGAAAATCAAGGCGGCGATGGACGCGGACAATCGGGCGAGGGGTGAGGCGATGCGGGCCATGTTCCGCAATGGGGGCAAGCCTGATCCGAACGCCGCGCCGCCGGCGAATACTTTGGACCAAACCCTGACGGCGACGCTGTCGCCCTCGCAGCAGATGGAATACAAGAAGGTGCAGGCCGACGAGCAGACGAGCCGCGCGGAGACTTCGGCCACGATCCAGATGGACCAGATGGCGCCGTTGCTGCAGTTGAGCGATGCGCAAAAGGACCAGGTGTCGAGCGCGCTCTATCAACTTCAGATGTCCCAACCCGATCCAACCAGCCTGATCACCAATCCCGACGCGATGTCGGTGCTGGCTTCGCAGGCGAAGAATACCGAAGCGGTCATGGCCAAGGTTTTGACCCCGGACCAGATGGGAGTTTATCAGCAGGCGGGCCAGGCGTTTTCGCAGGTCGGATTTGGCGGTGGTGGGTTCGGCGGACGTAACCGTGGCAATGGCGGGGGAGGAGGCGGTAATGGCGGTAACGCTGTGCCTGCTCCTGCGGCGGCGGCTACGGCTGCGATGCCTGCCGTGGCTTCACCCGCGGTAGCCACGCCTGCAGCCACGGATTCTGCGGCGACCAATGCACCCACGGCGACAGACGCGTCATCCACGAATGCTGCTCCCGCTACTAGCGATTCGTCCTCGACCAATGCTGCGGCGGCCTCCACGAACGCGGCGCCTTCGCAGTAGAAGAGGTCTTACGCCCCGGCCTGCTTCAGTTCCGACATCGTGAAGAGTGGCGTCAGAATCAGGTCCGACTTGGCGAGATTCGCTGAGCCGCCCGCCTCACGATCGATCACGCAGACGACCGCGCTCAGGATCGCCTCTTCGGCGCGCAACGCCTTGGCGGCCTCGAGAATCGCACCGCCCTGTGTGACCACGTCCTCAACAATGAGCAGTTTCCGTCCCTTGATCTGACCGCCCTCGGCAATCTTGCACGTGCCGTATTCCTTCGCCTTCTTCCGCACGAAGAGCAGCGGCAGGCCCGTTAATTGCGAGAGCATCGTGGCGATCGGAATGCCGCCCATCTCCAGGCCCGCGAGCGCGTCGATGTTCGGTGGCACCAGTTCAACCATTGCGCTGGCGATGTGCTTGAGCAACTCCGGGTCGGACTCGAACAGGTACTTGTCGAAGTACTCCGTGCTCCTCGCGCCGGAGCGCAGGGTGAAGTCGCCCGTGATGTGGGCGGTGTCGTAGATTCGTTTGGCGAGAGGGGTGTTGTCCGTCATGGGTGCGTCCTTACTGATTTATGACCTGACTTGAGCGATGACCTCGATCTCCACGCGGGCATCCTTCGGCAGGCGCGCCACCTGCACCGTCGAGCGGGCCGGGGGCGTCCCGGTAAAGTTCTGTGCGTAGACTTCGTTCATCGAAGCAAATTCATTCATGTCGGCGAGGAAAACGGTCGCCTTCACCACGTCGCTCAGGTTGAGCCCCTGCGAGGCGAGGAGCGCCTTGATATTGGCGATCACCTGCGTCGTCTGCTCCTTGATTCCACCCTCAACGAAAACGCCCGTGTCGCGCACGAGCGGAATCTGCCCTGCGAGAAAAATAAACGAACCGGCCTTGATGCCTTGAGAATAAGGTCCGACTGCCGGCGGCGCGTCGGAGGAACTGATGACAGAGCGCTGGCTCATTTTGCGCCCTCCGTACAGATCGATCGATGAATCATATTCCAACGGATAGCGGAGTGCGCGGGTGTGTCAATGCAGAGAGGTGACAGGTTTGGCCTCGAGCCGACGATTGACTGATCCGCTCTCGGCGTTAGGTTTCTCCCATGCGGCAGATCATTGTTTATCCGGGCGAAGACGGTTATTGGGTTTCCGAATGTCCCAGCCTGCCGGGTTGCATATCCCAAGGGGAAAATAAAACTCAGGCGATTGAGAACATGAAGGAAGCGATCGAGGGTTACATTGATGCCCTGAAGCAGGATCACCTTCCTGTGCCAGAGGATCATTTTGAAGCCCTTTTGCTTGCGGTATGAGCAAGCTGCCCGCGTTTCCGGCGCGGATGTGGTCAAGGCTTTGGAAAAGGCCGGATTTCAATTTATTCGCCAGTATGGAAGCCATATGATTTTGCGGCGGGCCGACCCCTTCGCTCAAACTACGGTCCCCAATCATCGTGAGTTGGATCGCGGCACCCTGCGCGCAATTATTCGTCAAGCCGGTCTAGGTGTGGACGAATTTAACAAGCTGCTCTGAGCGGTCTTACTTCACTTCCTCGTACCAAGCCATCTGGATTGACTCGAGAATCGACTCGCTCGATTTCTCGGGATCGTCACCGAAATCCTCCAGCGCGACCACCAGCTTGTGGAGCTTCGGGAAGCTCAGCTTCAGCGGGTCTTGATCGGGGTGGGCGTCGATCAGCGCGTAGGCGATCTCGTCCGTGTCTTTCCAAGTCAGTTTTTGGGGCATGCCCCAACGGATAGCGAAGGGCGCGGGCGTGTCAATGCGCGGACTTCCCGTGCCGTTGATTTTTTCTTCAGCCGCTTGGACTGGCGGCGCATCCGGCACGATGCCCGGTTCCGCGGTTGCAGCAGGGACGGCCCCGTTCGTGATAGTCGCCGTCTTCTCCTCCGGCGTCGCGACCGATTCCGGCTCGGGATTCATCCACTTGATCCCATTCTCGTTGTCCGCAACCGTGGCCGGGCGATCGCCTTCGCCGGACATCAGCGCCAGGCCGTTGCGGTCGTTCGGACGCGCGCCCTCCTGCAGCAGCAATGAGTCGGGCGTCTCGGCGCGACCGGCCAGCAGGTAATTGCTCTGCCGGTCGAGCGGCAGCAGGAATGCGGTCAGCGCGTCCTTCCACGTCCCCTCGACCCAATAGGGATCGCGCGCGAAATTGCCCTCCATGTTGAACTCGGCCCAGAGCCAGGTGTAGCTGCCAACCTTCTCCGCAAATCCCCCGTTCTGCGCGACAACGAGCGACGTCTTTTCGCCCGGCGTGTGCTCGATCTGGCAGACCAGTTCGCCGCCGTCCTGCAAATTCCAGCGGAGGTCCCAATAGACATTCGGGTCGATGATCCAGCTCCGGCCGTGATTGCGCACCATCAGTGCCAGCGCCTGGGAGAACTGCCGCCACTCCTTCTCGTTCCAGCTCGGCGGCTGCAGAATCTCCTTCGCGCGGTGCAGCCGGACGCGCCACTCCGCCAGGATGCGATGCAATTCAACCGGCGAAATCATCGAACGAGATGGGCATCAATACTTTTGCGTGGTGGGCCGCTCTTCCAGGTCGCGCACGCGCGCGCGCAAGTTGGCCGTCTCCTGCGCCCGGGCCGCCTTTTCCGCCTTCACGGCATTGGCGTTATCGGTCGTGGCGGCGATCAATTTGTTGATGTCTTCCTGCTGGTGCAGGATCACATCCTGCTGCCGCGCGATCTGCGCCTGCGCCGCCGTCAGCGTGTCCTGCGTCGAGGCCAGCTTCGCGTTGAGGTCCTTGTCCGCCGCCGCATAACGGGCGTCGAGATCGCTCACCGTCAGGCTCTGGTCGTGCAGTTGCTTGAAGATCACGTCGGCACCATAAATCGCCAGCCCCGCGCTGATGACGAAGAATGCGATCAGCCCATAGACCACGTAGGAGAGGATGCTGCCGACCGATTTCTGCTCGCGCGACTGGCGCTCCACATTGGCGCGGTAATCGACGGTGGAAGCGGGCCGTGCCGTCGAGGAAGTCGGTGTGGGCCGCACTGTCGTGGTCGCCACTGCCGTGGCGGAAGAAGATGAAGAAGCAGGACTGGCTGTGGGAATTGTTTTCATGGGTGGGGCTTCCGTATCTTTGCGAGGTTGAGAGCTGCTGTAATAAAGCGTCGCAGGGCGCGTGCCGTGCGGTGAGGTGGTCGGAGTCGCCGTGGAGCGAATTGAAGGCGAAGTCGTCGAGGTCGGAGCGGGGCTCGACGTGGCCGCGCTGGTCGTTGTACTTTCCGGAGCCGGCGTCGTCTTGGCCACCGCGCTGAGGGAAGTCGCCTGCGAAATCGTCGGCGCGGGAGCGGTCACCGTCTTGGGCACGGTGCTGGCTGCCACCGGCTGGGATGTTGTCGCCGCCGGGGCCATCGCAGGTGTGGTCCGAGGGGGCGCAACCGGGCTCGAGGCCGCCTTGACCTTGGCCGCTTCCACTACCTGTGCCTTGGCCTCAACCTGCTGGGGTGAGAGGGGCGGCGCTTCCCGTTCCAGCTCACGCGCAGCCGACGGCGTCGGGCTGGAAGGCTTGATCAGGCCGCCCGGCTTGGGCTTGAGGGACCGGCGCTTGATCCGGGGATTTTCCTCGGTCGGTTTGGCGAAGTTAAACTCACCGGGGGTAGCTTCGGATTCGATTTTCGTGGCAGGGGTTGGGTTTTCCGGCATGACCCATTGAGAAATAAACTTATGGGTAGGCAATTCCAAGACATAAACGTTTTTCGACGAAGATTTCGCTACATTCTTGTTACAGGATTACCAGTAAATAGTGAGACAAACAAAAATTGATCCATCTTCCCGCTTGGCAAAATCGCCGTGCGCCGTAATTTGTCCTGCGAAGGCAGTAACGCTTCGCCTTGGAAAACGTGGTATATTTTTTCTAATCCTCATGCCTTGCCCTTATTCCTCTGGAACAGAAACTGCACAAGGGAATCCATCGGCCACGCCCGCCCAACCGCCGCCGGGTGGCCCGAAAAAAGCTCCCATGAAACTGATTGCCTATCGGTCGTTTGATTACAACTGCCAGAAACTTGTGCCCGCCGCGCGCACCCGCGAGTGGATGGACAAGACCCCCGGCTCCTTCGCTTATCACTGCCTGCCGCTCGTCATGGCCAACAGCCTCGGCTGGTTCATCATTAACGACATTCCCTGCGAGATGGAATGGGACGGCACCGAGCCCGCCAGCGGCCTCAAGGTCTGGGCGACCGAAGAGCTCACCGACATCCAAAAATATTTCCTCCCCGCGTCCCACTTCGGCTCCGGCGTCGTCACCTTCCACACCGAGTTCATGTTCTGGACCGATGCCAAGATCAGCATGATCACCAAGGGCCCTGCCAACATGCCCAAGCACGGCATTCATGCGCTCGAGGGCGTGATCGAAACCGACTGGCTGCCCTATCCCTTCACCATCAACTGGAAGCTCACCGCCAAGAACACCCGCGTCCGCTTCGAGCGCGGCGAGCCGATCGCCCAGGTCTTCCCGTACCCGGCCGACACGCTCAGCCAATTTGATCCCGAAGTCCACACCCTCTCGATGGACACCAACCCGGAGCTCTTCCTCAAGTACGAGGACTACCGCAAGAAGCGCACGGTTTTCAACGAGAAGTTCAAGTACGACGGCGCCAAGCGCCAGAAGTATTACGTCCGCGGCGAGGACTCCATGGGTAACAAATATTCCGAGACTCATCAAACCGACTGGAAGACGAAGCCCTTCGTCTCCAAGCAGTAACCCGCGCCTCGCGCATCGTTCATCGCAGTTTTCCCCTCTTAAACATGACATCGAACACCCTGACGGAGCCGACCAGCAACAGCGAAACCCTTAACTTCGAGAACGCCCGCTCGGCGCAATCGCTCTACGTGAATGACCCGCAAAACCTGCGCCGCATGGAGGACCGCTTCGGCGTCAAGATCACCACGCGCGACGGCTGGATCAAGGTCGATGGCTTGCCCGAATCGATCGCCAAGGCACGCGACGTCTTCCAGCAGCTCCATCTCGCCCGCGAAAAAGGCCTCTACATCCGCAAAACTGAGTTCAACTTCGCGCTCGATTCCGTCACCAAGGGCACCGAGACCAAGCTGCCCGATCTCCATGCCGCGCGCATCCAAATCTCCGCCAAGAAGCCGCCCATCATCCCCAAGTCGCTTCAGCAGAAAAAATATGTCGAGGCGGTCAAGGATAACGACCTCATCTTCGGCGTCGGCCCGGCTGGTACCGGCAAGACCTTTCTCGCGATGGCGATGGCCGTCGCCGCGCTCAAGAACGAGGACGTCAAACGCATCGTCCTGACCCGCCCCGCGGTCGAGGCCGGCGAGGCGCTCGGCTTCCTGCCCGGCGATCTCCAGGAGAAAATCTTCCCGTATCTGCGCCCGCTTTACGACGCGCTCAACGACATGCTCGAGAACGAGGAAATCCAGCGCTGCATGGACAAGGGCATCATCGAGATCGCCCCGCTCGCCTACATGCGCGGACGCACGCTCAGCCACAGCTTCATCATCCTCGACGAAGCGCAAAACACGACGACGGAGCAGATGTTCATGTTTCTCACCCGTCTGGGCGAGGGCTCCAAATGCGTCATCACCGGCGACCCCTCGCAGGTCGATCTGCCTCACAACCGCAAATCGGGTCTGGTCGAGGCGATGCAGGCCCTGCACGGCACGGAAGGCATCTATTTTACCAAGTTCGATGAAGTGGATGTCATTCGCCATGAACTAGTTCAGAAGATTATTCGTGCTTACAAGGCGCATCGAGGCGACAAAACCACCAGTCTTACGCTATAGTATCACGCTTATGCTCACGGATTGGTTTGAACGCCGCCGCCTCGTCCGCAAAGGACTAGCGTGCGATAAGACGCGCCTGAGTCATTCCGATGACTCGCTTCAGAGCCGCGCCGAGTGCAGTTGGAAGCTGCGGATGGTCATCCTCGGCGTGTTCATAGCGTTGCTGCACCTGGGCGTCGCGTGGGGCCGGCCCGGGAACAATCTCGAGGACCAGATTCTTGCCTTCATCATCTTCATCAGCGGACTCATGCTGCTGGAGCTCGATAGCCCCGACATCTGGCGCTCCAACTCGCGGCTCGTCCTCATCCTCGGCGCGGTCTGGTTCAACCTCGTCATGGTCAAGGGCCTCTACCTCGACTGGCCCGATCACGATCCCGCCAGCATGGCGCGCTTTTATTTCCTTAGCCCATTCACCTTCGCACCGTTCCTCGTCACCCTGCTACTCGGACAGCGGGCTGGGCTTTTCGCCGTGGTGCAGATCAGCATGCTCGCTTCACTCCTGATCGAGCGGAACTTCATCCTCCTGCTCGTCAGTCTCCTATCCGGCTTTACTGCCGTCTACTTTACGCAAAACGTCCGCAAGCGCGCCGACCTGCTCAAGGCCGGTTTTGCCGTCGGCACACTGAACCTCATCTGCGCCATCGTGCTCGGCCTCGTCCACCAGCGCGGCATGGACAGCCTCGGCATGCAGGCCCTCTTCGGTATCGGTGCCGGTATCGGCACGGCTCTCGTCGTCAGCGCGATCCTTCCTCTCGTGGAAGGCGCTTTCCAGATCACCACCACGATTTCCTGGCTCGAGCTCGCCGACCTGAATCACCCGCTTCTCCAGCAAATGACGATGGAAGCGCCCGGCACCTATCACCACAGCCTTCTCGTCGCCAACCTCGCCGAGTCGGGCGCCAAGGCGATCGGCCTCGACCCTACCGCGTGCCGCGTCATGGCTTACTTCCATGACATCGGCAAGATCATCAAGCCCGAATATTTCACCGAGAACATCCCGCCCGGCGCGAACCCGCATGAGAACCTGACGCCGAGCATGAGCGCGCTCATCATCGTCGCCCACGTCAAGGAGGGCATCGATCTCGCGCTCAAGTATCACCTGAAAAAGCAGGTGCTTGACGCCATCCAGCAGCATCACGGCGATTCCGTCGTCAGCTATTTCCACCAGCGCGCCCTCCAGCAGCAGCAGGACGCCCGCGAAGGCGGCAAGATCATGAACATGCGCGAGGAGGACGTGCCCGAAGTCTCCGAGAACTCCTTCCGCTATCCCGGCCCCAAGCCGCAGACCAAGGAGATCGGCCTGCTCAGCATCGCCGACGCCGTCGAGGCCGCCTCGCGTTCGCTCGAGAAGCCGACCGCGCAGCGCATCGAGGACCTCGTCAACGAGATCGTCGAGCACAAGATTTCCACCGGCCAGCTTGACGAAAGCAATCTCACGATGAACGAAATTCGCGCCGCGGCAGAGGCGATGTCCGTAACCCTGAAAAACATGATGCACACCCGCATCTCCTACGCGAAAAAGAAAGAACCCAGTGCGACTACGGTTGTCAAACCAGCAAAGCGAAGTTCCAGTCAGGGTCCGTCCGCTTCTGCGGCGGCTTAAGTCGGCACTGCCGCTCCTTCCCCGCCCGCTTCCGGCGGAACTCCCCGCCATCCAGTTCGTTCTCATCGATCGCGCCACCATGGCTCGCGTCCACGCCGATTTCCTCGGCGATCCGACCGAGACCGATGTCATCACTTTCCCCTACGGTGAAATCCTGGTCTGCCCCGCCGTCGCGCACGACCGGGCCGTCACCTTCGGCCTCGAGCTCGATCACGAAGTCCTCCTTTATTGCCTCCACGGTATGCTCCATCTCACCGGCTACGATGACACCAAGCCTGCTCTCGCCAAGGAAATGGCCGCAGCTCAGGATCGACTGTTGAAGCGCGTGCTCGAGGGTCAGACTCCGTCCTGACTTCAGCCTGTAGCGGCGGTCTACGATCGTCGCCGATTTATCGGATAAGCATCCTTTGACCAACGACGGTCATAGACCGCCGCTACAGCGGACTTCAACCGTAAGTCTTCGTAAACTTCTTCTTGTTCTCTTCCGGCTCGACCGGCTTGGCCGGGGCGGAAGCCGCGGCAGGTGCCGCTTTCGGCTTATTCTCCGGCTTCGCTGTTGCGGGGGCCGGTTCCTCGAAAACGCTCTCGTCCTCGTCCAGCGGATACTCCGGCAGATTCGACTTCGGCATCATACTCGCCGGCGTCCCGCCGCTCGCCTCCACAAACGACAGCCGCACATTCTTCAGCGCGTCATCCAGGATGGACGATTCCTGCGCCGAAAGATTCCCCCGCGTTTTTTCCTGGATCATTTCCAGTTGATCGATCAGTAGCTTTGCCGCCTCGAGATTCGGCGGAATCGGCCGCCCATCCGGGGAGGGGATGCGCCCCAGCACGTAAAAGATATTCTGCACCTGCATCATCACAAACTG
>Ga0206831_1171_pt1 | contig 17440 bp, 16 predicted proteins | sample Alteio_BWOrgCont_73_FD_152876 | JGI IMG/M metagenome (GOLD analysis project Ga0206831, IMG submission 152876) | Enriched cells from forest soil in Barre Woods Harvard Forest LTER site, Petersham, Massachusetts, United States -... | ecosystem: Environmental > Terrestrial > Soil > Temperate forest >...
TTTTGCGGCGATGGGTTTGCCGTTGAGGAACGCCTGGTAGGCTCCGAGGGCGGTGACGGTAAGCCGGGCGGATTGGATGGAGGTGGGAAGTGTGAAGTCTTTGCGGAGGAGAGAGGCGTCGGTGGCGATGCGGTTGGGGCCGGGGACTTCGGAGTGGCGATCGGTGCCGATGGAGAGGGGCGTGGTGATTGGACCCACGACTTGTGCGGGTTGCCACTGAGCGTCGCTATTGGGGCGAGCTTGCCAGGTGTTGTCGCTGGGGATTCGGCGTTCGGGACCGTCTTGAGGGGTGATGCGGATTGAGGATAATACTCTGCCAACGCTCCATACGCCGCTCCGGTTAGCGCTCCAAAGCCCCAATGGATCGTCTTGAGGGGTGATGCGGATTGAGGCAGCAAAGGCAGTGGAGACTATGGGCGCGGGAACTTTAGCCTGGGCCACGACCTTGACGAGGATCTCGTTGTCGCCGGGTTTCAGGAGAGGGCCGATCTCTTCCCAGTCGAAGGCTCCCCATGCTTTGTGCCGGCCGGTGATGGCGTTATTGACTGTCGCCACGTACGCACCGGGGCTGACGATGTGCAGGCTGGCGCGGATGGGAGCAGCGTCGAGATGCAAGGTGTAGCGGAACTCGGCTGTGGTGTTGGCTGTAACTTTTTGCGCGTCGGCGCCGGGAAGCCAGAGCCACCGGATGGCGGCTAATTCGCGGTCGGCGGCTGGGTCAGTCCGGCGAATCCATTGGGCGTGCCAGTCAGCAGGGGCGAGCAGACCGGTTTCAAACGACGCCGGGACAGAGGTGGAGTTGGCGCCTTTGTTGTCCCAAACGCGAACGAGCCACACGTAACGGGTTTGCGGTTTGAGAGCAGGGCCGTTGTAAGGGATGTTGATGGAGTCGGATGAGGAGATGCGACCAGAGTCCCAGATGTCGGCTTTGCCTGCAGCTAGATTTTGTTCGTTGCTGGCGACGAGGAGTTGATAGGCCGATTGCGTCCAGTTGGGGGTAGTGGCGTCGGATTGCCAGGCAAAGGCAGGTTTGGGTTCATCGATACCGATGGGGTTTGTGAGGTGGTTGGTGCGGAGATGGACCGGAGTTGCGGCAGCTGGGAGCGTTATGAGGAGGAGAGTGAGAGTTTTGAGAGAAAACTGGGACATTCGGTGGCTCCGGTGTTCGCTGGACAGAGCGAATGATACCGGATTGGTTTGGATGAGTGGGGAGTCAGGCTAGTGGTTTGAGGCCGCCGAGAACTGTGGGGAGGAGTTCGGAGACTGTGGGATGTATGTGTACAGCGCGTTGCATCGTAGTGTAAGGCGCGCGGGCATACATGGTGTCGAGGATGCAGTGGATCGCTTCGTCGCCGCCGGTTCCGAGGATAGAAGCACCGAGAATTTGTTTGGAGGTTGCGTCGACGAGGATCTTGATGAAGCCTTCGGTCTCGCCTTTTTCGACGGCGCGGCCGACTTTGGTCATGGGACGAGTTCCTATGAGCGCGGGCTTGCCGGATTTGCGGACGTCGGCTTCGGTAAGGCCGACGCGGCCGAGGGGCGGATCAGTGAAGAGGCCGTAACAGGTGATGCGGTCGGAGACGCGGCGGGGATCATTGTCGAGGAGGTTTGCGGCCACAATCTCGAAGTCGTTGTAGGCGGTGTGGGTGAAGGCACCACGTCGATTGCAGTCGCCAAGGGCCCAGATACCAGGGACGTTGGTGCGAAGCTGGTCATCTACGGTGATGTAACCACGATCGTCGTGTGCGATGCCTGCTTTTTCGAGGCCGAGATCGTCGGTGTTGGGACGGCGGCCGACGGCGAGGAGTACGTGAGAGCCGATGCTGTCGGTACCGTCGTCGGGGCAGTTTACGCCAACGGCAATGTCGTCGCCGTGAGGTTCGAGGTGGATACACTCGGCGTTCAATCTCACCGTGATGCCTTCTTTTTCAAGGAAGCTTTTGATGGAGGCGGAGACGTCTTCATCTTCGTGCGAGATAAGGCGCGAGGCCTTCTCGATGATGGTGACTTCGCTGCCAAAACGGCGAAAGATCTGGCCGAACTCGAGGCCGATGTAGCTTCCGCCTACAACAACGAGATGTTTGGGTAGCGTTTCAAGCTCGAGGATACCTACGTTGTCCATCCATGGGACGCTATCGACACCGGGAAAGTCAGGTACGACTGCGCGTCCGCCTACGTTGAGGAAGATCTCTTTTGCAGTGAGGAGATCGTCGCCGACGCGGACTTGATTCGACGACTCAAAGCTGGCGTGACCGGTGAAGACGGTGCAGTTCTTCATGCCGCGCAGCCAGGTTTCGAGGCCGTCGCGCGAATCGAGGACGATCCGGTCTTTGCGGGCTTTGATGGCCTTCATGTCGACTGAGACTGCGCCTGGAACCGTTACACCGTAGACCGCGGCGGTGCGGGCCTTCTGCGCGGCGTAGGCGCTGGCGACCATCGCCTTCGTCGGTGTGCAGCCGGTGTTGACGCAGGTGCCGCCGAAGAGCTTGCGTTCAATGAACGCGACGCTGCGCCCGGACTGAGTGAGGCGGCCAGCGAGGGCTGGGCCGGCCTGTCCGGCTCCGATGATGATGGAGTCGAAGTGTGTGGGCATCAAACTCTCGAGACGATGAAGATAGCGCCGAGGAGGGCAACGGCGTCTTCGATTAGAGCCGCAGGCAGGTCCTTGCCAAAGGCTTTGCCGAGGGCACCGCGGACGGAGGCTCCGCCCAGGGTGCCGACGACGGCGCCGATGGCTCCGGCTATGAGCCCTCCGGGGAGGGAGTTGCGAGCAGCTCCAAGAGTTGCGCCGGCGAGGGCACCCATAATGACACGTGCGATAAATTGCGGAGGGACTTTGCGGCTGGCAGTTTGGGGGAGCTTATCGTTAATGAGCTCGGCGATTTCGGCGATGGTGAAGATCCAACGCGTGATGGCGGAACTCATGAAGTGCATGGACGTGCCTTCGAGCGAGAACCAGCCAAGGCCTGCGCCCCAGCTAGCGATGGCCGGTCCCATGAGGGCACGGAGTCCGCAGATGATGCCGATGAGAAATGCCAGGATAAGGATCGACAAGAGGAACCTCCTGATTGCTTTCGAATGGACACACTTCCATGTGCCGAGAGAAATATCGCTTGCTGGCCCTGGTTCCGTGAGGCAAGTACTGAAGATGTACTGAGGATGGCTAGGGTTAGGATGCTGCGTTTTTGTGTGGAGATGCGGTGGTTTTGGAAAATTTATGCGAGGCGCTTTTTCAGGAGATCACGCGCGATGGCGTCCAGGATTCCGTTGAGGAAGGGAACCGACTCAGGTGCAGCGTAGCGGCGGCCGATATCGAGCGACTCGTTGATGATGATGGCGGCGGGGGTGTTTGGATAGCCGAGCATCTCGGCGACGGCAGTTCGGAGGAGATTGCGGTCGACGACTGCCATGCGTTCGATGCGCCAGTTCTGAGCGTGGGCTTCGATGAGCTGATCGATCTCTTCAGCGCGGGTGGTGGCGATGCGGTAAAGATCTTCGGTGAATCCGCGCGTTTCGGGTTCGACGTCGGCAGCCGAGGCCCAGAAGAGTTTCTGGACCTGCTCGGGTGACTGCTTACCCAGGTCGCCCTGGAAGAGCATCTGCATGGCGAGTTCGCGGGACTTGCGGCGAGTGCCCATTATTTTTTCACCTGCTCGTTCCCTGCTGCGAGCTTTCGCTGGATGGAGACCATCTCGATTGCTGCTGTAGCGGCTTCGAAGCCTTTGTTGCCCGCTTTGAGGCCAGCGCGATCGAGGGCTTGCTCGAGGGTTTCGCAGGTGAGGACACCGAAGGCGTGAGGAATCCCGGTCTCCTGCTGAGACTGGCCGATTCCGCGAGCCACCTCGTTGTAGATCGCTTCATAGTGAGCGGTTTCACCACGGAGGAGGCAGCCGAGGGTGATGATGGCGTCGAATTTTTTCGATTCGGCGAGGGTGCGAGCCGCAGAAGGAACCTCCCAGGCTCCGGGAACACGAACGATCTCGATGTCTTTCTTCGCCGCGCCGCTGCGATGGAGTGCATCAAGCGAGCCCTGGAGGAGACGGTCGGTGATGACGGTGTTCCAGCGGGTGGTGACGATGGCAAAGCGCATGTTGGCGGCGCTGAGATCGCCTTCGATGGCCGAGGGCTGGTTGTGGAGGGGGTTTTCTGATTGCCAGAAGCCTAGTTTGAGTTCCGGGGTGAGTTGGACGGTGAAAAGGCGGCTGTTCCAGTGTGTCAGCTCGGCTGGTGAGAGGATGGTTGCGATTTCTTCGGTGCGGTGCTCGGCGAGCAACCATTTCTCTACGAGGGCGTGGATGTGATCGAGTTGCGTGACTTCGATGAGGACGTGGGGTACGGCGGGTGGACGGCCGGTGACGAATTCGAGGCTGGCAATGGGGCCAAGGAAGGCGGCGCCGCGGCCCTGAGCATCCTGCCAGCCTTTGCCCTGCTCGAAGCCAAGGGTAGAAAAGAGGCTGGTGAGACGGTCAAAATCAGCGCCCGAGGCGACGGCGCTGACAATCGTGATTCCCTTAATCATAGATTCGATTGTATCGTCTGGGAGTGTGCTGGATTGCTGTTGCTGACTGTTGAACTGGATTGGACTGCCAAGGGGGGATGCCTGTGAACTACGAGACGCTGCTGTGTGAGGTGAAGGACCAGATCGCAACCGTGACACTGAACCGGCCGGAGGTGCTCCATGCACTGAACTCCAAGGTCTTCAATGAACTGGATCAGGTGTTCATGGGGCTGACGGCAGACGCCGGTGTTCGGGTGATTCTGCTGACAGGCGCAGGAGAGAAGGCGTTCGCGGCGGGTGCGGACATCAACGAGGTCGCACGCCTGGATGTGGCGACTGGAGAGGCGAAGGCGCGGCGGGGGCAAGAGGTCTTTCGGATGATCGAGACCTGCGGCAAACCGGTGATCGCGTGTATCAACGGATTTGCGCTGGGTGGAGGGTGCGAACTTGCGATGGCCTGCACGATACGTTTGGCCAGTGAGACCGCCAAGATGGGCCAGCCTGAGGTGAAGCTGGGGCTGATTCCGGGCTACGGAGGGACGCAACGGCTGCCGCGTCTGGTGGGACAGTCGACGGCGCTGAAATTATTGTTGACAGGTGAGATGATCGGGGCGCCGGAGGCTCTACGGATTGGGCTGGTTGATGAGGTGGTTCCGGCAAACCGGCTGATGGAACGCGGACAGGAGATTGCAAAGACGATCGTCAAGATGGCCCCGCTGGCAGTTGCAGGCTGCATGGAGGCGGTGCGATGGGGTAGCGAGCTGGGGCTAACGGCAGCCACCGATGTCGAGGCGGAGATCTTCGGGCGGCTGTGCGGAACGAACGATAAGGCCGAGGGGACAAAGGCGTTTCTGGAAAAGCGGCCAGCGGTATGGGAAGGGCGGTAACCAACCCTGTTTTTCACGGTTTTTTGAGTTTCTGGAGCGTGGGAAGCCTTGGTATGCTGGTATTCGTGCGTAAATATCTACTCTTCTTCCCTGCCCTTTTACTTCCGATCACCTTTACCGGCTGTACGCGCACGGCTGCTCCCAGCGTCGCTGAGGCAAAAGCGCTGGCGGCCGAGGAGCAGCAGGAGATCAATCTGGCTCGACAGCAGATGGATCTGATACCTCCGCCTTCGAAGACACGCTATATGGCGGTGAAGAGTTTGACGCAGTGGGAAAATCCTTACCTTACCGTGCAAGGCGGTATGGTAACCCTGCATGTGGTGCAGGCGGACGCAAATACGAGCGGGCTGGGAGCGGGTGGGATGCTGCGGCCGATCGGAGCTCGACGGCAGGACCTGAATGTGAGAGTAAGCGATCTGCCTGTAGCACTGAACGCTGTTCCGCAGAACTTCTGGCCTTATGGACGGGTGGTTGCAGTAGAAGAGGCGCATGAGGTGCCGGTGAGCGCGCGGCCTGAGGTTCGACGCAATATGGAGAAGGTGATCAGGACTCTGAGCGATCTGGGCGTGGTGGTGTATGAGTGGAGCGACAGCGGCCGGAGCTGATCCGGTTCTCAGATTTGTAAGTGTGGTTGGCGGATCTAAAGCTAATGTGCGGATGCCTATTGCGCTAAGATGCTCGTACTTCTGCGTGCGGCAAATTTTTGAGGGTGGGTGAGCGATTGCATCTGCATACGACGGCACTGGTGGTCTTCTGCTTCTTTTTTGCGCTGGTGACGCTAGCCGGATTCTGGGCAGCACGGTGGCGAAGACCGAAGACGGGAATGGGATCGCTCGAAGAGTGGGGGCTGGCGGGGCGGAGCTTCGGGACGTGGGTAACCTGGTTTCTGATCGGCGGAGATCTGTATACGGCGTATACGGTGATTGCGGTTCCGGCGCTGCTGTATGGAAGCGGCGCGATGGGATTTTTTGCAGTGCCGTATGCGGTGATTGCTTACCCTTACATGATGATGGTGCTGCCGCGGCTGTGGACAGTTTGTCACCGTCACGGTTACGTTACCTTCGCGGATTTTGTGGGCGGACGGTATGGGAACCGCTGGTTGACGATGGCGATTGCGCTGACTGGCGTGCTGGCGTTAATGCCGTATATTGCGTTGCAGCTGGTGGGAATTCGCGTGGTGATCGGGGCTATGGGTGTCGAGGGGGAGTGGCCTCTGGCGGCGTCGTTTGTAATCCTCGCGGCATATACGTACTCGAGCGGACTGCGGGCGCCGGCAGTCATTGCCATTGTGAAGGACGTGATGCTGTATGTGATGGTGCTGGCGGCGCTGATCTATATCCCGATGAAGCTGGGCGGGTATGCGCGGGTGTTTGAGCTGGCGAACCAGGCGCTTGCGCTTCATAAACCTTCAGCTGCGATTAATTTGAAGCAGGGGCAGTTTCTCGGATACTCTACGCTGGCGATCGGGTCGGCGATTGCGTTGATGTTGTATCCGCATACGGCAACAGCGGTGCTGAGCGCACAAAGTGCGAATGTGGTGAGGCGGAATGCTGCGATGCTGCCGGCTTACAGCTTTCTGTTGGGATTGATTGCTCTGCTGGGCTATGTGGCATTGGCAGCTGGCGTTGTAACGAAAGACGCGAATATGGCGGTGCCACTTCTGTTCCTGAAGATGTTCCCTGAGTGGTTCGCGGGATTCTGCCTGTCTGCAGTGGCGATTGGAGCACTGGTACCGGCTGCGATCATGTCGATTGCGGCTTCGAACCTGTTCACGCGAAATCTGTATGGAGCCATGTTGCGACGAAAGATGCTGCCCGAGGAAGAGTCGCGGATGGCGAAGGTAGTTTCACTTGCGGTGAAGTTTGGCGCACTGCTGTTTGTGCTGAAATTGCCCACGACTTATGCGATCGAGATGCAGTTGCTTGGTGGGATCTGGATGGCGCAGCTGTTTCCTTCCGTAGTGGTCGGAGTGTTTACGCGATGGTTTCATCCATGGGCTCTTTTGGTGGGATGGGCCGCGGGGATGGGCTGCGGAACGGCGATGGCATGGTCGTTGGGGCTAAAGAGCTCAGTGTATCCGCTACATCTGCCCGCGGCGCTTGGAGGAACATATGCGATGTATGCGGCGGTACCCGCGCTGATTTTAAATCTGGCAGTTTCTGTGGTGTTGACAGTGGTATTTCGTGCGGCGAAGGTAGATGGTGGAAGCGATGTTACCGATGCAGCCGCATATGTTGGGTAGGGTTTGAGCTCCAGACACAGCCCTATAGGACTACAGTGCATCTCACGGCTAAGTAACTTTGCGAAGGCGGATTGATGAGCAAGAAACATGAGCTGGAAACGACATATACACGGTCACTGGCGAAGGGTTTGCTGGCTGGACTGATAGGCGGATTAGTGGCAACAGCGGCGAAGACCCTCGTTGAGAAGATCTATCCGGCTCGAACGCATGGCGAGCCCGAGCCTCAGGAGGTGTTGGCGGAGAGGTTCGTTGGGCATGAGTTGGTGGGAACGCAAAAAGAAGTCGCAACGGAGACGATCCATTGGGGCTTTGGAGCGCTAACCGGAGCGGCGTATGGAGCGTTGGCAGAGTATTATCCTGCGGCTACAGCCAAGGACGGCGCCGGGTTCGGAATGGCACTGAGCTCGTTGACACACGGGTCGATGCTTCCGGCGATGGGTCTCGGGGCAGCACCCGAAGAGCAGACGACTCGGGAACGGACCAGCGAGATGGCTACGCACGTCGTGTACGGTGTGGTGACTGAGACGGTGCGACGTGTCGTGAGGAAGATGCTGAGGTAGTTGAATTCTTAGGTCGAGGCGAAGACATCGAGCCAGGCCTGGTTCACCCAGAGTCGCTCGCCACCGTTGTAACGAGTGGCAAAGTCACTGATGAGGATGCCGGCCTCGTCGTCGATCTGAGAAGCGTAGCCCAGGATCAGCTTGCGCTTGCGTTCAACTGCGGAGTCGATTCCATAAATCACCGGACTTAGAGGTTCATTTCGTTGCTCTGCGGTTTCACGCAAAGCTTCGAGGTCGGTTGCAGCGCTGGGATGCGTAGTCGCATAGGGAAGATCTTCGTAGAAAGCGCATGGGATGCCACTGGTGAAGGGCGTTGCGGCTTCGCGAACGGTGAGATGGTCGACGTGATTTCCGAGCGCGGCGGGTAGAACAAGGGCTTGCATTGCTCCCGTCTCCGATTGTTTGGTGAGCGCTTTGCGAATCTTCTCGATGGCAGCATCTGTCGTGTTGACGGGGGTGTCGCTTAACTGTTCGAGGGGGATGCGAAGGCGGATGGGTGCGTCCTTCAGGTTGAGGTCGATCATATCGAGGTTGTTCTTCAGGCCCTTCGGAAGATCCTGCGTGATGCGCCGGAGGAAGTGCTCATCTTCGCGCAAGCGCATGGCGGAGACGTAGGAGAGTTCGTCGTTTTCATGGACGAAGCCAGCATCGGAGTATGGGGCGTAGCGGCTGCGCGTGAAGATATTAAGGATGGTGACGTTGTGGCGCGCTCTGAGCCAGTTTGTGATGGCGATCGAGAGCGAAAAGGCTGCGTCGTCGCGGTGCGGGGAGAGGATGATGATCTTCAGGTGTGACTCCTACAGGATGATTTTATATATGAGTGTCCTGCCGGACGGGCCGCCTACGCGACGGGCGGGCACTTCGTGAGTTATGTACCTTGTCTTGGTGAGGTGGGACGCATGGGGCCTCGCGTTGCTCGGCTTTGGATGCCTATTTTATCGGGATGTGGTCGCGGGTCTGGGGCCAGTTGTTGGCGAGTGCGTCCACGACAATATGTCCGACACGGTAGGCAGAGTCCAGTGCGGGAAGGTATGCGCTGTATTGGCGGACTTTGGTCTCAGAGAGGCTTTCAGCGGCGGTTACGCCGGTGCGTTGCTGGTCGAAGTTGGAGGCAGTGCGCAGGACGAGGACGCGGTTGATGTCGACTTTACCCGCCTTCGCGAGCCAGGTGAGAGATTGAAGAGTGCCGGTGTCTTCCATGCCGCAGATCGCGTAGGTACCGTGGCCGTCGGTCTGGTATTTAACCCAATCGCGAGCCCATTGATTGAGGAGCTTGCCATGCCAGAAGGTGGCGGCGGAGAGGTTGTCACCACGAAAGACAAAGGGCGGGCGGTGGGCGGCTTCGTCTGGGTACTGCATACGGCGCTCTTTCATCTGCGAGGTGTCGGGCAGCGGCGTGTCTTTGGTTAGCGCGAAGGCCCAATCTACGAGCGCGGTGTTGAGGTGGTAGACGTTACCGTCATCGCCGAAGCGTGCGGTGCGAGGCTGCTCGTAGGGAGTGGACTTGCCGAGAGGAACGTAGCCGGTCTTCCAGTCGTTGGGGATTTCGCGAGCGTCGATCTCGTGAGCGAGGTCTCCGTCAACGATGTAGTCGGACCAGACGGCGGAGCCGAGAGAGCCTCTTTGTGGATCGATTCCACCGATGCCTGCAACGAGGAAATAAGCGTGGGTGAGATCGAAGCGCGAATCGAGACCGAGGGCCATGATCGTGGCCGCTGTGCGAGCCGTGCCGACACCGGTGAGGACTCCGAGAACTCCAGTCTTCGGATTGAGGTGAAGATCGTGATAGCCCGCAGGGAAAGACAGAATGGTGTCGAGGTGTTCGCGTTCGACCCAGTACTGATACTCGCCGGGAGCGTCGCCGGTGTCGTCGCCGATCTCGAACATGTTGATGACGACGACTTTGATTTCGATGGGCTTCTGCTGCGCGTGCAGGAATGTGCATGAAAGAGTTGCGAGTAGTAGCAGAGTTAAAAAGGAGCGCATAAGAAATCGTAGCTTATGACGCGGGGAGGGTGCCCGATCAGATGTAGCTGAGCCAGGGATTGCTGCTGCGTTGCTTCAAGGCGGCGTACCAGCGGCAGAGCGGATACATCGTGACAACGACGACGGCCCAGAGGAGATAGACCAATGGCAGGGTGAGGCCCCATCCGGGCGGTTGGGTGATGGGAAAGTGAGCGATGTCGGGCGACTGGAACATCCAGTAGATGTGTCCGTAGCGTGCGAAACAAATGAGTACCGCGAGCAGATGGATGAAGAAAAAGTGCAGCAGGAAGTAAAACATCGGGACCTTGCCGATGATGAGGGCCGGGCGCAGCAGATGCGGTGTGTGACTGTCGATCGCCCAAAGGAAGATCATCGCAGGACCGAGTGTCATGAGCAGAAAAAGAAGTGAAGGCGGATACTTTGTGGTGTTGAGAAACGAGAGAACAGTGAAGAGGGGGGTACGTTGCGTCGCCCAGCTAAAGGGATCGCCGTACATATTGATGGCACGCAGCAGGATGAAACCAACAGAGAGGCCTATGCCAAGGCGCAGCAGAAATACACGCCTGCGCTCCGTGGTCCACCCATAGATCTGGCCGAGGCCATAGCCTGCGGCGGTAACTCCAACCCACGGGATGAGCGGATAAGCGAGCAGGACGGTGTGGCCGGGACTCGAATAGATGATGTTGGGCGAGTGCAGGATGGACCAGAGCGGATTGGCTGACACAATGCGGTCAAGCAGATTGTGGCTCGCGATCATGACGACGCCGAATGTAGTGACGGCCCACGTCGGGAGGTAGACGAGGACCGAAAGCACGATCATGGACCAGCCGAGCGCCCATAGAACATTGATGATGGTGACGTGGTAGTCGAAGTTAAACTGTACGGCGAGGCAGCGGAACAGAGTGAGTTCCAGAAAGAGGAGCCACAGGCCGCGGGTGAAGAGAAATCGTGACAGCTCGCGTTTCGTCCGTTTTCGGAGCGACAGAAAAGCGCCTGTCCCGACGAGCAGAAAGAAGACGGGGGCGCAGAAATGGGTTATCCAGCGTGTGAAGAAGAGCGCAGCGGAGGTCGTCGCGAGATTGGTGGGAGAACCGGGCTGGCCGAAGAAGTCGCGCGTGTGATCGAGCGCCATGATGATCATGATGACGCCGCGAAGAAGGTCGACCGATTCGAGGCGGGCGCGTTTTACCGTCACGGCTTCGGCGAGGGTGGCCATGTGGTGCGTAGTGTACCAAGGCGAACGCTCACCTTGTTCCTGCCGGAGATGAACGTTTTGGACGGCGGGCTGGCGGTGAAACACTCCTCCTCTTCATGATTCGCGAATAATTTTTCAACGTTTGGATGGCTGAGCATAGACTGACACCATGTTTCGCACCGGAGATCCAAACTTCCGCAGATTTAGTTTGCTTCTGGTTGCAACCGCCTGCCTAACCGTAGGCGCTTCGGCACAGCAGCCGCCGAAAGTTACGCCCGATATGGATCTGCCGCTCTCCGCGGAACAGACGGCGCGAGCCATTGGGCTTTTGCCGCTCTTCGATCGCATTCGGACGCTGTCGTCGGAATCTTCTCCAGAAAATCGCTGGGAACTGTTTCTTCAGCGGCAGCGAGCGCTGATGGAGGTGACCGCGGCATCGATGGAAGTGGATGCGACGACGGGTCAGATTGACGTAGAGATTGCAGAGACGCGGGAGTTGCAGAATTACCTAACGACGCATCGGGATAGTCAGGTAGGCCGGTTAAATCTGGTGAGCATCGCGATCGGCGGAACCGCGGGCACGGCGAGCTCTGCGCTTGGTCTGACTACCCATGCGACCGCCGCAAGTGTAACCGGCATCGTTGCGGGGTCGGCCACGGCAGCGTTGTCGCTGATTGGCCTACGGGTGAGCGCGGGGCCAAAGCGGGAGTTGGAGGTACAGAGCAATATGTTGAGCGAGCTCTTCGACCGCACTGCCAATGAGAGAAATGTTTATTCGAAGGTTGTGGCGACGTTCATGAACTCAGCCGTACCCAATAATCCAAGTGGTCTGACGCGGCAACAGATGCTGATCCGCGGCTGGGTGCAGGTGGGGCGGATTCCGGAGCCGGAGTCAGCTAAGGGACAGGAGAAGATCGTCCGAATTACAAGCATGCCAGGAGAGAAGATCAAACAAACCATTGGCGATCTGGACGACCGTCAGGCGATGTTGTATGACTTCCGCGCGCGGCTGACGCACATGAAGCGAGACCTGGCGAATCTGCTGGGGAGCATACCGGGCGAGATGCCAGTGAACCCTCCACCAGGGCTGAAGCCGTAGATTAGACTCCCTTCTTCATCGGCTCCCAGATGAACTTGTGGATCTGGAGGGAGAGGCGTGCGGGAAGACCGTCGGCAAGCATCCACTCAACCAGCTTTCGAGGGTCCAACGTCATGTTATCGGCAGTGCGCAGAGGGCTCGGAGTCTTAGTGAAGGCCGGGCTGAGGAGAATCTGTCCGGCCTTTTCATTGAGAGCATGCGTGCGGATAAAGTCGCGGGCGAAGTCGTAATCTTCGCGGTTTGTGATGACGAATTTGACTTCGTCGTTTTTGGTTAGGGCTTCGAGGTTTTCGATGCGGAATGTGTTGGCTGCTGTCCCTGCACCGGGACATTTGACATCTACGATCTTGTGAACCGCTTTGGGAACATCGGCTAATGGCCGTTCGCCGCTGGTCTCGATCATCAGCGTGTAGTTCTGAGCGAGCAGGCGATCCATCAGTGGAAGTAGCTCTTTTGCCTGCAGCATCGGCTCGCCGCCGGTAAACTCGACGAGAATGCAGGGGGCGAGAGCGTCGATCTGCTGTTCGATCTCGTCGAGCGTGAAGGGCTTGCCGCCGGTGAAGGTGTATTCGGAGTCGCACCAGGCGCAGCGGAGGTTGCAGCCTGCGAGGCGGACGAAAATGCAGGGGAGGCCTGCAAAGGAAGATTCGCCCTGTACGGATTTGTAGAGTTCGATGAGGTGCATTGCGATGACGCTTTATTCGTAATAGCGGGCGAAACTGGTGTCGGTTTCGTAGAGGGTGCAGTCCTTCACGCTGACGCGCCCCTCCGTCATTTCATGAAGTTGAAGCTTGGCTTTGTCGTAGAAGTAACGGGCGAGATTTTCCGCCGATGGGTTGATTGTGGTGAAAGGCTCGAGTTCGTTGATCATCTGGTGATCGAGGTACTCCACGACGGGACGCATGACCTGTTTGAGAAGCTTGAAATCCAGTAGGAGGCCAGCCTCGTCCAGTTCCTCGCCGACGAGGGTGATGAAGACCTTGTAATTATGGCCGTGCGGATTCTCGCACTTGCCGCGATAGTTGCGGAGGTAGTGACCGGAGGAAAAGCCGGCTTCTACGGTTACTTCAAACATGACTCTGGGGTCCCTTCGGTTGCCGCGCCTGTAATTTAGATGGAAGTTGAGGGGACGCGGCTTCAACTTATCCCGTACTTCGATTGTACTGTCTTCTTTGATTTTTTAGCGCTTGCGCCTGATCCTGCGTGCTTCGTCGACGCGGCGCTCGGCCTGCTCGAATAACGAAGACAATATCCCCGCAAGCGCGACGAGGAGGCCGAGGACCAGGAGCCCAAGACCCATGGTGCGCCAGAGCGCGACGTCGCCGGGCGAGCCGGGCTGCCGGGCGATGTTGGTATAGGCGATGCCGCAGGAGATCAGCGCGAAGAGAATGAGGCTGCCAGCGAGGATGTAGAGATTGCGTCCCATGGTGATGGTTCTATTTTATTTTATTGCTTGCGGTTTTTCTTTTTCCAAGTAGACTGTTGCAACTCCCCCAAATAGTTGAACGAAAGAGAGCACTGTGCGCAGTCACTGCGAACGTGTACGAAGGTGTACTGCGCCATGACATCCACGCAAACCGTGGTTCTCGATGTCGTGCGTGTCCAAAAGAGCCAATCGCCGCCAGCTTTTACGGCTGTGCTTGCAGGAGCGCTCCTCATGACGTGGCCCGCGATCTACAACGGCTTTCCGTTGCTTTATCCGGATTCCATGACTTATCTTGGCGATGGGTCGACCCTCGCTCGGAAGATATTCCTGCATCAATCGTCGAACTACTACGGCATGAGGTCGTTCTTCTATAGCCTCGGCATACTGCCGTTTCACTGGAACGCTATCGCGTGGCCGATTATTGCAGCGCAGTCAATTTTGACGGCGTATGTGCTCTGGCTCGTCGTACGGTCGATCCTGCCTCAACGGACTGTAAGCTGCTACCTGATTTTGATCGCGGGGCTCAGCCTGCTGACAAGTTTGAGCTGGTACGTCAGCATCATCATGCCGGACATTCTGGGTCCGGTTCTGTATCTCATCTTCTATCTGCTGGTGTTTGCGCGGGACACACTCTCACGTGCCGAGCGACTGACAATAAGCGGCATCGCCTGCTGGGCTGTGACGGCTCATTCGACGCACATGATGCTGGCTGCTGCGTTGTGCGTCATCTTGCTTCTCGTGCTGCTTCTTCAGCGCCAGCAGACGCGGCGAGTCGCGAGGGCGGCCGGAGAGATTGGAGCCATTCTCGCGATTGCGGTTGTGGCTCAATTGACTTTGTATGGGTATATCTATGGCAAGCCTTCGCTCAATGGAGAGAGACCCCCGTATCTGATGGCGCGTCTTATCGGGGACGGCACAGGCGGTAGATTTCTGGAGCAACACTGCGGAGAAGTTCAATGGACGATCTGCGGCCGCGTTCAGACCCTTGCGGGAGATGCGGATCATTTTCTCTGGGACGCTGATGGAGGATGGGGAGGCGCTTCAGCTGTTGAACAGAAAGAGATGCAGCAGGAAGAGATGCCCTTCGTGCTGGCTACTACGCGCGCTTATCCAGGGGAACAACTCTCCAAATCAATGATGGCTTTCTGGAGGCAGCTTCAGACATTCGGTATCGAAGACCTCGATCCGAGCACCTGGGTCGCCAACCAGTTCGATGAGGTGTTGCCCGCGGAGCGAAGCCACTACCTTGCGAGTCGACAGGCAAGAAATGCTCTTCATATCGAAGGATTCACCGCTTTCCAAATCTGGGTGGTTCGCGTGCTTTTGATTATGCTGGTCGTACTTCTACCGCTGGTCTGGCGCCGGCTATCGATGAAGCTTATCGGACTCAGCATCGCGATCGTCTCCATGGTGATCGCCAACGCATTCGTCACCGGCACAATGTCGATGGTGGATGAGCGCTATGGGAGCAGGGTGATCTGGATGCTGCCGTTTCTGACCGGCTTGATTGTGATGGATTGGTTCTTCAGGCCCAAGACGCAGCTCAATGTTGGGATTACTTTTCAAAGAAGCGCTCGACGTCGGTGATGTCCTGCGTAAGGCGGTAGGGCGGGAGCGATTCAAGGAAGATGCGCCCGTAGCGCTGGCGCTGGATGCGGGGGTCGAGGAGCATCAGAACGCCGCGGTCGTTGAGGCTGCGGATGAGTCGGCCGAAGCCCTGCTTGAGCGTGATGACAGCATTGGGAACCTGATAGTCGAAGAAGGGTTTACCGCCGAGTGCCTCAATCGCCTCCATGCGGGCCTCGACGACTGGGTCGCTAGGAACGGCGAAGGGCAGCCGATCGATGATGACGCAGCTTAGTTGTTCGCCCTGCACGTCGACTCCCTGCCAGAAGGATGAGGTTCCAAAGAGAACGGCGTTGGGCGTATCGCGGAACTGCTGCAATAGAACGTGACGCGGCGCGGTGCCATGGAGAAGCAGTAAGTATGGAAGCTCGGCGAGTAGGCGTTCGTGGGTATTGCGCATCTGCGTGTAGCTCGTGAAGAGGCAGAATGCGCGGCCTTTAGTAATCTCGAGGACTCGGCGAATCCGCTCGGCGGCCTTTTCAGGAAAGTCAGGCTCGCGAGGGTCAGGCATGTTCGGCGGAAGATATAAGAGAGCTTGCTTTCCGTAGTTGAAGTGCGAGGGGACGACGAGCTCTCGCGTTGTGGCAAGGCCGAGGCGGCGGCGAATGTGATCGAAACCTCCGGAGACGGTGAGCGTTGCGGAGGTGAGGATGACGGAGTTGTAATTGTCGAAGAGCGTTGAGGTGAGAAGCTCGGAGACGTCGATGGGGGTGGCTTGGAGATGCGTGTGGAAGGCCACATGCGCTGCGCCGCGAACATGATTGCGGACGCCACCAGCGGCACGGCGCTCGATCCAGAAGACGGTGTTACGGTCCGGCGATTCGAGGAGAAAGTTGAGGTGGGCGCGAATGTCCGCGGTGCGTTTTCGCAGACCGGGAGCTTCTTCGACGTTCTTCAGGTGTTCGAGTTCGCCTTCAAGACGGGTGAGTGCGTTGAGGACTCCCGTGTAGTAATCGCCACTCTCTTCGAGGAAGGCTTCGCGATTGTGAAAGGGCATTCGGCCTGCTCCGCCAGCGAGGCCTCCTGCATCCATTGGAAGAATTCCGAAGAACATGCGCGAGCGCTCTTTGAGGATGGCGCAGGCGTTTTCAATTGCCGATGTGCTTGCTTTCTTTGCTTTCAGCATCAGGTCGACGTCGCGGATAAGTTCGTCGATGCGCTGGTTCGAGAGACCGATGCCGAAGTAGTTCGAAGCGATCTCTTCGAGCTCGTGAGCCTCGTCGAAGATGACGGTGGCGGCCTCGGGCAGGATTCCGGCATCGGGCGCGTTTGCAGCCTGCTGTTTGATACTGAGATCGGCGAAGAAGAGATGATGATTGACGATAACGATGTCGGACTCGAGCGCCTTGCGCCGCATGTTGGTAATGAAGCAGCGTTCCCAGTCCGGGCAGGTCTGACCAAGGCAGGCTTCACTGCGCGCATCGAGCTTCTGCCATAACGGCGAAGACTCGGGCAGAGCGTCTATCTCGGCTCGATCGCCAGTCTCGGTCGTCTTCTCCCATTGGGCGATATGGTGGAACTGATCAATCTCCTCGAGGCCGTGGAGGAGTGGGTTATCGCGTAGCGCGTACAGCTTGTGACGGCAGAGATAGTTGCCGCGACCCTTCATGTAGCAGACCTTCAGCGGGCCGAGAAGGGATTCGAGGAAAGGGACATCCTTGAAGAAAAGTTGCTCCTGCAGGTTCTTCGTGCCGGTGGAGATGATGATTCGCTGCTGGCGTTCGCGGGCCAGGCGTAGTGCGGGCAAAAGATAGGCGAGAGTTTTGCCTGTGCCGGTGCCGGCTTCGACGATAAGATGGCGTTTTTCTTTGAAGGCAGACTCGATGGCTCGGGCCATATCGTATTGGCCGCGACGGTGCTCAAAGACAAGTGTCGAGCGGGAGAGGATGCCTCCGGGGGCGAAGAAATCGTGCAGGTTCGG
>Ga0206831_1173_pt1 | contig 17307 bp, 14 predicted proteins | sample Alteio_BWOrgCont_73_FD_152876 | JGI IMG/M metagenome (GOLD analysis project Ga0206831, IMG submission 152876) | Enriched cells from forest soil in Barre Woods Harvard Forest LTER site, Petersham, Massachusetts, United States -... | ecosystem: Environmental > Terrestrial > Soil > Temperate forest >...
TACAAAAACAAATTTGGACAAAAGCCTGAATGACCTGCGCGACAAGCGCCTCATGCCGGTGGATTTCGACAAACTTACCGCCGTGGAAATCAGCGGCGGCAAACTGCATCTGACGTTTGCTTCCGATGACGGCAAGTGGACCGTTCGGAGCCCAGCCAATTTGCGCGGCGATACTTCCAAAATGGAAACGATCATCGAGAAATTGCGCACCGCGACCATGGACCCCAGCGCGCCGGAAGCGGATGCGAAGAAGGCCGCTTCCCTGTTCGCCTCGGGCGCGCCCATCGCCACCGTGAAGGCCACGGACGCGAGCGGCACGCAGGAATTGCAAATTCGCAAGGCCGGCGGCGCCTACTACGCAAAGACCAGCGCCATGGATGGCGTGTACAAGGTGCCAGTTGAGCTGGGCGACGCGCTGGACAAAGACGCGGAAGATTTTCGCGAGAAGATTGTTTTTGATTTCGGGGCTGACGATCCGGAGAAGGTTGAATTCCACGATGGATCGAAGGGAACTTTCCTGACTCGCAGCGGCGAAGATTGGTGGCTCGACGGCAAGAAGATGGATGCCGTGAGCGTGCAGGAATTCTTGCGCGCGATTCGCACGCTGACGGCCACAAAATTTGCAACCAGCGGATTTTCCGCGCCAACGCTGTCCGTGGTGGCCACCTCCCAGGAAGGCAAGCGCGTGGAGAAAGTGGACATTGCCAAGAGCGGCAGCGGCTACCTGGCGAAGAGAGCGGACGGACCTGTGCTGTTTGTGCTGGATGCCAAGGCCGTCGAAGACTTGCAGAAAGCAGCTACGGATTTGAAGCCTGCTGAAGTTCCTCCCACTAAGAAGTAAACCGCATTGCGAGACCTTACGTAGCACAGCCTTCAGCCTGTGGGGTTTGAGCTTGCTACAGACAAACCCCACAGGCTGAAGCCTGTGCTACTCAAAGCGATTCCCAACTATCTTCAGCTAGGCTTTGGGGTACCACTCCAGCAAGCGGACTTCGATTCCAGTGCCGTCCAGATCTTTCTTAAACACGTTGAGGTCTTGGCCCTGGTAGTGATACGGGATAGCGACCTTAGGCTTAAACGCCTTGACCGCGTCGGCTGCTTCGTCCGGCGTCATGGTGTAGGGCAGATTCATGCAGATGAACGCCACGTCGATATTCTTGAGCGCGCGCATCTCGGGAATGGCTTCGGTGTCTCCCGAAAAGTAAAAGCGCTTGCCGCCATAGGTGAGCACATAGCCGTTGCCGCGCCCCTTGTCGTGGAAGAACTTGCCGGCCGCGGGACCGCGCGTCATGTTGTACATGGGAATGGCTTCGATGGTGAACTTATCCCAAGTCGTCTTCTCACCATTGGCCAGCACCTTTGTGACTTTGACCTCTTTCAACTGCTTGGCGACTGCGTCGGGAGCGATGATCTGCGTTCCCTCTTTGCTCTCCGCCTTGAGAAGGGCTTCGTCCAGATGGTCGCCGTGGATGTCGGTAACCAGGATCAAATCGGCTTGGGGCAATCCAGCGAAATTAGCAGGCTTTGCTGGGTCGATGATGATGACTTTTCCGCCGGCTTCGATTTCCAGCGAGGCGTGGTACACCGGCGTGATTTTTACCGGGCCAGCGGATGATGGGAATGTCTGAACAGGTCGTGCCATCTGCGCCTGAGCGCCAACCGCCAGCGATAGCATGGCGGCACAAGCAAACATGGAAACAATCGATTTCATTTTTAACTCCTGTGAGGATTTCTTCCCTTAGCGGGCAAAATCTTAGCACGCGCGCTGAGTCCCATACAATCCTCATCCGCCACCAGGGCCGCAATCCGCAATTTGCTGCGCTTTCCGCTGTTCCTGGAATGTGCTTCCCGGGCACCACCTGTACTAAAGACCAGCTGGCTCTTAGGAAATCCGGTTCGCGGCTTTCCGCAGGGCTATCCATCTCTGCGTACAATATAGGTAAGCAAACTCGGCGAGATCCGTACCGGAGCTAGACGACACCATGAGCGAAACCCCCTACGCAGTGGCTCGAACGACTCCCCGCTTCGCGTTTATTGCCGAAGCAGAAGTGAAAGGCATGAAGGATCGCGCGCGTGTATCGGAATTGAGCGCCCGCGGATGTTACATCGATTCGATCAGCCCTCTCCCTAAGGGAAGCAGGGTCTCCGTGCGCATTCGCTACGGGTGCAGCACTTGCGAGTTTTCCGGCACGGTCATCTATACGCATGCCGGCTTCGGCATGGGCGTGGCCTTCGGGGAGTTGACCGGCGAACAGCGCTCCACGCTGGATGTCTGGCTGGACGAAGTTTCGCGCAAGTTGGATTGAAACTGTCCCCCTGGTTCAAGTTTGCTTGTGGGACAGCCACTCCTGGCTGTCTTCTTTTCTGCAAGCTCAAAATTTCAAAGCAATTCAAAACCAGACAACCAGGAGTGGCTGTCCTACACCAATCCGTTCCCTTGACGCCTTCTTCCCCCTCCGATACTGTTGCGCACCGAGAGGAAATATTTCACCATGCCCAAACCATATCGCGCGGAACAGGTTGGTAGCTTTCTTCGGCCCCCGGAGCTGTTGCAGGCCCGCGCGGCGCATGCCTCCGGAGCACTCCCGCTGGAGCAGCTTCGCACCGTGGAAGACCGCGTAATCCTTGAGGTCCTTGAAAAACAAATTGCGATAGGTCTGGACGTGCTGACCGATGGCGAATTGCGGCGCGGTTCCTGGCTCACGGATATGGCCGATGCCGTGGATGGCTTCGTTTCCGAGCGCGTGCCTCTGGAATGGAAAGGGCCGGGAGGAGGAGTGGAAGGAAGCACGGCTCATGCCGCGGGCGCCAAGCTTCGCAAAGTGCGCAAAATGACGGGCCATGAAGTGCCTTTCCTAAAGAAACACACTCACGCCCCGTTCAAGGTTACGCTGCCCGCTCCGTCCAATTTCATGTTGGCCAGCTACAAGCCGGGCATCACCGACAAATTTTATCCGACTCATGCCGACCTGTTGAAAGACCTGGTGGAAATTGTTCGCGACGACGTGCAATGGCTGGTTTCGGAAGGCGTGCAATACATTCAATTCGACGCGCCCTATTACTCGCATTACCTCGATCCCATGCAACAGGCACGCATGAAGTATTCAGGTCTCAATCCGGAAAGGGAGCTGGAAAGCGCCATTGCCGGCGACAATGCGGCCATGCTCGGTGTGCCCCGCAGTGAAGTTACTTTTGCGCTGCACGTGTGCCGCGGCAACAGCCGCAGCCGCTGGTACACGGAAGGCGGCTACGACGCCATCGCCGAAAAACTTTTCGGCTCGCTGCAGGTGGATCGCTTCCTTTTGGAATATGACAGCGAGCGTTCCGGCGGCTTCGAGCCGCTGCGCCTGGTTCCGCGCGGAAAAAGTGTCGTGCTCGGATTGATCACCACCAAAGAGCCGCAACTGGAATCGCAGAGCGAGGTGCGCCGACGAATCGACGAAGCCGCCAACTTCGTGCCGCTCGAAGATCTGGCGCTCAGCCCGCAATGCGGCTTCGCATCCGTGGCTGCCGGAAATTTGCTTTCCATGGACGAGCAGTGGAAGAAACTGGAGCTGGTGGTGGACACGGCGCGCAAGGTTTGGGGCGCTGAGTAGAAAACATCTGAATCCATGCGCAACCCAGTTCCTCTGTTGATACGCCCTCGATCTGTTGTAGTCCGCCTCTGAAGAGGCGGACTACAACAGATCGACTGCAAATCTGGATCGATGGCCGCAATTGCACTCGTTGCCAGGGCAACGCAATTTAGGCCAGAATCAATCCAGAGGATCTTCGATGCCATCGGTTACTTATATTTCGGCGAGTGGAGCATCTCGAACAATCGATGTGCCCGCCGGCATGTCCATCATGCAGGCGGCCTTGAATCATAAGATCAAGGAGATTCTCGGCGAGTGCGGCGGGAACTGCATGTGCGCCACCTGTCACGTCTACGTGGATGACGCATTTCTAAGCCGCATCCCGCCAGCGAAAGACAATGAGAAATTCATGCTGAGCATCGCCGCGGAAGGTCCCGCGCCAAACAGCCGTCTGAGCTGCCAAATCAAAATGACGGAAGAACTGGAGGGCATCGTAGTGCGCCTCCCGGGCAAACAAAAGTAGTTCGCGCGGAGTCGTCAAACCGAGAAAGGCACGGCGCAACCATGAAAGCACGCGAATTCGTAAGACCGTTCCAGATCGTGGATGGATCGCATTTCCGTTTGAAGGATTTCGATCCGGCTGAAACGTTGGGTTTAAGATCCAAGGAGCACGCCGAGAAAACACTGGAGCGCGGAATCGCCCGCCTCGCGGAACTGCAGGAAAAGCTGTATGCGCAGGATCGCTGGGCAATTCTGGTGATCTTGCAGGCCATGGACGCCGCTGGAAAAGACAGTACCATCAAGCACGTGATGTCCGGCGTGAATCCCGAGGGATGCGAAGTCCATTCGTTCAAAGCTCCCTCCGCCGAGGAATTGCAGCACGATTTCTTGTGGCGGACTTCGCTGGCGCTTCCGGAACGCGGCAAGATTGGGATTTTTAACCGCTCCTACTACGAGGAAGTGCTAGTCGTGCGCGTGCACCCAGAATTTCTGGCCAGCAAAAAAATTCCCGCCAAGCTGGTCACGGAAAATATCTGGGAGAAACGCTTCGAGGATATTCAGACGTTCGAGCGCTATCTCGCGGGCAACGGGATCATCGTGCTGAAGTTTTTTCTGCACCTGTCGAAACAGGAACAAAAGAAACGCTTCCTGGAGCGGCTGGACCTGCCGGAAAAAAACTGGAAATTTTCGATGAACGATGTTCTGGAACGGCGGCATTGGGAAAAGTACATGAGCGCATACGAGGAGATGATCCAGAATACCAGCAGCAAACATGCGCCCTGGCACGTGGTTCCGGCCGACCACAAATGGTTCTCACGCCTGGTCGTGGCCGAAGCGGTCATTGACGCGATGGAGAATTTGGATCTTTCTTTTCCGAAGCTGGATGCGGCAAAACGCAAGGAATTAAAGCTTGCCCGCCGCGCGCTCAAGCGCGAAGGGTGAGTGTCGCGCGCGGGGATCGCAAATGCACCGGCGAGAAAATTTATTTACAACCTGGCACGGCGTCGGCGTATTCCGCGGAAAATCGCTAAGCGGCGCGCATTCCGGCGGCCTGCATCGCCTGAGACATGGCCCCAATCAGCGGCGCCTCTTCGTTCAACACCATTTGGATCGGAATTTGCTCCAGCATGGCGGCAAATTTTTCCTTCTGGCAAAAGGCCTGGAAGAAGGTGCCGTCTTCCATCTTACTGCGTATTTTCACCGCGATTCCGCCGGCAACCCAGACTCCGCCGCGCGCTAGAACTTTTAGCGCCAAATTGCCCGCCTCGGATCCATACATGCTGACCCAAAGATCCAGTGTGCGAACACAGACCGGGCATTGCCCAGTAAGCGCCAGGTGCGTAATTTCCGGAGCGGCATCCGCTTCCGGCCCTGCAAAGGAAGGATGAATGACGGAAGGATCGAGAAACGAATGGATGGTATGAAAGCCGCGCCCGGAAAGGATCAGTTCCAAGCTCACATATTCGTATTGCTTTTTCATATAGCGCAACAATTCGATTTCTTGTTCTGTGCGGGGAGCAAAATCCACGTGCCCGCCTTCGGTTCCGGCGATTACATAGCGGCCGCCGTCCCAGAATAAAATGGATTCACCGAGGCCGGTGCCCGCGGCAAGCATTGCCTGCGTCGATTGCGGGGACGCCACGCCGCGATTCAGCGTGGAAATTTCCGAGGGCGCAAGATGCCGCAGACTATAGGCGGTGGCTTCCAGATCGTTGAGCAGCACAACGTGCGCGGTTCCAAGATGCTTGGCGAGTTCCGCGGCATCCACGACCCACGGCAAATTTGTCGTTTTGACTCGATGATCGATCACCGGCCCGGCCACGCCGAAGCCTGCCGCGTCAATGGAAAGAGAGCCGGCTTCTTTTGCTTCGGCACGGGAATCCGACAAAACTTGTGAAATCAATTCCTCGAAGGTGGGAAAGGCATGGCTATCGTAGCGCCGGCTGAAAATTTTTCGCCGCGACGCGCCGTGGACGTCATACAGCGCCAAATTGCACTTGGTGCCTCCGATGTCCCCGGCGAGAATCACGTGCTCTTCCCCTGTTTGGTGCGCGTAACTCCCGCAGGCTTTTGTTGAGGCGCGGATTTCTTCGTTACGTCGGGCGACAATTTTGCCGCGGCGGCTTTGTCCACCAGAAAAATCTTTACTCCGCGGTGCCGCGGCTGCACCAACTGCGCGGGGAACGGAGGATCGTTTTTGGCCTCCAATACGGCACGCAGAATATCCGCCTTCTCCGGACCAACCACCAGAAAGACGACGCGCATGGCCGCATCCAGCACAGGCAGCGTCAGTGTCATGCGGCGCATATTCAGCTTGGTTACCGTGGGAGTACTGACCCAGCGGGAGGTTTGGCGAGTGACGCGCCCGCCGGGGAAAAGCGACGCCGTGTGGCCATCGGTCCCCATGCCCAGAAGGATCAGATGGAATCGCGGAAATCCGCGGTCGTCCAGCTCCAGATATTTGCGCAGAATTTCTTCATACTCGTTGGCGGCGCGCCCGATGCTGGCCTTCTCGGCCTCCATGCGATGTACATGGCCCTCGGGAATAGGAACTCGAATTAGCAGTTCGCGGCGCGCCATTCCGTAATTGCTCTCGGCGTTGTCCGGCGGGACCGCGCGCTCATCGCTCCAGAAAACATGCACCTTGCCCCAGTCCACCTGGCCGCGATATTCATCCGATGCAAGAAGCGCGAACATCTGCTGGGGAGTTTTTCCGCCAGAGAGCGCAACCATGAACTGCCCATCCTTGGCGATGGATTGCCAGGCATAGTCGACAAACGAGCGCGCCGCGGCCCGCGCAACCTCCGCGGGATTCGCAAACACCTGCACTTCCGTAGAATTTTCCGTCGTGACGCCCTTACGTATTTCGCCAGTGTCGGCCATCGCGCTCCAGCAAATCGTCGGCTTCGTGTGGGCCCCATGTGCCCGCCGCGTAGTTTGGAAATTTGGGTTTGTTCGCTTCAAAGTAATTAAGAACGGGATCCACCAGCGCCCAGGCCGCTTCCACGCCGTCGGCGCGGTCAAACAGCGTTGCGTCACCCCTCATGCAATCGTTGATCAGTGTCGAGTATGCGGAGCGCTCGCCACCGCCGAACTCCGCCTGATAGCTGAAGTTCATATTCACAGTTTTCAATTTCATTTCCTGCCCAGGAAGTTTGGCATGAAATGAAATGGAAATCCCCTCGTCGGGCTGAACATTCAGCACCAGGGCGTTTGACGACAAATCCTGCCCCCGAAAAACAAGGTGCGGTGCGCGCCGAAATTGGATGGCGATTTCGGTGACTCGCGAAGGAAGGCGCTTTCCGGTGCGCAGATAAAATGGCACGCCAGCCCAACGCCAGTTGTCGATTTGCAGGCTTAGGGCCACAAACGTTTCCGTACCCGAATTTTTCGCCACGCCCGGCTCCTGGCGATAGCCGGCCAGCAAGGAAGAATCACCGGGCTCGCTCCCGGGACCGTATTGCCCGCGAACTACGTCGGTCTTGATATTTTTCGGCGTGAACGGGCGAATCGATTGCAGGACTTTAATTTTTTCGTTGCGCACGGCAGTGGCGTCAAATGCAATAGGAGGCTCCATGGCCACAAGCGACGTGAGCTGCAAAACGTGGCTCTGAATCATATCGCGCGTGGCGCCCGCGGTTTCGTAAAATGCAGCGCGCTGCTCCACGCCAAGAGTTTCGCCCGCGGTGATCTGCACGTGATCCACATAATTGCGATTCCAAAGGGGCTCGAAAATACCGTTGCCGAAGCGCAAGACCATCAGGTTTTGCACCGTATCCTTGCCCAGATAGTGATCGATGCGGTACACCTGCGGTTCGTCGAAAGCCATGCGCACGGTCTCATTCAGTTTGCGCGCGGAAGCCAGGTCGCGGCCATAGGGCTTTTCGATAATGATCCGGGTCCAGGATTTTCCATTGGGATTTTTTGCCAGTCCAGCCTTGTTCAGCTGTTCGATAATTATTGGATAGATTTCCGGCGGAGTCGCCAGATAAAAAAGACGGTTCCCGTTCAGCTTGTTGGCACGGTCCAGTTCCTCCAGCCGAGTCTTCAATTTATCGAACGCTTCCGGTTGATCGTATTCGCCGGACACATAGGCCAACGCATTTGCAAAATCCTTGCACTGCTCTTCGCGCAGGGTGCTGGTGTCGGCAAACTTTTTCACGGAATCGACGGCCGTCTTCTGGAAGGCATCGTCGGTCATGGGTGTGCGCGCGAATCCGATAATGGCAAAACGCCGCGCCAGGCAATTGCGCGCGGCCAGCCCGTACAACGCGGGCACCAGCTTGCGCCGCGAAAGATCGCCCGACGCACCGAAGATGACGATGGTGCAGGGATCGGCCGCCGTGATGGAACTTTGTTTTGCGGGTTCGACGGCGTCTATCACCGCGCTTTTGTCGGCTGTCATGTTCGGGCCCTCACTTTTTCGCGGCCGCCTTGATGGCATGGCCGCCAAACTGATTGCGCATCGCCGCCAGCAGTTTGTCGGAATAGGAATCGGAATCGCGGGAGGTCAAGCGCTGCAATAAAGACAGTGTGATGACCGGAGCGGGCACGTCCAGCTCGATGGCTTCAGACACGGTCCAGCGGCCTTCCCCTGAATCCGCAACGTAAGGAGCGATTCCCGCCATCTCTGCATTTTCCTTCAGCGCGATGCTCAGCAAGTCCAGCAGCCAGGAGCGCACCACGCTTCCCGTCCGCCATATTTCCGAAATTTGGTGCATGTCCAGTGCAAATTCGTTTTTCTTCTTCAAGATCGCAAAGCCCTCGGCATAGGCCTGCATCATTCCATACTCAATGCCGTTGTGAACCATTTTAACAAAATGGCCGGATCCTGTGGGCCCCACGCGGCCCCAGCCTTGGTCCTTCGCGGGGGCAAGCGTTTCCAGCAGCGGACGCAAGTATTCGACGGCGGCAACGTCTCCGCCCACCATCATCGAATAGCCTTCCTTCAGGCCCCAGATTCCGCCGCTGGTACCCACGTCCACGAATTGAAATCCCTGGGCCTTGAGGCTCACTCCGCGGCGCTGCGTGTCCTTGTAGTTGCTATTTCCTCCATCGATTAACACATCATCTTTTGCGAGATGCGGAAGAAGCGCGGCGATGGTGTCATCCACCGGAGCGCCCGATGGAACCATGATCCAAATGGCGCGCCGCTTGCCCAGCTTCCCCGCCAGTGCCGCCAGCGAATCGGCGCCCTCCGCGCCTGCGGCTGTGACGCGCGCCACTGCGCCGGCATCGCGATCGTATCCCACCAGGCGATGTCCGCCGCGCACCAGCCGCTCCACCATATTCGCGCCCATACGTCCCAGCCCAATCATTCCCAATTCCATATTGGCCTCCGCCTCTACGATTCGTTAATGCTCACGCCGCTCGCCACCAAGTCCCGCCGCAATTGCGCCGCGTTTTGAAAATGAATGGTGCGCATGTTCAGTTGACGCGCGGACTCCAGATTCAGTTCCCGGTCGTCGATGAACAGGCACTCATCGGGATTGCGCTGCGTGACCGCCAGCGCCACATGATAGATTCTCTCCTCGGGCTTTCGCACGCCCAGATAGCAGGAGCTAAAAAAAGCCTTAAACTCGCGCCGCAAATCGAATTGATGAATTCTGTGTTCATTCAGTTCCAGCGGCTCATTGTTGATGGTGGCTTGCAGATATTTCCCGCAGGCCGCCACATCGGACAGCACCGCGCGCGATTCCGGATATTCCTCCGACTGCGCGAAAATAAAATCCGTGAATTCCTCGCGCGTAAAACTTCGTTTGCGATAGAAAATCGTGCGTTGCAGGTAGGTATCGAGTGTGATGCGTCCGGTTTCAAATGCAGGGCTTGCCAACTCATGGCGGTCCTGGAATTCTTCCCAATCGATTCCAAATTTCTTGGCTGCATCGGCGCGCGCCGCGCGGTCCCATCCATTCGATAGGATGACGCCACCTACATCCCAAAAGATCGCCGTCACGTCCGACATCCAGCCCCCTCAGAGCCGACCGCATCGCCCGACTATTGTAAGCGAAGCCTGCAAGGAAATCCTGCACTGTTCAAGCAGCGCGTTTCAATTGGCAGCTGCGCTAACAGGTCTGTTACGAACCAAGGCGTTTGCCGTCGAATGAGCGGCACAAGGCTGTTGCGGCCTCCATTGCAGACTTCCGCCTCGACATCGCCAGTTTGGAATTCTCCCAGTCTTGCAGTATCGTAGATGGGATAGCGGTAACCCAAGTTCCCTGATGGAGGATGCACATGGCGGACGAACCCTGTGGCCCGGCAATACCAGCGGCTTCGAGTGTTCCAGCGAAGCCCGGTCAGCGCGTGGTCCATTGCGTAAAATTCGATAAGGATATGCCCGGCCTGGAACGCATCCCCTGGAAGGGAGAACTGGGCAAGCGCGTGTACGAAAATGTTTCCGCGGATGCCTGGAAGCTGTGGATCGAATACTCCAAGATGCTGATGAATGAGTACCGCTTGAATCCGCTGGATCCCGCGTCGCAGAAAATCATGGAAGAGCAGATGGAACAGTATTTCTTCGGGGAAGGCGCGAAATTGCCGGAAGGGTACGTCGCGCCGAAGGCCAAGGGGTAACGGGCGGTCGCTTTAAGTAGGACAGGCTTCAGCCTGTCTGGGTTTATCGCCCCGAAAAGTCAAAACCAGACAGGCTGAAGCCTGTCCTACTCGCTCGCGCTCTGCGCTGTTCCAGTCACGGGATGCTGCACAGGCAATCGCTCCGCAATTTCGAATTTCAGATGGCCATGCGCCAGGCGAAGCGCCGATTCCACCTCGGCCGGCGATTTGGCATGCGCAAAAATAAATCCCAGATAGGTTGAGCCTTCGGGCCAGGCCGCCAGAAAATCGTGCAGGCGCGCGGTGATCTGCAGGTCTTCGATCCCGGAAGTAGCGCGAGCCCGCTCTTCCCCTTCCACCTTTTCCAGGGTGCCGCTCTTGGGCACGGGAATCATCATCACGCCGGAGGCATCCTCCTCGCGATCGATGTCCGTTCCGGTCATGCCCATGGCATGGCGCACCAGCAATTCTTCCAGCAAAACGCGTTTCGGACCAAATCGAAGGGCGCGCGCGCAAAGTCCGCCGATGGGCCTTGGCGCCGCCTCCAGCACCCATGGCCCCTTGTCGGGGCCATCATTCTTGATGCGAAATTCGGCATGTACCGGTCCGTGCGTGAGGCCCAGCGCGTGAACCGTGCGCTCGGCGCAATCCAGAAGCCGGTCGTACATTTCGTCGGGCAGCCGCGAGGGCGTGACGTACAGCGTCTCCTCAAAGTAGGGGCCTTCGAGCGGGTCGGGCTTGTCGAAGACGCCAAGCACGCGGAATTTGCCGCGGGTGATCAATCCTTCCACGGCCACTTCCCCGCCGGGAATGTATCGTTCCACAAGCACGCGGTCCAGATCCGGCTCGCGGGTGACTTTTATTTCCGGGGTTTCCAGCAGTTGCTTGATGCGCGCGACGGCAGCTTGAAATTCTTCCGGGTTGTTGGTTCGAATCACGCCCTGGCCGGCGGCCAGCCGCAGCGGCTTGATCACGCATGGAAATTCCACGCGCGGAAGAATTTTTTCCAGGCGCTTGTCCAGCTTGAAGGAGAAAAATCCCGGCACCGGCAGACCCGCGTCACGCAACACTTCCCGCTGGCGCAATTTGCTGCGGCAATTTTCCACGGCTTGCGGGGAGTTGTAGGCGAATCCCAGAGCGCGCGCGGTGTGCGCCGCCGTCGACGTAGCCCGGTCGCCCAGGGCGATCAATCCGTCCACGGGCCGCACCAGCGATTGTTTTACGATCAGGCGCGCTGCATCCTCGGGCTGATCAAAGTGAACGGCGATTGCGCCGTCGGCCCAGGGGTCCTCCAACTGGTGGCAGCGGTCGCTGGCGAACACAACGTCCACGCCCAGTGCTTTGGCGGCTTCCGCGAAGCTGCGCGTCTGGTAACCCAATTTGCTTGCGAGAATCAGTAGTCTGCTCATATGGTTTTGGTGTGCCGGTTCCTATGTTGTTTGATCTGGTGACTGCTATGACCCGCTGCTGTAGCCCGCCTCTTCAGAGGCGGGGAATTTTCCATGTCGCGACAGAAAAAGTTCAAAACATTTTGTCATTCCGAGCGGAGCGAGGAATCTGTCTTTCTTTTCATAGGCCTAAACCCAGGAGAGATTCCTCGCTCCGCTCGGAATGACAAAATTAAATACTTTTTCCGCAGCCGGTACACCCATCATTCCGCGACAACGAAGCTACAATAAAATTTATTCGCCCGAATATCCTCACACAAATTGGTCCGCTTTGGCGACTATTTCCTTGGCGCTGCCGATGGAAACAAATTGCGCGTCCATGGGCTCGGCGCAGCAATACCAGGGCTCATCGAGATACGGTACCGGCGCGCTCAATCTCACCGATGGCGTTGCCGCATTTGCCGCGGCGCTCATCGCCGCGCGATTCCCAGCGGCAGCCTGCGCGGCTCGGCGAATATGCTTGAAAATTTCCGTGCGCGAAAGCTTCAGGCCGTCTCCGCGCTGCACGATCTGCGAAATTTCGCGCGCCAGCGCGTCTACGCGCGCATCTTCGTGCTTCCAGGGAAAAACCAGCGCCGCGGAATCAAACGGCTCAACCATCGCGCTCACTTCGGGCAACTCGAGCAGCCGCGAGCCGGCGGGGATCAACAGGCGAATGGCCAATTGGATCGGAGACACGTTTTCCGTCAGGCCTTCTTCGGCGAGCACGTCCAGCAAATCCGTGTAGCCCGCGAACGTGGTCCACGGCGTGAACGGCACAAATGTTGGCAACAGCGTCATGCCCAATTCGCGAAAGCGCGCCACGACTGCCAGAAAATCGGCGCGCGTGTGGCCCTTGTCAAATTTTTCGAGGACGGCGTCGTCCGCCGACTCCACCGCGCTGGTGACAAACAGGCATCCGCCATCGCGCAACGCAGGCAAGAGGGCGTCGTGTTTGCGCAAATGTTCGATCTTGATGGTTACGTCGTAGGAAAGATTCGGAAATTCGCGCTGCATGGCCTCGACGATGGAAATTGCGTGAGACGGGCCGTTGAAAAAATCGGGATCGCCAAACGTAATGTGCCGAGCGCCTGCCGCCACCTGCCGCCGAATGTCTTCGAGGACGACCTCGCGCTCCACCACCCGGAAGGCCCCGTCATATACGGGCACGATGGGGCAATGCCTGCAGAGATGCTTGCAGCCGCGCGTCGCTTCGGTCGATCCCGCGACACGATGTTCTCCGCCGGGCATCACCACGCGCGCATATTTCCCCGGTTCCAACATGCCGGCGCGGTCCGGCACAAGCTCTTGTTGGTGTGTGGCAGCGCTCCCATTCGCCGCATCAAGTTGCATGCGGGCGGCCAGACTCACGAGTCCTTCCTCAAATTCGCCGCCGAGGATTGTACCCACTCCCAACCCGCGCAAGTATTCCTCGTTCACCGGTGCGTACAGGCCATAAAAACAAATGTGCGCGCGCGGATTCATTTCGCGGATTCTCGGGATGAGTCCCGCCGCAAGACGCGTGGCCGTGTGCATGGGCACATAAAAAGAAATCAAATCGGCTGCCAGGACGGCTTGCTCATCAAGCGCTTCACGCGTCAAATCCAGGCTGGAAACATGGTGACCGCGTGCGCGCAGCCAGGCAGCAGGCGACGCCAGGCCGAACGGCTGCCTGCCAAGTTCGTAGGTGGATATGAGAAGAATTTTCATGTCGCTGTGTGCGCGCCGGGAGCCATTCTAACCCGCATTGCCCGATGCATGTTAATTGTAAGCGCGGCGCAAGACTGCGGGGTTTTATGTAGCACAGGCACTCTGCCTGTGCGGTTTTCGCGATTGCAGCTAAACCGATAGCTGATGAGCAGCTTCCAAACCCGCACAGGCTGAAGCCTATGCCACAAAAAACGCCTCGTCCCTGCGGCTGTGCCGTTGGGACGAGGCGCGAATTTACACCAGAGGCTGGGTCGTCTCGGGCTGGGGACTTGCCGGCGACCGTCAACCCTCAAATTTCAGCCCCTTATGGGCAGGTCGGTGAAACCATCTTGATAGCCGTCAGCTTCATGTAGTGAGGAGCCTTGGGCACGTCCTTGTTTGCCGCCATGGCATCTGCCTCTGGGACGGCGGTGCCAGTAATGTCAATCTTGTGTCCAACGTGCGGCGCCAAGTTGGCATCCGACGAAACAATTCCAACTGTCTTCGGTCCCTTTTCGAGATCGGAGAGGAAGTAAGTGCCCGGGGCCGTACCAGCCCGCAAGCATCCGGTCATGGTGTGCGTCTTGGGAGCATCCTGTGCGCTTGTGCCCATCGAAATGGTCATGGCGCAGGCAACCACCAGAACTGCGAGAAGTATCTTTTTCATGAAGGTCTCCTTTGGAGTGGATCGCTGGACATCCTAGCATAAGTCCCGTAAATCGATTAAAACAAGTTTTTTATGAATGCGCCATTACGGGGATTGCTGTAGATCGCATTGCTGTAGCCCGCCTCTTCAGTGGCGGGGGTCTTGTGCTGCTACACGGAAAATTCCCCGCCTCTGAAGAGGCGGGCTACAGCGACCGCAATCGTTCCGCGACAACTGAGTTTCAAAGTGGAAGATGGCCTTCCAAAACACATTCATAATTTTAATTTAAGGAATGACTCGAAAGCTGCGCGAGGCATCAGGATGCGCTATGATTAAATCTCTGCAACGCACACGAAAGGAAAAAGCCAGAATGGCTCCCGCATCCAAAAATTCGTTCGGTACGCAAGAAACGCTGAAGGTTGACGGAAAATCCTACGAAATTTTTCGTTTGGGCGCGCTTGAAAAAAAGGGCATCGGGCACGTCTCCAAACTTCCCTTCTCCCTGCGCGTGCTGCTGGAAAATCTTTTGCGCCAGGAGGATGGCAAATTCGTCCATCCTGCAGACATTGAGGCGCTGGCGAACTGGGATCCGAAGGCCGCCACGCAGAAGGAAATTTCCTTCATGCCCGCGCGCGTGCTGCTGCAGGATTTTACCGGCGTGCCCGCCGTGGTCGATCTGGCCGCCATGCGCGAAGCCATTGTCAAATTGGGCGGCGATCCAAAAAAAGTGAATCCCCTGCTGCCCGCGGAGCTGGTGATCGATCACTCCGTACAGGTTGACCAATCCGGCTCGAATATGGCGTTTGCCTTTAACGCGGAACTGGAATTCCACCGCAACGTGGAGCGCTACGCTTTTCTGCGCTGGGGCCAGGACGCTCTGAACAATTTCAAAGTAGTGCCGCCTGACACGGGCATTTGTCACCAGGTAAACCTCGAGTACCTGGCGCGCGTGGTGTTTGACGCCACGGTGGATGGCAAGACCTACGCCTTCCCTGATTCGCTGGTGGGCACCGACTCGCACACCACGATGGTCAATGGCCTCGGCGTATTCGGGTGGGGCGTCGGCGGGATTGAGGCAGAGGCCGCCATGCTGGGCCAGCCGTTGTCGATGCTGATTCCCGAAGTGGTGGGCTTCAAGCTGCACGGCCGCCTGCCTGAAGGGACCACCGCCACAGACCTCGTGCTGGTGGTTACGGAAATGCTGCGCAAAAAAGGTGTGGTCGGAAAATTTGTGGAGTTTTACGGCACGGGGCTTTCCAGCCTGAGCCTGCCGGACCGCGCCACCATCGCCAACATGGCGCCCGAGTACGGCGCGACCATGGGCTTCTTCCCTGTCGATTCCGAAACGCTCTCCTATTTGCGCTTCACGGGCCGCAGCGAAACGCGCGCGCGCCTGGTCGAGGAATACGCCAAGGCGCAGGGCATCTTCCGCACCGACGCCACGCCGGACCCCATGTACACCGACAAGCTGGAACTTGATCTGGCCACCGTGGAAGCAACGCTGGCCGGGCCGAAGCGCCCGCAGGACCGCGTGCCACTGCGGCAATCCAAAGCTTCATTCGAAAAATCTCTGGAAGGCGCAAAGGGGAAAAATGTCCCGGTGCAGAAAAATGGCGACAAGTTCGAACTTTCCAATGGCTCCGTGGTCATTGCAGCGATTACCAGCTGCACCAACACTTCCAACCCATCCTTGATGCTTGGTGCCGGCCTGCTGGCTAAGAAGGCCATTGAACGGGGTCTGCACAGCAAGCCCTGGGTGAAAACCAGCCTGGCGCCCGGTTCGAAAGTGGTCACCGATTATCTGGAAGCGGCGGGCCTGGGAAAATTTCTCGATCAGCTGGGTTTTCAGCTGGTGGGCTACGGCTGCACCACATGCATTGGCAACAGCGGCCCGCTGGAAGAGCACATCGGCGCGGCCATCAAGGACAACAGCCTGGTAGCCGTTTCGGTGCTCAGCGGAAATCGCAATTTCGAAGGGCGCATCCACCCGCTGGTGCGCGCCAATTATTTGGCCTCGCCGCCGCTGGTGGTGGCTTACGCGCTCGCGGGGCGCATGGATTTTGACATGGCCAGCGAGTCGCTGGGCAACGACAAAGCCGGCAAGCCAGTGTTCCTGCGCGATATTTGGCCCACGCCGCAGGAAATCGAATCCACTGTGCGCGCCAGCGTCACCACGGCAATGTACAACAAAGAATACGGCGAAGTGTTCCAAGGCGATTCGCGCTGGCAGGGACTGAAAGTTCCGGTGGGCGATATTTATGCCTGGGACGAAAAATCCACCTACATCAAGAATCCGCCGTTTTTTGAAAAAATTACCAAGACTCCCGCGCCGCTCACGGACATCCACAAAGCGCGAGCGCTGGCAATGCTGGGCAACAGCATCACCACCGATCACATCTCGCCCGCCGGATCGATTGGCGTAGACACTCCTGCCGGAAAATGGCTTATCGCGCAGGGCGTCAAGCCGATGGACTTTAACTCCTACGGCGCGCGGCGCGGCAATCATGAAGTGATGATGCGCGGCACGTTCGCCAACATTCGCCTGCGCAACCAGCTTGCTCCGGGCACCGAAGGCGGCTGGACCGTGCATCAACCCGACGGCGAAAAAATGTCCATCTACGACGCGGCCATGAAATACCAGAAGGAAGGCACGCCGCTGATCGTGCTGGGCGGCAAGGAATATGGATCGGGATCATCGCGCGACTGGGCCGCCAAGGGCACCGTGCTGCTGGGCGTGCGCGCGGTGATTGCCGAAAGTTTCGAGCGCATCCATCGCAGCAACCTGCTGGGCATGGGCGTTCTCCCGCTGCAATATCGAGCGGGCGAATCGGCGCAATCGCTCGGCCTCAGCGGGTTCGAGGAGTTCACCATCGAGGGCGTGGCGAAACTTGCACCCGGAATGAATGTCGAAGTTCGC
>Ga0206831_1085_pt3 | contig 17208 bp, 21 predicted proteins | sample Alteio_BWOrgCont_73_FD_152876 | JGI IMG/M metagenome (GOLD analysis project Ga0206831, IMG submission 152876) | Enriched cells from forest soil in Barre Woods Harvard Forest LTER site, Petersham, Massachusetts, United States -... | ecosystem: Environmental > Terrestrial > Soil > Temperate forest >...
CCTGGCTCACGGGGATCGCCGCCGCCAGCTATCAGCACTTTGTAGTTCGTCGGGCACTGCGGGAATCAGAAACCGAACGCCATCGCTACCAGCAAGCCATTCACTTCGTGACTCACGAAATGCGCACGCCGCTGACGGCCATTCAGGGATCCAGCGAACTGATGGGCCGCTACAACCTGAGCGAAGAGAAGCGCAAGCAATTCGCCGAGATGATTAACACAGAATCGAAGCGGCTGGCGCGCATGATCCAGACCTTCTTAGACGTAGAGCGTTTAAGTGACGGCCAGATGGAGTTGAAACGCGAGCCATTTGAAGTTCGGCAGATTGTGGATGCCTGCGTGGCCCGAGTGCGTCCGCTCGCCGAGCGCAAGAACATTCGCATCCTTACGCGAGAGCTCGACGGAAACCTTGAGGGCGATCGCGAACTGATGGAGTACGCCGTTTACAATCTGCTGACGAACGCCGTAAAATACTCGCCAGCCGATACCCAGATCACGGTCGGGTGCCGCACCGAAGGTACTCAGCTGCGCCTTTCCGTCCAAGACCAGGGCATCGGGATGGACGCCAAGGAACTGCGCCAGATCTTCCAGAAGTTCTATCGGACCAAACGCGCCGAAGCCTCCGGCGAAGCGGGTACCGGGATCGGCTTGTCCATTGTGGAACAGATTGTTCACCATCATGGCGGGAAGATGGAAGTGACCAGCCAGCCGGGCCACGGTTCCTGTTTCGCGGTGGTATTTGCGGCAGGCACGCGTGCGTCACGGTCTCCGGCTGTGTCAGTCTAATAATGTAGGGTGGGTGAGCGTGCAGCGACTTCTGGTGGTTGAAGACGATAATTCCGTCCGAAATACGATCCGGACTTTCCTCGAATTGGAAGGCTATATCGTGGATGCGGTTTCCTCTACCCGGGAAGCCCTGGAACGTCTGGGCGCCGATTCCTATCCCATCGTGATCTCCGATATTTATATCGATGAGCGCACCGGCCTGGATGTGCTCGAACGGGCGCGCAAGAACAACCCCAACTGCGCCGTGATTCTGATGACCGCCCGCGGGACTATTGAAACGGTGATGAAAGCCACGCAGGGCGGCGCGTTCGACTATATCGCCAAGCCGTTCGAGCTGGACCGCATGCTCGACACCGTGAAGCGCGCCGAGGCTTCGGTAGGGCAGCACCAGGATGACAAGGATTCCGAAATCGAAGACCTGCCGGAAAGCGAAATGGTGGGCAGCTCGCCCAAAATGGTCGATATCTACAAGACCGTCTCACTGGTGGCGCCTACCAACGCTACTGTGCTGCTGGAAGGCGAAACCGGCACCGGCAAGGAAATGATCGCGCGCATGATCCACAACAACAGCGCGCGGTCGCATCAGCCGTTCGTCCCCGTGGACTGCGGATCCATCGCGCCATCGCTGCTAGAAAGCGAATTGTTCGGCGCATTGAAAGGCGCCTACACCGGCGCCGATCGCGATCGCATGGGCGTTTTCGAGGCGGCCAACAATGGCACAGTGTTTCTAGACGAGATCGGCGACCTGGAGCTCGGCTTTCAACTGAACCTGCTGCGATTCCTGCAGGAAAAAGAGATCCGGCCGCTGGGTTCGCCGCGTGGGAAAAAAGTGGACGTGCGCGTGGTCGCGGCCACCAATCGCGATCTGCAAAAGATGGTGGACCAGGGCAAATTCCGCGAGGATCTTTGGTATCGGCTGAACGTGGTGCGCATTATCCTGCCGCCCCTCGTGGAACGGCGCGGCGATGTGCCGCTGCTGGCGCACTATTTTCTAAAGAAGTATAACGAGCGATACGGACAACAGGCGAAAATCACGGAATCGGCGCTGCGAGCGCTGGAAAATTACAGCTGGCCGGGGAATGTCCGCCAACTGCAACATATGATCGAGCGGCTGGTCATCGTAACTCCGCAGGGGCGCATCGACGACCCCGCCGTGCGCGAAGCCATCGAACTTACAGAGCCCCGCGACACTGCGAGCGAGAGCCTGGCCGATACCGAAGCCGACCAGATCCGTCGCGTGCTGGCAGCCACCGGCGGAAACAAAAGCCGCGCGGCAAAAATCCTGGGAATCGAGCGGAAGACCCTTTACCGTAAGCTGGAACGCATGGCACTGTAAGACCGCCGACACCAGCACCGCCACCGCCACTCAAAACAAAGCAACTAACGGCCTGTCATTTCGCGCGTATCAGGAATATACTGATGCTGGCTCGTATACATACCGGACTTATAGGGAGGTTATCTATGTTCGAAAGCCTCGACGAGCAAATTAAACTGGACGAACATAAAAGCACGTCCAGTACTGAGCGGGCACTCCGCTGGATCCTAATGATCGCGATCGCACTGATCGTCTTCGGTGCAATCTATCTGGGCATTCACTCGATGCAAGGAATTTAGGCCGCTCAATCCGCCGCTACCATTCTCGGCTGGGAGCAGGAACCGATGGCCCGCATGACGGCCTTCACGCGTTGGGAATATTCTGGCAAGGGGTTGTAAAGCTGCAGCTTGCGGTCGACGTTCTTGCCCTTGTATCTGTTTGACCTTCCAAGTTGAGCCGCCACATAGTGGATTCCGGCGCGCACCGAGGGAAAGCGCTCCTTGCACGAATCCCAGCCGAAAACGTTGTTATTCCTGTAATCCTTGCCTCCACTGGATTCAATGAAGGAGATGCTCGGCAGCAGTCTCCAATCCAGCTCGTTTTGGTCGGCCGCCAACAGAAAATCCTTTGCCGAGTCCCGAAGCGGGCAATCCCGGTCGGCAAAGAACTTGGTTAGCCTGGATAGCCGCGGATCGTTCTGGTCGACTGTCGGCTGCGCTCGATACTGCTGGACGCTGGTGGTAAAAGGTGCTGCCAGCAGTCCTGCAACCACGAGGACATTCTTCATTCGGTAGTTCCTCCCTAATGCTTATCTCCAAGCGGAAGGCGCTTGGTTGTGGAAATCTATGAAAACGAAAGAGTTAGGTAATCCCTACGCGGTTAGTACTTTAAAATCAATCACTTAGCGGATGGCAATGTTTTTGTCCGACCTCGCGAGTATAGCACGCGGGCGGGATGTCAAGGCGCGGCGGGGACCTAAGCCCTTCGGCGACTGTAGCCATGACCGACCGTTCCTAAATCCGCTATCACGGCTATCGCGAGCCATAGCAGGTTAATCCCTGCCAACGGCAAGCCGCTATTGACCATCCATGCATACACCAGTGTTGTGAATGGCAAGAACATGAAGCCAAGGATTAAAAGGAGGATAGTGTTGTGGAAGGGGCGGTCCAGGTAATGGGTGAACAGCCACAGGAGCGCCAAAGCCACGCGCGGAAACAGCAGGATCACGAACAGGAATAGGCATGGCATGAGTGGTCCCTCCTTGGACGCACGTTCGCTGCAAGTGTTTCAACTCGTGACATCATAGCGTATTCAGGCGCCTTCGATCCGCCGATCATAGCCTGAGGGCGTTAGCTTGCGTAGCATACGATTGGCGGTGATCTTATCGGCGCTGAGTGCGGGCGCTGCTGCCTACTTCCTGGAACCCGTATTTCGCCGGTGGACCGGCTTTTCCCTGGTGTACGTTCCAGATATTCTGTTGTTCCTCGCGATTGTGGTTTCAGCCTACGCGTACCTGGTCTTGAGCTATGTTGGCAAGCTGGACCCGGTGGTGGCCTGGGCGGCGAGCGCCTGGCAGGAGGCGGATTACAAATCGGCACTCCTCCGCTTATGGCTGTTTTCGTGGGCCGGCCGCCGCGCCCCCTTTACGGCGTTTCTGCTGACCAGCGCGAACCTGGCCGATCGGGCTTATGCCGTTGCCGCCAACTCAACTCTCCCTGAGACCGACATGGAAGAACCTAGCTACGATCTCGATTTTGCCTCCGGACGCGCCGCGCTCGCACTACGCGACCTGGATCGTGCTCGCCACCATTTTGCCCGCCTTTATAACCGATTTCCCGGGTCGGCGCTCGCGCGCTACGCCTTCGGAGACTTGCTTCTGTGGCAGAATACCGAGCTCGAACGGGCTCGCCAACTGCTCACAGGCGCTCTCGCCGACTCCTCCCGATTCGATCTTCCGCACTGGACCCGGCTCGGCTTAGAGGCTGAGCTGCATGCCAGCCACGCTTGGTCCGTCGGCCTGATTGGCAAGCCGGAAGAACTGCAGGACAGCTTCGATAAGGCCCTCCAACTCGCCGGCCGCAATAAGCCGGTCCTCGCCGCTGTCAACCTGCGCCTGGGTTACGCGCTGCGGGCGCTCAATCGTCCGATTACTGCTCGTCAGCATTGGGACGCCGCTCGCGATATCGATCCGCACGGCTGGGCCGGAAACCAGGCGGCGCGGGAACTCCAAAGCCGCTCCTGAGATACTTGGTGAGCGGTACAACTACGAGGAGGGCATGCAGATGGCGAAGGTGCTGATCACGGGAACCAGTTCCGGAATTGGACTGGCGACGGCGTTGGAACTCGGCCGGGTAGGGCATCAGGTTTACGCCACCATGCGCAATCCCGCGCGAGCTCCGGAACTGGGTGAACGGGCGGCGAAGGAAGGACTGCCGATTTCGATCCTCACCATGGATGTCGATTCCGACCGGTCCGTTGCGGACTGCTTTGGGGCGATTCATCGGAAAGATGGGCAAATTGACGCTCTGGTGAACAATGCCGGCATTGAGCGTCATGGCTCGGTGGAAGAACTTCCCATGGAGGAATTTCGAGCCACCATGGAGACCAACTACTTCGGAGCTTTGCGATGCATTCGCCAGGTGTTGCCGGGCATGCGAGAGCGAAGGAGCGGTTACATCATCAACGTAAGTTCCGTGGCGGGAAAGATCGCGTGTTCACCGCTGGGCGCATATACGGCATCGAAGTTCGCCCTGGAGTCTTTAAGCGAAACGCTGGCCGGCGAGATGAAACCGTTTGGGGTGCGGGTTGCCATTGTGGAACCAGGCATCATCGAGACACCGATGTCGCAAGCGATCAGCGACGTGCCTCCATCGCAATACCGCCAAGGCAGGAACCTGGCGGCGCTGTTTCAAGCCGCGCTTGAGAATCCCGCGCCGCCGTCCATCATCGGGTTGACTATCAGAAATATCATCGAAAGCGGCACCTGGAAGCTGCGGCATCCTTGCGGCCCGGACGCCGAGCCTTTTCTGGCTTGGAGAGCCGCGATGACGGATGAGCAGTGGATCGATTTCAACGCGCTGGACGCCGAGGGTTTTCGGAAGCGCGTGAAGAACGATTTCGGTCTTGACCTGAAGCTCGCGGCGGAAGATGCGGCTGGGGCTTAGACGGCGCCGCTGACCAGGATTTGTTCCCCGCCGCGCGTTCGCAGCCTGGATCCGATCCATACCGCAAACGGGAATAGCACCAGCAGCGCCAGCGCGAACCAGTGCGGCTGAACGTGCCAGCCCAGCACGGTTGAAACGATACCCGCGACCTCGCCGAAGGTCATCAGCCCCAGCGTGGCCGTGCGAGCCGAGGCGCCGGCGCAGGCGGCGCACAAATATCCACCGGCGACTGTGTACAGCGTGTCAGTGCACAGCACGATAACGAAATAATAGAGCGGCGGCGTGGACATGTTCCGGAAACCCGGGATCGCGGCCGCAAACATCTGGTCTGTGAGAACCACCAGGACTCCGATTGCGATATACCCGGCCAAAACCGATCCGATGATACGCAGCATTTGGTTTCATATCATAACCCATTCGCCGGCTGTTTTCGATATACAATCGGGATAGTCCACCGTACGAGTATGAGCTTGGCAATCGAGCAAATGACTCGCGAAAGCATCGTGATCCTGGTGCTGGGCGGACGGCTCACGTTTCGCGAATCCGATGTCTTATTTGACAAGATTCGGGCGCTCGGCGCGGCAGGCCAGTCGAGAGTGGTTCTCGACCTAAGGCACGTGGCTTACGTCGATTCCACGGGCCTCGGCGCGATAGTCGGCGGCTATGCGTCGCTTAGTAAGCTGGGCGGGTCGCTGAAGCTGGTGAATCCCAATAAGCGCACCATGGAACTGCTGCTGATGACGCAGCTCAACACGTTGGTCGAGGTGTTTGAGGACCCGCAGAGTGCCGTGGATAGCTTTTCTACGCGCGCAAGGTCCAGCAGTTCGACGTTTTCAGCTTGATCCTACCTTTGTATCCGGTTACGGAAGATGCACGCCGAACACGAGTTCGGCCACGCTCCAGCATAAGCAGAATAAGGATCCGAGCGCTGTCAGACCGCCCGGCCTTCGGCCGAGGAGTTTGACCCAGACCAGATACATCGGAAGACATGACAGTCCGAAGACAATCGGAAGATAGAAGCACGCGACACGCACTGCGGAGCCCAAAGATATCGAATCGACGAGAACGTAGCGCGATGCCTGGGCGAAGAACGCTAGCACGAGCGCTGCGCCGGCCAGAAAAATGCAGCGGCTTTGGAACCTTTCGTCTCGCGCCACCTCGTCGAAAGACACCTCACCGAACAGACGGCTATCGGCTGCATCCCTGATTGTGAAGCGACTCGGCAATCGGCTCAGTTGGTTGAGCAAATCAAGTGAGGCATTTTCCATTTCAAGATCGATGGTGCGCAGCCTGCCAGTTAGATATTCATAAAACCATAGTGATACGAGACCGACCAAGAGACCGAAGGCCGTGGGCCAGAGCGATTCCGAAATACCTCGACGGATGGCCGCCATAGCTGATATCCTCTCGCCGCTAATGCCCTGAAACGAGTTTACGATGCCCAATATGGTGCCAAAGATCCCGACCCATGGGGCAAGCGATGCAATGGTCGCGAGGCTGTACAGTCCGCCTTTCATTTCTTCGTGCACAACTGCCGAAGAACGTTTCGAAGCCCGGCTGACGAGTCGCAGTACCTCTGTCACTATCCCTTCTTAACCGATTTGAAACGCAAATGGAAGCCCCTGGCCACAGTCGCCGCTACAATGGAGACAGCGATGGTCACCGACGGCATCTACTACGCGCTCGCGTTCTCCGCCGGCGGAGCGCTGCTTTGGTACTTGATCCATCCCGCGTTTGCCGCGCCGCTGTTTCTGCTCGCCATCTTCTGCCTATATTTCTTCCGTGATCCGGATCGGACCATCCCCGACGGCGCCGTGGCTGTCTCGCCGGCCGACGGCAAGGTAGTAAGCGTCGTCACATCTGGAAATGCGGGAGGGGACGGCGCTGAGTGCACCCGCATCAGCATCTTTCTGAACGTCTTCGACGTTCACGTGAACCGAGCGCCCATCGCCGGCAAGATCACGAACATCGAATACACAAAAGGCCAGTTCCTGGTCGCCAGCCGCGAAATCGCCAGCTCCCAAAACGAGCGCAACACGTTTACGATCGCGGGCGCCATCGCTGGTGAAACCACCTGCGTCCGTTTTGCGCAGATTGCCGGACTGATTGCGCGCCGAATCGTGTGCTACAAGAAACCGGGCGATGCCGTGGCCAAAGGCGAGCGCGTGGGGCTCATCAAATTCGGCTCACGTGTCGATGTCTTCCTGGGACCCGAGTGGGACATCCAGGTACAGACCGGCGAACGCGTGGCCGGAGGCTCCAGCATCATCGCCCGGCGAAGGTTGACGTAAATGGGGCTGACGTAGTGGCACGGCTCAGTTTCAAGGAACGCTTCTTCGACGACCGGCCGCCCTCGCGGCGTCCCCGGCGCGCGGCCTACGCGCTCCCGACGCTGTTCACCGCGGGCAATATCTTTCTCGGGTTCATCGCCATCATCCGCTCGGTGGAAGGAGCGCTACTAGGAGCCAGCGGACAACTCGGCAACAATCCGCATTTCGAGGTGGCCGCCAAGGCCATCGGCGCAGCGGTGGTGCTGGATGGATTGGACGGCCGGATAGCCCGCATGACCAACACCGTCAGCGCCTTTGGCCGCGAAATGGATTCGCTCGCCGACGTCATCACTTTCGGTATCGCTCCCGCCGTGCTCGCCTTCACCTGGGGCGTAGAGTTCGTCACACCTGGCGGATTCTTGAGGGATCATCGCGCGGGCTACTTCCTGGCCTTTATCTTTCTGTTGTGCGGCGCGGCGCGGCTGGCCCGCTTCAATGTCCAAACCAACCCGGTTCCAAGCAATCCCGGACGCCCGGACCGCAAATATTTCGTCGGCCTTCCCATTCCCGCCGCAGCGGCCGTCGTAGCCGCCGTCGTCTACGCCACCGACAGCGTACCGCTGGGGTGGTGGATACATTCTGCCTTGTGGCTTGGACTGCTCGCCTTGCTTTCGTTCTTGATGGTGAGCACGTGGCGGTATCCCAGCTTTAAGGAGATGCACCTCAAAGGCCCACGCTCCCCTCTGATCGTGATTATGTTTGGCGCGCTCATCTACTTGATCTGGAACTATTCGCAGCCAGTGCTGCTGGCGCTCGCGACCGTATACGTCGCCACCGGCATCGTGATTCGCGCCGCGGGCATTGTCCGCCGCCGCTTCCGCCCGCATAACCCACCGCCGCCACAGCCGGCGCCGGAGCATCAAACCAGCTAATGCATACTCATCGTGGCAGTCAACGGAGTACCATCGCGATTGTCGGCGGCGAATCGCTGCTAGGCAAGGAAATCCACGAGCTGATGGAGTCCCGCAAAGTCCCGGCCACTCTCCAGATGGTGGCCGCTATCGAGGTGGAAGATGCGGCCAAAGGCGCTGCCGCCATTCTCGCGCGAGGGACTGACGAGCCCCTGGTGATGGCTTCCATCGAATTGGCCGATCTGGGCGCGGCGCGCGTGGTCATCCTGGCTGGCTCGAAGGCGTCCAGCGAGAAAGCCTACCAGAAGATTCGCGCGGCTAAGCCCGCTCCCGCCGTCATCGATGTGAGCGGCGGTTTGGAAGATCTGGCGGAGGCACGGCTGCGCGCACCCATGGTGGAGCCGCCCGACTTCCAGGCCGGTGTGGATCTAAAGGGCGCAGTTCAAACCATCGCGCACCCTGCCGCCATCGCATCCGCGCTGCTGTTAACGCACCTACAGAAAGCCGGGGCGATCCGGCGTTCGGTGGTGGAAATTTTCGAGCCAGTGAGCGAGCGCGGTCAGGCCGGTATCGAAGAATTGCAAAAGCAAGCTGTGGCGCTGCTTTCCTTCAAGCCCCTGCCGAAAGATATATTCGATGCACAGGTCAGTTTCAATATGCTGTCTCAGTATGGCTCCGAAGCACCGCTCTCGCTGGAGGAGATCGAGTTGAAAATCGACCGTCATCTGGCCAGCCTTTTGGCCGTCAACGGCGCTCCCATGCCCTCCCTGCGTCTCATCCAGGCGCCTGTGTTCCACGGCTACAGCATCTCAGCCTGGGTAGAATTTGAAGAGAGCCCCGGAATGGATGCCATCTTCCAAGCGCTTGCATCGGCCAACATCGACGTCCGCACGAAGGACCATGAGCCGCCCACCAACGTCGGGGTCGCCGGACAAGGTGGCATCACCGTCGGCAGCATCGCGCAGGATCGCAACCAGCCGCGCGCCTGGTGGTTTTGGGTGGTGACGGACAATCTGCAAATCGCGGCCGAAAACGCCTGGGAGGTTGCACGTGGATATTTGGAATAAATCGGGAGCAGCTTTTGCGATGACATCGCTCATCGCGATTTGCCTGACCCTCGGCTCCTGCGGTTACCATGTGGCGGGCCAAGCCGACCTGGTGCCGAAGGACGTCCATACCATCGCCGTCCCACCCTTCACCAATGGCTCGGTGAAATACAAGCTGAACGACTCGCTTCCTGAAGCCATCAGCCGCGAATTCATCACCCGCACGCGCTACAAGCCTGTCAGCGATCCAGGCGAAGCCGATGCCGTGTTGACCGGCAGCGTGGTGCGATACACCGCTTTTCCTACGCTGATCAACCAATCCACCGGACGGACGAGCGGCCTGCAAATTATCGTGGTTTTGAATGTGAGCCTGACGGAGCGGGCCACCGGCAAAGTCATCTTCGCGCGGCCTTATTATGAAGCGCATGAGCGCTATGAGCTGTCCACCACCAACAACTATCAATACTTCGACGAGAACGGCGCCGGGTTGCAGCGCTTGAGCAAGGACGTGGCACGCGATTTGGTGAGTTCGATCCTGGAGAACTTTTGAGTCCTGATCAGTTCCTGCAGCGGATCCAAAAGGCCACGCCCGCGCCCGCGTACCTGTTTCTGGGGCCCGAAGTGTATCAATTGAGCGCTTGCCGTCGGGCATTAGTTGAGAAAGTCCTTGCGCCGGAAGATCGCGAGAACGGACTGAGCCGGCACGATCTGGAGGAGACCACTCTCGCAGCGGTTTTGGACGATGCGCGCTCGCTGTCGCTGTTCGCGCCCAATCGGGTAGTGTGGGTTTCGGGCGCTGAAAGCGCACTGCCGCGCGGCCGGGCGGTGAGCGATGACGAAAACGCGGCTGCAGCCGATTTGGCGGCCTATTTGAAGCATCCGAATACCCCGGGATGCGTGCTGGTGTTCGAAGCCAGCCGCTACGACTTCGAAGGTGAAGACCGCGCCAAGATCGAGCGAGTCCAGAAATTCTATGCCGCGATTCCCGAGGTAGTCGAACTGCGGCCGTACACGCTCGAGTCCGCGCGGCGTTTGGCGCAGGATCTCGCCAAGGAAGCCGGTCTGCAAATTGGACTCTCGGAAATCGGACTGCTGGTGGAATCGCTCGCGGCCGACGCCAGCCGCATCGCCAACGAGATCGAGAAGCTGCGGCTCTACACGGCGGGCACGCGCAAGGTCACCGCCGACGATATCCTGCGCCTGGTTCCGAACGCGCAGGCGTCCACAATTTTCGCGTTGGTGGGGGCTTTGGGACGAGGTGATCGAAAGCGGTCGCTCGACAGCCTGGACACCCTATTGCGCGAAGGCGAGTACCTGCCGTTAGCCTTGACGTTCCTCGCCACGCAGTTCCGGCTGGCCATGGCCGCTCGCGAATCCGGGCTCAAAACCTCACAGCAGATTCAAGCGCATTTCACCAAGCAAGGCATTCGCATTTGGCGCGATCGCGCCGAGCAGGTGCAGCAGACTGTCAGCGCCTTCCCCAATGAAAAACTGGCGCGCGCTATCCGCAAGGTCTACTGGGCCGATAAAGCGCTAAGAGACACGCGTCCCGACGACCGGGTGGTGATGGAAGAGTTGGTCCTGAGTCTGACGAGTTAGGCGGCCGCGAGCGCCTTAAGCCTGGCCTGGATCCGGCTCTTGTAGCGCGCCGCGGTGTTCTTCTTGATGATGCCCCAGCGGGCCGAGCGGTCGATCAACGAAAACGTGGCCGGCAGCGCGTCTTGCGCTCCCTTGGCGTCCTTATGCTCGAGCAGCCGTCGCACCGAACGGATCTGGTGGCGGAGCCGCGATTTGCGGAGACGGTTGATTAACGTCTTCCGCTTGGTCTGGCGCATGCGCTTCAGCGCTGAGAAAGTGTTTGCCATTCTAGTACAGCTATTAGGATACCGTATGCGCGGGCCGAAACTCAACGGGCGAGGCGGACGCAATCACCGGCAGCGAGCTCTTTTTCCCCGCCTCAAAGCCGCTAAAGCTTTCCCCCTAGGGACCGATAGTACAAGTGGGTGCCCCTCACCGAGATATCGCCGGAACTGGCAGACGCCGCTGACGTACTCAGCGATCAGTTACGCGTTCATCTGCACCGCCTGGCGGTCTGCTTATTGCCGCACGCGGAAACGCTCGACCGGCGCTTCCTGGTCAAGCTGAAGCGCGACAAGTTTGGGCCGCGCCAATTCGATTCGAAAATCCGGGTGGCGCTCGCCGCCATCACGCCCGGAGCCGCCGCCCGCATTCTCGCCAATGGTCAGCCGCCCCTCAAATTCATCGAACAAGTGGAATATAACGGCCGGCGCCTGGCCAAGTTGAATCTTCCGCCTAGCAGCATCGTGGAGGCGCTTCAGGAATACGACCGCCTGCTGACGCCCTTGCTGCGTAAGCTGCTCCCCAACGAGTACGCGAATTTGCAGTGGGTGCGGGAGCAGCTGCATTTCTGCGTGATTCTGACGCTGAACAACGCGTACTACCAGGTTCGCGAGGCCGAGACACAGGCGTTTTATGAGCTGTTCCGCGTCGAACTGGAATCGCGCAATTTAGATGAGCTGCTGCGCCGCTTCCTGGATTCGCTGGTGCATGTCTGCCACGCCGACGCTGGCCACCTCTACTTGCTGAACGACAAGCGTAGCGCCTGGGTATTGCGGGCGCAGGCTCGCACCCGCGGTCAAGTCCGCCCCGCATTGGCCGAAGTTGCGAATGGCCGCGCCAAAATGCAGACGCTCGCCCATTCCCGGCAGGTCGAGCTCAAGGATGAGGGCTCCGACGGCCTGCTGCTCGATTCCGCCTGGAAGGACCAATTTCAGACCGTCTGGTCCATCCCGCTGGCCACTGGGGGACGCACCGCCGGCGTCATGCAATTTGCGTTCTCGAAGTCCTACGAATGGCTGCCGCGCGAGCAAGAGTTATTGGCCGCCGCCGCCGAGCGCTGTCTGATGGCCGCCGAAAAGGCCCGCCTCATGGAGAACCTGGCGGCCCGCGAGGAGCAGATCCGGCAGCTCGCCGAGCACATGCTCCACGTTGAGGAAATGGAACGCCGCCGCATCAGCCGGGAACTGCACGATGAGGCCGGGCAGTCGCTGCTGTGCATCCGCCTTCAAATTGAGCTACTGGAGCAGGCCCTGCCATCTGAGCACGTGGAGTGGATCAGCAAGCTGCGAGAGGCCCGCGATCTCACCGAACACACCATTCTCGAGATGCGCCGCTTGATCGCCGCTTTGAGCCCGGCGGTGCTCGAACAGCTCGGCTTAGGCGCCGCTTTGCGCCAGTTGGTCAACCGTTTCCGGCGCCTGAATCCCATCCGCGTCAAGCTGTTGCTCGGCCGCTTGGGCCGGCTACCACAACATACTGAAATCATTGTTTATAGGCTTGTGCAGGAATGCTTCAATAACATCGCGAAACACTCCGCCGCCACCGGCGTAAACATTTCCGTCAGTTCGGCCGATGGATGGGTGAGACTGGCCGTTGAGGATAACGGAGTCGGGTTTAGAGTCGAGGAAGCGCTGGCTCGGAAAGACTCGTTTGGACTTTCTGGCATGAGAGAGCGCGTGGCCCTACTTGGTGGCAGGTTTGAAATACGCAGTCATCCCAGAAACGGTTCCAGCAATAAGGTCGGCGATGGGACAAGTATTAGGACCGATATTAGGAGTGGATGGGTTGATCGTAAGAAAAAGGGTCGGGGAACCAAGATCCTGATCCGGCTGCCGGTGGCTAAGGAACCGGCGTCCAGTGCGATCGAACCAATCGCCGCCAAGCCCATGGGAGGAAGAACCGCGCGGAGAATCAGAGCGGCCGGAGCATAGCTCGGAACCGCGGAAGCCGCAGGCGGGAAGCTCAAGCTTAGGAAAGGGTTTCGAGGCAGTTTCGAACTCGGGTACACGTTATGGCAAAGACTCGCATCATGTTGGCGGACGATCACACGCTGTTCCGTCAGGGCATTCGAACCCTGATCTCCGCGGAAGCGGACATGGAAGTGGTGGGCGAAGCGTCCAATGGCGGCGACGCCGTCGAGAAGGCCACCGAACTCCGCCCGGACGTCGTGCTGATGGACATCGGCATGCCCGGCCTCAGCAGCTTCGAGGCCACCCGGCAAATCAAAAAGAATCGGCCGGAAACCAAGGTCCTCTTTCTCACCATGTACGACGATGAAGACTACCTGGTGGAAGGCATGGAAGTGGGCGCCAGCGGCTATGTTCTCAAAGACAGCCCGTCGGCCCAACTGGTCGCAGCCGTCCGCGACATCTGCCGTGGCGGCAGCTATCTGAGCCCGCGCATGCTCTCTCAGCTGGTGGATGATTTCCGCTCCCGCATCAAGTCGGCCAATCGCCTGCCGCGTTTTGCGACGCTGACCACACGTGAACGCGAAGTGCTCAAGATGCTGGCCGAGGGGAACTCGGTGAAAGAAATCGCCTGCGATCTGAACCTCAGCGTCAAAACCGTGGAAGCGCATAAATTCAATCTCATGCGCAAGCTCGACATCCACAACAAGGCGCAGCTGGTACAGTATGCCATCCAGAAGAAGATCATCAAGATCCCGAACCTGGCGTAGGCCGTTCTAGTAGGAAAGCCCACGGCTTCGCCGCGCCCCGCAGCTCGCGTCCGCGCGCGTTACCATGAAGTCGGTGTGAACCGGCCCATCCTGACAGTACCCGTTCAGAAGGTAGACGGCGATTCTTCCGCGCCCGTTCAGGACCTGCTGGCCGTTGAAGAACCGCTCGAAATCCGCCTGGGCCAAAAGCCCGTCTCCATCACCATGCGGACTCCGGGCCACGACTTCGAGCTTGCCGCGGGCTTCCTGTTTACCGAAGGCATCCTCCACGACGCCGCCGAAATCCGGGAGATTCACTGGTCGCCGCCCCACGCCAACGGCAACCCGAGGCAACTTGGCAACTCGGTAACAGTGGAACTGAATCCCGGTGTCGAAGTGGACCTTGATCGCCTGGAGCGCCACTTCTATACCAGCTCCAGTTGCGGCGTCTGCGGCAAAGCGTCCATCGAAGCCATCCAGATGCAGGGTTGCCCAGTGCTCCCGCGCAACGCGCCGCTGGTCGAAACCACCGTCATTCATCATCTCCCCGAAACCCTGCGCCGGGAACAGCCGGTCTTTGAACGCACCGGCGGATTGCACGCCGCAGCGCTATTCGATCCCCAGGGAAAACTCCAGCTCTTGCGCGAGGATGTCGGCCGCCACAATGCTGTCGACAAACTTATCGGGGCGGAAATGCTAGCCGGCCGGACACCGCTCAGCGGCCGCCTTTTGCTGGTCAGCGGACGCGCCAGTTTCGAGCTGGTTCAAAAAACGCTGATGGCCGGCATCCCGATCTTGGCCGCGGTCGGCGCCCCGTCCAGTCTGGCGGTCGAGACTGCGCAGCGCTTCAATATGACCTTGCTTGGCTTCGTTCGCGATGGCCGGTTTAATATCTATTCAGGAGCATCTAGAATCCAATGAAACTCCGCATTCAAGGAAACTCGCTGCGGCTGCGGCTGAGCCAATCGGAGGTGTCGCAGTTCAGCAAAACCGGTTTTGTCGAAGATAGCGTGCAGTTCGCTCCCGGCGTCAGTTTCGCTTACACGCTCGAGTCGTCATCTAGCATTCCTGCGCCTCGGGCCTCGTTCCAGAACGGCTGGCTCAAGTTTCAGGTCCCCGCGGCAGTCGGTATGGAATGGTTCACCACGGACCGGGTCGGCATCTCGGCCGATCAACTGCTAGAATCCGGCAAGAACCTGTCCATCCTGATCGAAAAAGATTTCCAGTGCTTGCACGGGGATGAAGCGCGGGATCCCGACGCCTTTCCCAATCCGCTCGAGACCGTTTCCGAGCCGTGACCGAGAGGTCGCCCAGAATGGAAAAGGGCGCCGATTGCTCAAGCGCCCTTCGCCGCGTCGTTCGGAATCGACCCTGGAGTTGTGACTTCTTGGTCCCCTTCTGATCGGGGCTACGGGCCAAACGAACAAACCTACACTATCACGAAAGCTTCTCGCCGATCGACTTGGCCTGCAGGAACTGCAACAAATAGTCCGGGCCGCCCGCCTTGGAATCCGTTCCGGACATGTTAAATCCACCAAAAGGATGCGCGCCCACCATGGCCCCGGTACATTTGCGATTGATGTATAGGTTCCCGACGAAAAACTGCTCGCGCGCCTTGCGAATCTTGTCGCGATTATTGGTGTAGACGGCACCCGTCAACCCATACTCGGAATCGTTCGCGAGCTCGAGAGCATGCTCGAAATTGCGCGCCTTCGCCACCGCCAGCACAGGGCCGAAGATCTCTTCCTGAAAGATCCGCGACTTAGAATCTACATCGGCGATCACCGTTGGCTGCACGAAATATCCATCGCCCGGCGCCCGGCCGCCTCCAGCAATCAGCCGGCCTTCGTTCTTGCCAACCTCTACGTAATCCAAAATCGACCGCATCGCGCCTTCGTTGATCACCGGGCCCATGTAATTTCCCGGCTCATCCGACGGCCCGACCTTCAGCCCGGCGACCTCGGCCTTCAGCTTCTCTACGAACTCGTCGTAGATTGCCGCGTCCACAATAGCGCGCGAACATGCCGAGCATTTTTGGCCCTGGAACCCGAACGCCGACCACATCACGCCCTTTACGGCGGTATCGACATCCGTTTCCCGATCCACTACGATCGCGTCTTTGCCGCCCATCTCAGCCAATACGCGCTTGATCCACTTTTGCCCCTGGCGCGGCTTTGCGGCCAGTTCATTGATGCGCAGCCCAACCTCTTTCGATCCGGTGAACGCGATGAACCGCGTCAGCGGATGCTCCACCAACACGTCGCCCACCACCGCGCCACTGCCTACTAGCATGGAGAACGATCGAGGCGGAAAGCCCGCCTCCAGCAGAACTTCGGCGAACTTCGCGGCAATGGTCGGCGAATCGCTGGAGGGCTTGATCACCACCGTGTTCCCAGCCACCAGCGCGGCCGTCGTCATCCCCACCATGATGGCCAGCGGAAAATTCCACGGCGGCACGATCACGCCCACGCCCAGCGGCAAATAGAACAGTTCGTCCTTCTCGCCCGGCAACTGCACCAGCGGATCCGGCTTGTTCAAGCGCAGCATCTGGCGCGCATAGTATTCGCAGAAATCGATCGCTTCTGAAACGTCCGCGTCCGCTTCGGGCCAGGTCTTGCCGGTCTCGTAAACCAGCCACGCGTCGAATTCAAACTTGCGTTGGCGAAACAGCTCGGCGGCCCGCAGCAAAATCCGCGCGCGAGTCTCGGCGGGCACGGCGCCCCATTCCGAAAAATACTCGTGAGCCGCCTCCACTGCTTCCCGGGCGAGTTCCGCTGTCGCCTTGCTGTGAATGCCGATCACTTCGCTTGGCCGCGACGGATTCAACGACTTTAGTTTGTCCGGCGTCTTCTCGTGCCGCCCTGCGATCAGCAGCTCGTATTCGCGCCCAAACTGCCCGCGCACATTGCTCAGGGCCCGCTCCATCGCCTCGCGATTCGCGGACTTAGTGAAATCCTCTACAGGTTCGTTCTTGAACGCGTGCAGATGCACCTTCGCCGGTTCGGCAATCGTACTCATGAGCCTATTATCCCTTCAGATTGGACGCGGTGCTCTCCACGATCTTGCGGCCGCGCTCGAACATGTCGGCGGCTTCATCGGCTAGTTTCCGCCCACGCTCGTACATCTCGCGCCCGCGATCCAGCAAGTCCCCTCCAGAATCAGCCAGCGCATCCCGGCCCTTCTGCGCTTTCCTTGCTAGCT
>Ga0206831_1172_pt1 | contig 17164 bp, 11 predicted proteins | sample Alteio_BWOrgCont_73_FD_152876 | JGI IMG/M metagenome (GOLD analysis project Ga0206831, IMG submission 152876) | Enriched cells from forest soil in Barre Woods Harvard Forest LTER site, Petersham, Massachusetts, United States -... | ecosystem: Environmental > Terrestrial > Soil > Temperate forest >...
GCAATTTTTCCCTCTCTCTCTTCAACATCGCGCCACAAACGGAATGTCGGAACTCCGCCGATACGCAAAATGGCATCTATAGGGTATCCTGCATCCTCGGCAGATTTCCAGAGATTGTCGGTGCGCCTAATGCGCAGATGCTGGAGGCGGGGGTCTTCACGAATGCCCGAAACGCCTTCAATAAATACCGGCGCATTGAGCTTTAAAAGAAAATTAACCACACTGCTGCGCGCTTCTGACTTTATGTTGCTCACTACAACAAAAGGATAGCAGGCTTTCTGTAGGAATTGCTCAAGCCATGCATGGGCCTGTTGAGGTACTGCACCTAGGATTGTAGGTGCGCTGGAGACAGCAAAAAGATTTGTCAAATGCCCTTTTTTTGGAGAGGTTTCCGACTGAGGAAAAGGCTCTTCAAAACAGACATTAAGATGGCCAGGGGCTGCACAATCCCAATCTTTAAGAGAGCAAGTCTCGCTTTCTGCGATATCTTGCGCAAAAGGTGTGTAAATACTGAATATTCCTACTTGCTCCGCAGTTTGTGGGGCGCCAGATCCTCGAAAGCGGCGCGGACGATCGGCGGTAATGAGTAGCAACGGAATCCCCGTGTAATAGGCCTCCATAGCTGCGGGAAGCAGCTCTCCGGCTGCGGTGCCCGATGTGGTGATTACAGCAACAGGCTGTCCAGTATTGCGCGCCCTTCCCAAGGCAAAAAATCCTGCAGAACGCTCTTCAAACCAAAAATATTTTTTTAGCGATGCTGCCTGCACTAGGATCTTGTAAAAAGGGGCGTTGCGGGCTCCTGGACAAATACAGAACTCTGTCACGCCGTTTTTTACTGCCTCTTCAATAATATAAAGGGCCAATTCTTCGTTCATAAACTACCTAGTTATTTTCACAGTTTCAGAAATTACAGGAAAACAGTGGTCTCTATTACCCGTATTTTTTTAGGACATTTTACCACAGAGACACAGAGAACACAGAGAGCGACGGCCAAATGATTGCCGAAGTTAAGAAGGATCCTAAAACTAATTAGAAGGTAAGTTAGATGAGTTCTGAAATACTATTAAAATACCAAAAAATTATTAAAGCCCTAAAGTGATGTAACCTATACAGCGTCGCTCTCTGTGTTCTCTGTGTCTCTGTGGTAAAATGTCCTAAAACAATACGGATAATAGAGCCTACTGATCCCCCTCCTATTCTCTACCTAGTTATTTTCACAGTTTCAGAGGGCTCTATTACCCGTATTTTTTTAGGACATTTTACCACAGAGACACAGAGAGCGACGGCCAAATGATTGCCGAAGTTAAGAAGGATCCTAAAACTAATTAGAAGGTAAGTTAGATGAGTTCTGAAATACTATTAAAATACCAAAAAATTATTAAAGCCCTAAAGTGATGTAACCTATACAGCGTCGCTCTCTGTGTTCTCTGTGTCTCTGTGGTAAAATGTCCTAAAACAATAGAGCCTACTGATCCCCCTACTATTCTCTACTCTACAATCCAAGTAATGCCTTGATTGTCTCTAGCTTTGCCTGGATTTCTTGCCACTCGCTATCTACCTGACTCCCTGGAATAATGCCGCAACCCGCGCCCAAAGCCATCCCTTTCTCGTTCCACTGCACATTGCGAATGGCTACAACACACTGCGCTGTCTGCCCATAATCTCTTATATAACCTACCGGAGCTCCAAAACGATGTCGTTCTATTAAAGTCTGATAATGACTTAGCCAATGGCGTCCTTCCTTTTTTGGAACTGCGCCCAATGCGGGAGTCGGATGAAGAGCTTGTACGATTGAGGAGAAAGTTGCAGAAGAACGCAATTGTACTTGAATAGGAGTCACTAAGTGGGAGAGTCCAGGAAGCGATAAAACGCGTTCTTTTTCACGGATCGCAACACCTAGTGGTAGGAGGGAAAACATCATTCCCTCCACGACAAGATGATGCTCTTCCAGCTCCTTTTTATCATGCAACAACTGCTCGGCAGTACCCTGTTGAATTCGATACGTCCCCGCACAGGCCATTGTCTCCAAGATAAGAGCTTCTTCCTTGCGATATTTAAAAAGAAGTTCAGGAGTAGCTCCCAGTATTCCCGCGCGCGCGTCCCAAAATCCGTAAACATGTACAGGCTGTGAGGATGCATAAATTAAAGCCCTTTTAAGAGAGCATGCAAGTTGTTCTGGATTCATAACTGCTGAAGATGTTTCAAATACAAAAGGCACGGCCTTTTTTAGCCGCTTTTGTTCAAAATCTCGTTGAAGGTCTGTAAACGTCTTGTAAAACAAATCTCGATAGTTATTACTCCATTCGATTTTTTTACATTCACATGCAGGCAGCATTTGCAATAATTCATCAAAAGTCAGTTCAAGTGTGTGTTCATGAAAAAAAAAAGATTTTTGCTGAGTCAAAAAAAAATCAGGAAAATAAAAATAATCTTGGCAAGAGCTCTCGGGAGCATCCTGCCATGAGCGTGCTCCATATCCAATCAGAAGACGACCCGACCCAATGCTAACTATTGTTCCGGATTTCAAAAAATCGTTTATAGACACTATAAACCTTCCCTTTAAAGCACATTTTCCTTAAAGACAGGATAACGGGATCATAATTTACACACAATCGAACTCATTAATCGACATTTGAGCCAACTTGAACGACCTTAAAGATAAAGAGTTACAAAGTACATCCTTAAAAAGTTATGGCAACGAAAGTAACCAGGTCGTCTCGACCTGGCTGTTGATACATTCAAGGCCGGGACAGCCTTGTTACCTTATGTCCGCTGCCATGACTTTTAAGGACGTATGTTACAAAGAGCTAAAAAGATGTCTGCAACAAAAGAAGAAATGCTGAGCTCTATAGAATTTGCAGAGAGCATTATCAATACAATCCATGAGCCTTTAATTGTTTTAGATGCTGATTTAAAAGTAATCTCAGCCAGTCTTGCCTTTTATCAAACCTTCAAGGTAAATCCTAAAGATACTGTAGGACATTTCATCTATGAGTTAGGCAACCATCAATGGGATATTCCTCAATTACGCGAACTCCTTGAAAACATCCTTCCTCAAAGCACGACATTTAATAAATTCGAAGTTGAACATGAGTTTGTTGGAATTGGCAAGCGAACGATGCTTCTTAATGCAAGGCAGATTCTCAGATCTTCAGAAAAATCACGAATTATACTATTAGCTATTGAAGATATTACCGAGCGTAAAATCGCAGAATTTGCTGCAATGATTATTGATACCATACGTGAACCTCTAGTTGTTTTAGATGCTGATTTAAAAATTATCTCTGCGAATCGTTCTTTCTACAAAACTTTTAAAGTGACTCCAGAAGAAACTATAGGGAAATTACTTCACGAGTTAGGTAATCGTCAATGGGATATTCCCCAATTGCATACCTTACTGGATGATATTATTAACAATAATACCATTTTTGATAACTTTGAGACTACAGTAGATCTTCTCATTATTGGGCCTAGGACCATGAGGCTTTATGCTCGGAGAATTATACCGGAGGAGAGTGAAAAAAAACTTCTTCTTCTATCCCTAGAAGATATTAGTAGACGAAGGGAAGCTGAATTAGAACTCGATCGGATTATAAAAGCAAAATCAAATTTTACAAGTATGGTTTCTCATGAACTTCGAACACCTTTAACTTCTCTTAAGCATAGTATAGGCCTTCTTGCACAGGGTAAAATTGGACCTCTCAATCAGCAGCAAAATACATTTTTAGAAATTGCAGAAAGAAATTTGGATAGATTGGTCAATCTTATTAATGATGTATTAGATTTCCAAAAGCTTGATACAGGGAAAATGACTTACAAAATGGAGAAGAATAGCATTAATTTAGCATTGAAAGAAATGGGAGAATTAATGGGTTCTTTAATAGAAAAAAAAGGATTAAATCTTATTATCGAAATCGCAGATAATCTGCCAAAAATTAACTTTGATAAAAATAAAATTATTCAAGTCTTAACGAATTTGGTAAATAATGCTCTTAGGTCTACAGAAAAAGGATCTATCATAGTAACTGCGAGAAAAACAAGTGATTTTATTCAGATTTCAATTCAAGATTCAGGTAAAGGAATCCAGCTAGAAGATATACCCAAATTATTCCAAGAATACGAACAATTGGAAAGAAAAGGTGGTGGAACAGGTTTGGGGTTGATCATTTCCAAAGACATCATCTCAGCCCATAATGGCAAAATCTGGATAGAGTCAGCTTTTGGCAAAGGAACAACTGTCCATTTCACTCTACCAATTCTTTGAATTACACATTAGAGGTAATTCGAAAATTCATGAAGGCAGTCTTTTGGATCTTTTTCAACCGGCGGCAGAAAAACATAAAAAGGTAACACTTAAGAGTTTACCGTTTTTATGTTTTTTGCCGCGGGTTGAAAAATCTCTCAAAATCTTGCTTTTTCTGAATTTCCGAATTACCTCATTAGTCTTCAGAAACAATACGTCACCATAGGTTTTTTGATTTTTGATTGTTGAGCGAAATTGTCACGGTAAGGTATAGTATTGCTGATTATATAGGCTTACAACTCAACAAAATGACAAATAAAAGCCAGCTCATTCTCCCGCCAAAGATCATAGGGATTATTCCCGCGCGCTACGCCAGCTCCCGCTTTCCCGGAAAAATCTTGGCCCCCATCATGGGAAAAACATTGATTCAGCGCACCTTTGAAAGCACGCGCCTGTGCAAATTCTTAGATCACATTATTATCGCCACTGATGATCAACGCATCTTTGATCATGCCACAGAATTTGGTGCAGATGTTGTCATGACATCTATCGGCTGCCCAACAGGTACGGATCGCATTATTGAGGTGCTGCAAAGAGAAAAGCGATTGGATGATGCAGCAATCATTATTAATATCCAAGGCGACGAGCCATGTATCAGCCCTTCAGTCATTCAACGTGTAGGTGAAATGCTCCTGCAAGATCCTGAAGCAGCCATGTCCACAGCAGCAGTAAAATTGGAATCTGCCGAAGAGTTTTATAGCACATCCATTGTCAAATGCGCCTTAGATCAGCACAACAATGCCCTTTATTTTACGCGGGCAGCGATTGCAGCAGGACATTCCGGCAAATGGCACCCAACCCTTCCTGTCTATCGACATATGGGAATCTACGGATATCGAAAAGAATTCTTGCTGCACTATGGAGATCTTCCTCAGACACCCTTGCAAAAAGCAGAAGATTTAGAACAATTAAAAGTATTAGAACATGGATTTCGGATTAAGGTCGCTATTGTTGAACATTTCAGCATTGGTGTTGATGTCCCAGATGATATTAAAAAAGTAGAGCAGTGGTTATGCAAACAAAATACATCTTCGTCACCGGTGGCGTCTGTTCATCCTTAGGAAAAGGATTGACAACCGCTTCTATTGGAATGCTCTTAGAGCAAAAAGGATTGCATATCGCTATCCTCAAATTGGATCCCTATCTTAATGTGGATCCTGGCACAATGAGTCCCTATCAGCATGGTGAAGTTTATGTCACCGATGATGGTGCTGAAACAGATTTAGATCTGGGACACTACTATCGTTATACTAATTCACCTCTTTCACGCTCGTCCAGTGCTACTTCCGGACAGATCTACAATACTGTCATCAAACGCGAAAGGCAAGGCGACTACCTCGGTAAAACAGTTCAAGTCATTCCACACATCACTGACGAAATCAAACAGCGTATTATCCAATGCGGCAAACAGAGCGAGGGAATCCACGCTGTCCTCGTAGAAATTGGCGGCACTGTAGGCGATATTGAATCGCTTCCTTTCATGGAAGCAATCCGTCAGCTACGCTACGATCATCCAGGAGATTGCCTCAATATCCATTTAACCTATATTCCCTATATTAAAGCTGCCGGAGAAATTAAAACCAAACCGACACAGCACTCAGTGCAAGTCTTGCGCTCCATTGGGATTTTCCCTGATGCTATCCTATGCCGCTGCGAAGTCTCTCTTCCAGAAGATGTTAAAGATAAAATTAGTCTTTTCTGCAATGTGCCGCGGCAAGCAGTCATTGAAGAGAAGGATGTCGAGTTTAGCATCTATGAAGTCCCCTTGATGCTCTATAATCAGGGGTTAGACGAGATGATATGTGAGCGGCTCAAGCTTCCTTGCAAGAAGGCCGATCTTGCTGACTGGAAGAAAATGATTGAAAAAATTCGCACTCCAAAAGGAACAATTACTGTAGGTGTGGTAGGGAAATATGTGCAGCACCAGGATGCTTATAAATCTATTCGCGAATCTTTAAATCATGCCGCTAATGCCGAAGGATATAAAGTCGATATCAAATGGTATGAAGCTGAGAAGGTGCTAGACAAAGGAGCTATTGCCGAAACAATCGCCGGTTGTGATGGTTACTTGGTTCCGGGAGGATTTGGCGAGCGTGGATGGAACGGTAAAATCATGACAGCAAAGTATTGCCGGGAAAATAAGCTGCCCTATTTTGGCATTTGCTTAGGCATGCAAATCATGGTGGTTGAATTCGCACGCCATGTTTTAGAATTAGCCGATGCAAATTCTACTGAAATTGATGCCTATACAAAGAATCCTGTCATCTCTCTTTTAAGTGAGCAGCGAGAAGTCCAAGAGATGGGCGGCACCATGCGCCTAGGAGCCTACACTTGTAATCTTAAGGCCAAAACACTCGCCCATGCAGCATATGGAAAAGAAACGATCAGTGAAAGACATCGCCATCGCTGGGAATTTAACAACAAATATCAATCTCAGATGGAAGATAGGGGGTTACTGGTTTCAGGTGTTTTAGAAGGGGGATCGCTGTGTGAGATTTCAGAGCTAATAGATCACCCTTGGATGTTAGGTGTGCAATTCCACCCTGAATTTAAATCTAAACCTACAGCACCTCACCCGTTGTTTCGAGCCTTCATTAAATCGGTCATCGCCCAGCATCATAAGAAAAAATGAAATGTTAGGCTTCAGAGGTAATTCGGAAATTCAGGAAAAGCAGGATTTTGAGAAATTTTTCAACTCGCGGCAAAAAACATAAAAACGGTAAACTCCTAAGTGTTACATTTTTATGTTTTTCTGCCGCCAGTTGAAAAAGATCCAAAAGACTGCCTTCATGAATTTCCGAATTACCTCTTCAGCCTGAGAAAAAAAAGGAATCATGTTAAACAAAAAAGCAAGCCGCATCGTGGCAATTGACTTCGGCATGGTTCGCATTGGACTAGCCATCTCAGATGAACGAAAAATCATCGCCACTCCCCTCATGCTGATCATTGCAGAGAAGAAATCGGAACGCACCATAGCCAAAATTCTTCAAGAGCTAAATGCCCATCAAGAAAAGCAAGGGTATCTTCTAGAAGAGATCATTGTGGGAATGCCGCTGTTAATGAGCGGTAAAACGGGACTGCTCGCAGATGAAGTTAAGCATTTTATTGAAGTCTTAAAAAAACAAACTACGACTCCCATTGTGACTTGGGATGAAAGACTCACCACAGTCCAAGCAGAGCGTTCGATGCGCGAAGGAAGTATGACGCGTAGAGAGCGTTCTAAAGTTGTAGATACGGTTTCAGCGGTTATTCTATTGCAAAGTTACCTAGACTACAAAGGGATCACTAGAGAAAGGACATAAGGGACATAAAGGACCTAAAAGACATAAAAGACCTGTATCCTCCTATAAGTCCCTTAGAGGTAATTGCAAAAGCGCAAATAAAATAATTTCTTTTCACTTCTGCAATTACCTCCTTATGTCCTTTAGGTCCCTTTCGTCCTTTTTCAATCAATAATTAGCTCGCATGCTAGCCCTGACATTTCGTGGAAGAATCAGACTCACAGTAGCATTAAAAAGGTTTCCGATAGTCATTAGAAATCCATAACCGGCAATACGCCATTTTCGTTCTCTAAGGGCTTGAATAGTTAATCCGGCAGCACCAATGGAAGCAGCAGCAGATTCAATTTTTTCAGCAGGTCCTCTTCCAGCAATACGCCTATTCTTCCATACCAGACCAACCAGCGTGCCAAATCCAGATCTCATTCGATGATGAACACGGCCTAGTAATGATGGCCGACTCTTATGTTCTGCTTCTGCAGCTCTACGATCTGCAATGTTAGCGCGTGCTATTTTGATCATTCTTTTTGCAATGAGGAAAGCCACTGCTGTTCCTTTGAATTTTATGAAAGCTGCCTCTCTTCTTGCAAGAACCGCTCTCTCGAAGCGTGCTTGAGCCGAATACAAAATATATAAGGCAATACTATTAATGATTGGAATGATCAAAATATGTGCGATAATTACATGGGCAAGAAGCCGTCCAACAGATACGTAGACAACCCGGCCTTGAATGATTTGGTACGGCGTAAAGCTCTTTCTAATGTTATTGCGTGCTTGACCATAAGGCTGCGTAATTAAATCGCAGCAAAAACTGCGATAGGGACTGAATACATTGGTTTCTACGAATCCTTCAAGCATATAGTTTCTTTTTGTAATATTATTAATAATGAATCATTATATTCAATTAATAAAAATAATACAATCGAAATAGAAAATGCCCTAAAAAGATGTGAGGCTAATGGCACCCATAGTCCCCTTGACGCGCCATGAGCTCAGCATTCAAAAGTGCTCCACCAGCAGCACCCCTGATCGTATTATGCGAGAGAATTGTAAATTTATAATCAAACAATGCACATTCTCGCAAACGGCCAATACTTACAGCCATCCCTTTATCTAATTGACGATGCAGCTTAGGTTGTGGAAAATTATCTTCCTCATGGTAGTGTGAGGGATGCAACGGAGCCGTCGGAAGATTTAAGTGCTGCGGGATGCTAGAAAAATTGCGCCATGCGGCGATAAGATCTTTTGCCGGAGCCTTATTCCTAAGCTTCACTGAAACACATTCCATGTGCCCGTCATTAACAGGTACACGGTTACATTGTGCACTAATTTTAAATGTACTAGGCTCAATCCTACCACTAACATATCTTCCAAGAATCTTATAAGGCTCACTCTCTATTTTTTCTTCCTCGCCCTTGATTAAGGGAATCACATTATCAATGATATCAAGGCTAGCAACTCCAGGATATCCTGCTCCGGATATTGCTTGCATCGTAACGACATTAATAGCTTCTATTCCAAAAGCATCCAAAAGCGGCTTCAATGCTAGAACAAGGCCTATGACAGAACAGTTGGGATTCGCAATGATCTTCCCCTTTCCAAAAGATTGCCTCTTCAGTAGCTCAAGGTGCTCTCCATTGACTTCCGGTACCAAGAGAGGTACCTCTGGATGCATTCGATGACTGCTAGCATTAGAATGGACAATATATCCTGCCTTAGCAAAGTCCCCTTCAATGGCACCGGCAACACTGGAATCCAGCGCTGAAAACACCCACGCACATGGCAAATTAGCCACACATGGCTGCAGCTGCATTCTTCCAATTGCTGGAGGTAGTGGCGTAGGCATCAACCAATTGACTGCTTCACGATAACTCTTCCCTGTCGAGCGGTCAGAAGCTGCAAGAGCCGTAATTTCAAACCAAGGATGGTTGGCGATTAATTCGATAAATCGCTGGCCCACACTGCCTGTTGCCCCAAGGATACCAACGGGAATTTTTTTCATATGATGATACTCACAGGTTTTCAAGAAATTCGACCATAAGACGGATGCCTACGCCTGTCCCACATTTGGGAAGATAGTAGCGCGCCTCGCCAAGATAAGCTGTCCCAGCAATATCAAAATGGGCCCAAGGAATATTGTCATCGACAAATTCCTGGAGAAAAAGTGCTGCTAGAATAGAACTTCCGCCACGGCCGCCCGTACTTTTGATATCTGCAATATCCGATTTCAATTGATCTTTATATTCTTCATAAAGAGGGAAGCGCCATGCACGTTCATAAGTTTCATGGCCTGCCCGAATTAGCGAGTCTGCTAAGGCATCCTGATTAGACATTAATCCTGTCGTTTCAGCTCCCAATGAAATTTCCATCGCACCGGTAAGAGTCGCAAAGTCAATAATCCGAGTAGGCTTACAATGCTTACAGACATAGGCAAGAGCATCTGCAAGGATCAATCGTCCTTCGGCATCAGTATTTCCAATCTCAATTGTCTTGCCGGCATAGCTCTTAAAAGTATCACCCGGTTTGAAGCTTTTAGGACCAATCGCATTTTCAGTTGCAGGAATCACTCCAATGACATTAACTTTCAGGCCTAGTGTAGCAGCCGCTTTAAGGGTTCCAAATACTGTCGCTGCTCCGCTCATATCACAGCGCATCTTTTCCATCGAACCGGTAGGTTTTAGATTTAAACCTCCTGTATCAAAGGTGACACCTTTTCCTATAATGACTGTACGATCTTTTGATTTTGGATCTCCGGTATATTCCATGATAATAAATGCAGGATCGCATTGAGAACCTTGACTTACAGCAAGCAGCAATCTCATTTTTTCTTTTTCAATGCGCTGTTTATTAAAGACTGTTGTCTTGATGCTCGGAAATTTTTTTGCGAATTCCTGTGCTAGCTTAGAGAGATGCTGCGGTGTCACATCATCTGCATTACCATTAATCAAATCTCTAGCTAAATAAACAGCTGAAGCAATGTCGTCGTATTTCTTAGCAATAGCTAAGCCCTGCTTGCTGACACCAATCAGAGTGGCTTTAGATAGCAATACGTTCCGTTGGTCTTTGATAGCATCGTGCTTCATCTGATCAAATACATAGTTAGCTAATAACATCCCCTCGGAAATACCCCGTACAGACATCTCTTCAGTAAAATCAGGAAGATGCGGCATAACAATGTTAACATTTTCAATCTTACGAGACCTGCAGGCTTTGACTAGGCTTGCGTAGGAACGCCGCAATTTTTCAATACTAATTTTATCCAGGCTTCCTAATCCTAATAAAGCGACGCGTGGTTCTTTTTCTTTATCTACATACAAAAAGACAACTTCTCCTTCTTTTCCTGCAAAGTCTTCAGTAGCCAGGAGTGCTTTTATTGAGACATGGGGGTGATCAAAGTCGGATGCTGCTTTTGCATGTTTGCCACCTTTCCAAAAGGGCAATACTAATAAATCTGCATGGGGACGACTTTTTATATTAGCAGCAGATATAAATTTCATAAGACTTCCTTTAAATGATGGATCTTGTTCCTAAAGGACCTAAAGAACAGAGATTATGTCGTCCTTTAGGTCCCTTATGTCCTTTACGTCCTTTTCGCTTCTAAATCAGAATGGAGGGCCTTCTTCTTCCGCGGCTCCATTGGAATAAGAGGGTTGAGCATAATTTTGGTTTGACCCATACGTACTTCCGCCTCCATATCCTTGAGGACCTGATCCTTGAGCACCTGAATGAGAAGGTGCCGCTGCAGCATGGCTTGTAGAAGCTGCGTAGCCTCCTTCCTGAGCCGGACGATCAGGTTTTCCAAAAGGACTAAACTTAAGCATGCGCCCTGTCATGCGATAACCAATCTGAGGACGGCCCTCTTTATCGTTATAGATATTCAACTTCTGCTGCATCTCACCGATAACAATCACAGCACTGCCTTTCTTCAAATGCTTGATCATGTTATCAAATTCAGATCCCCAAATACTGACTTCCCACCAAATAGTGTCATCTTTGTCTCCCTGACGTATGTTTGTCGCAACGCGCAAAACAGTAACTTTGCTGCCATTAGGGATGACGCGGCTCTCGGGATCTGCTCCCAGATGTCCCGCAATTTCAATAATAATCATATGAACCTCTTTATTCTAGATATTGATGATGTTCGCGAATTTAACGAAAGTTTGCTATATATCCTAAGCAAAGTGGGATCCAAAAGCAAGTCAAACTTAGAGGTCATATGTCAACGCGTCAAGAAAGAGATAGTTTGGGAGCTATAGAGGTTCCAAGCAATTGTTATTACGGAGCTCAAACAGCCCGCTCTCTGCAATATTTTGATATCGGACAAGATATCATGCCGCGGGCTGTGATCCGTGCTTTTGGAATTTTAAAAAAAGCGGCAGCACAAGTGAATCAAGAATTAGGACAGCTCTCTCCAGATAAAGCAAAATTGATCATACAAGCTGCTGACGAAGTGATCAAAGGAGATTTAGACGATCATTTCCCTTTAAGCATTTGGCAGACAGGCAGTGGAACACAAACCAACATGAACGCCAATGAAGTCATTTCTAATCGCGCTATAGAAATGCATGGCGGCATCCTTGGCAGCAAGACTCCAATCCATCCCAACGATCATGTTAACATGTCTCAATCTTCCAATGATTCTTTCCCAACGGCAATGCATATCGCAGCTGTTGAGGAAATCAATCATGTTCTTCTGCCTGCTCTAACAAAACTGCGCCATGTCCTTGCTGATAAGGTATCTGCTTTTCAGCATATCGTGAAAATTGGACGGACACATCTCATGGATGCTGTACCTATCACCTTAGGGCAAGAATTTTCCGGATACCTAGCTCAAATTGATCAGGACATCGAACGCATTAAATGGTCCATTCCCCATCTTTACGAATTGGCTATCGGCGGTACGGCAGTAGGGACAGGATTGAACGCACATCCAGACTTCGCGGTTAAGGTGGCTGCTAGAATCGCCGCCATTACCGGATTGCCCTTTGTCTCAGCGCCTAACAAGTTCGCATTACTTGCCGCGCATGATGCCTTTGTATTTGCTAGCGGCTCCCTAAGAACACTTGCCGCATCTCTCATGAAGATTGCCAATGACTTGCGCTGGATGGGATCTGGTCCTCGCTGTGGCCTAGGAGAGCTTATCTTGCCTGAAAATGAACCTGGATCCTCTATAATGCCTGGAAAAATCAACCCTACGCAATGTGAAGCAATGACGATGGTTTGCATCCAAGTGATTGGGAATGATACTGCCATAGCGATCGCAGGAACGCAGGGAAACTTTGAGCTTAATGTGTTCAAACCTTTGATCATTTTTAATTTCTTGCATTCTATTGAACTTCTTAGTGACGCCCTGCATGCATTTACAGACCATTTTGTTATGCAATTGATTCCAAATGAAGAGCGCATGCGCTTTTTTGTCGACCAGTCGTTAATGCTTGTGACTGCTTTGACCCCTAAAATAGGATATGACAAAGCCGCCGAGATTGCGCATAAGGCCTATCATGAGAATTTGACGTTGAAAGAGGCATGTATTGCTTTGGGCTATCTGACTGAAGAGGAGTTCACCGCATTGGTTGACCCCTACAAAATGACAGGGCCTTAAAGTCAAAAAAAGGTAAGTTTTTCAGAAGCTCATGGCATTTGTGTCGATCCTCCGGTGAGGCTTTTACACCGCTACCTCGGTTATTTTTTATTCCTCACTACCCCACAGTGACTGAGTTCCGAGCTTGCGAGGAACGAAGGAACTGTGGGAAGCCAGATCATAAATGGAGCTCGAGCGCAGCGAGGGCGACTGATTTCATGTGATTATTTCGCGTAAAAAAATGCACAGAGTTTACACCCCAGCCCACGTCTCCAGTTCGTCTATATATAACTTTTAATCCTTACGCTATGTTTTTGCCCATCATCGACTAAATGGATTTCATTGTTCTCTATTACCACACCATCTAATTCCGTCTTAATCTCGCCTCGGCTCACATGATCCGGATTCTCAATAGTAATTTCATATAGCGTGCTACCATACCTATAATTTATTGTTACCTGCTCCCACTTCTTTGGAAGGGTAGGGCTAAACTTCAAAATATCACCCCTTAATTGAAATCCAAAAATTTCCTCAAGCCAAATGCGATACATCCATCCCGTAGACCCGGTATACCAACTCCATCCGCCTCGCCCTACCTTGCCTTCTAAACTATACACATCACCTGTAGTAACATATGGTTCAACCTTATATCTGTTGACTCCCTCCATCGTCTGCGTGTGCATCATAGGATGCATCATCTTCAAAAGCTCTACAGCCTTATCCCCATCTCCCATACGCGCAAAAGCCATGGGAACCCACAAAGAACCATGTGTATATTGCCCGCCATTCTCCCTGACTCCGGGAGGATATCCTTTGATATATCCTGGATCAAGAGGCGTCTTGTCAAAAGCGGGTGTAAGAATTAAAACAAGATGGTCGATAGGACGCACCAAAAAGTCCTCTACAGCACTTAAAGCAGTAGAACCTCTTTCCAGGTTCCCTGCTCCGCTGATGATTGCCCATGTCTGCGGCAGCGAGTCAATAGTATCTTCTTCATTAGTTTGGGATCCTAAAGGAGTCCCATCATCAAAATAGGCGCGGCAATACCATTTGCCATCCCATGCTTTGCTTTCAATAACCTCTGCCAATCGTTTTCCCTGGAGTCGAAGGCCTTCGCCAGCTTCTGGTTGACCACTTTCTTCGAGAAGATAGGCAAAATCATTCATCACATGAATGAGAAACCATCCTAGCCAGACACTTTCACCTTTCCCTTGAATGCCCACAAGATTCATTCCGTCATTCCAATCACCTCCACCAATTAATGGAAGACCATGTGGTCCTGCGGTGAACCCCTTATTAATCGCCCGACGGCAATGTTCTAGCAAAGTTGCTGTTTCAGAAGAAATTTCAGGAATGAAGAAGGTCTCATGCTCATCATCTTTTAGAACATTCCCTTTAATAAAATGAACGTTCTCTTGAAGAATCGATATATCCTTAGTGACACGAACATATTGTGCTACTGCAAAAGGCAGCCATAGTAGATCATCTGAAATCCGCGTGCGCACTCCTCCATTAGCAGGCGGCAGCCACCAATGCTGCACATCACCCTCTTCAAACTGTCTTGACGCAGCGGTTAAGATCATCTCACGTGCAATCTTTGGCGCTGTATATAGCAGAGCCATCACATCCTGCAGCTGGTCGCGGAAGCCATAGGCACCGCTCGACTGATAAAAGGCAGAACGCCCCCAGATGCGGCAACTGAGGTTTTGGTAAAGCAGCCATCGATTTAGGGCAAAGTTAATAAACAATTCAGGACAATCAATTTGAATAGTCCCTAATAATGTATCCCACCACGATTTTGTCACTGAGAAAGCATTTTCCACCCATTTAATATCTCGACACTGGAGTACTAGCGCGCGCGCTGCAAAGGCATCAGAAGCATAACCGAGAATAAAGACAATTTCTTTAAGCTCGCCCGGTTCCAATTCAATATCTACTTGTAATGCAGCACAAGAATCCATCGCAGCGCCTGTTAAGCCAGATAATGATTTTCGTTTTAATGCAGCAGGACTGGACATTTGATGGTTTCGTCCAATAAATTCTGTACGATTTCCCGTAAACGATGTTATTGGGTGACTTGAGGAGGCAAAGGCGACATGTTTTCCAAAATCAGGATTATATTGATTAGAGGCAAAAAGTGCTTGGCTCTCTAAATCCCAACTTGTGATCACATGCATTTGAGTATCTTCCTTATTGGTACCAAGAACGAGTTCTGAATATGAAAATATATTCAGAATGCGCTTATGAGATGAACTATTTAATAAGCGAAGACGCTGGATGCGTATGGGCGTCCCACCCGCATCATCAACAGGTACAAAGACAAGCAACTCTTGCTCAATGCCATGGCTATTGTGCTCAAAACGTGAATACCCTTGTCCATGATGTACACGATAAGCATCCTTTTCTCGAATAGGCCCAGGCGTAGCTGTCCCAAAATGGCCAGTCTCCTCATCGCGGATATAGAGCGCATCAGATATAGGATTTAGCAACGGGTCATTAGACCATGGGGTCAGGCGGTTAGTCTGACTGTTGCCGTACCATGCGCATCCAAGACCAGATTCCGTAACTATAGTCCCAAATTGGGAATTGGCAATGACATTAATCCATGGAGCAGGCGTATGCGTATCTGTGCCCAGGTAAATAACATATTCTTTTCCATCAGGGGAGAAGCCTCCAAGCCCATTGAAATAAGGAAGCTCTAGAAAGGGAAGCGGTTTGGAAGGTTCTTCTACAATTTTCTTTTTGATCACAAGCCTGGAGGGATAAGTTGTCGCTTCCATTGGAGAAACGATCTGCTGCCTTAGGAACCCTCTTGCAGCAACTAAATTTGCCCTAGCAACTGAAAGAATAAGAATAACATCTTCCTCAGGGATTTGATCGCAATTAATTAAAAAGATTCCTCCAGGTTTTCCAATTTCCGATCCATGCGCTTGAGAATGTATGATCCGGTTGATCTGTTCAAAAAGAGGATGTTCATATCCTGTAGATTCCTCATTGAGGATGACAAGGTCTACTTTAAGGCCGCGCAGACGCCAAAAAGCATGGGCAGCTAAAACTTGCTTAACGAGGTCTAGCTCATGAATGTTTGCAATAGTAATAGCGACGATGGGCAGGTCTCCTGAAATGCTATAAGCCCATAGACGAGATTGCCCCAGATGATTTCTGGATAGACGTTCCGCAGAAAGGCGCAGCTGTGAATGGGGATATAGTATGCGGCTAGCAAGCTTTTGAAAGAGTTGCGCCTCTTCCTGTGTAATGCGCAAGTGGCGTAATTCCAGCTGAGCATGGGCCCACGCCAATTCCAATGCACGTTGTGAAGCAGCAATGTCCCCATATTTTTTTATTAATTCAACAACAGTATCGCGATCACTTCCAATAACTGTAATAAAGGAAACCTGTACGCGTTGGCCTGGTTGTAAGATAATGCGTCGCCGTAAACTGAAAATGGGATCAAGGACATAGCCTTCAGAGTTTTTTAAATCGCTTTTGAGAGCCTCAGGAGAAGATAAGGAATTGCCGCGGCCAATGAATAACGTGCGATCCGTCTCAAATTGTATGGGTTCCTTTAGCGGTTGATCCGAGGCGACGATGTGTGCAGCCCAGATGGGGCGATCCTCCTTGGAACGTAAACGTCGAAAAGCCAGCAAACCGGACATTTCCGGTAGAGCTTCGGTTTGAATAAAAAATTTGTTGAAACAGGGATGTAAACGATCTGTATTATGAGGCGCTAGTGCTAGTTCGCTATAGCTGGTTACTTCAATATGACGTATCTCTTTTGAAAGATTAGCTAAGGTCACAAGGCGGATTTCGGCATTATCTTGCGGAGATACAACAATCTCAGTAATGGTTTCAATCTGATGATCTCTACGATGAAATTCTATCCTATCGGCTTTAAATCGCACTGAAAATTTTTGACCTTTAGTAAACGTTGGTTGGAAAGTTGATGACCAAAATGTTTGTGATGTTAGGTCTTTAATATAGCAAAAGCTTCCCCAGGCATCG
>Ga0206831_1175_pt1 | contig 17099 bp, 14 predicted proteins | sample Alteio_BWOrgCont_73_FD_152876 | JGI IMG/M metagenome (GOLD analysis project Ga0206831, IMG submission 152876) | Enriched cells from forest soil in Barre Woods Harvard Forest LTER site, Petersham, Massachusetts, United States -... | ecosystem: Environmental > Terrestrial > Soil > Temperate forest >...
AGGAACAATGACGATCCGGGCGCCCAAGCGATTCAGATAATACCGAAACTCATCTTCGGTAGACGACGGGTCGAGAGGCGCACCGGCTCCGATGCCGGCAACTGCGAGGAATGCGGTGATCAGATCCGGCCCATTGGGCAGCACCAGAGCAGCGATTTCGCCGGGGCCGAGGCCCGCACCTGCCGCTTCGAGCCGCATAGCTTGGAGGCGCCGCTCGAGCTCCAGGTAAGTCAGTGCATCCCGTTCGGGAGAAGCCAAAGCGATGGCCGCCGGCATCTGCGCCGCACGCTGTTTGAGCTGGAGGAAATCTTCAGGGCAGTCCGATCTGAAACGATCGGTCACTCCGGCGCGCCCGCGGAATCGGCAACGGGACGCGACCCCATCCGCTCTTCGATGTACAGGGCGAGTACCGACAAGTCTCTCACAAAGTCGAACTCGAGGAATTCCGTTTCCAGCTGGATTCCGAATTCCTTTTCAACGGCCATTACGAATTCGAGCACGGCGACGGAGTCGAGGATGGCAGCCTCTTCCAGCATCTGCTCATAAGGTAACTCTTCATCGCGGACGTTGGAATGTAATGAATCGACGAAGACTCGCTTTATGCGGGCCATCGTTTCTGGAGAGGCCATTAGATGCTCATCCATGTCTGCCACTCCTCCGGGGGGCTACCACTCCTCCGGTGATTCACGATCTGTTATTCGATGGACTCTCCGATAATAACGCGCAAAAGGAAATGCGGCGCACGAGCTGCAAACGTTAGCCCGCGATGCTCAAGTAACGAAAGCCGAACCGCTCCAGGCGCGGCCGATCCAGCGCGTTGCGTCCATCCAGGATGAGCGGCGACCGCATGCGGCCGGCGATCGCTTCCCAGTTCAGCTCGCGATAATCCTGCCATTCGGTCACCAGAACCAGCGCGTCGACGTCGTCGGCGGCTTCCTCAGCCGATTCGCAGCGCACCACGCCCAGGTCCGGATACTCGTGCTCAAAGCGATCGAGCGCCACCGGATCGTGGACCTTCACCTTACAACCGCGCTCCAGCAGCTTGCGGGCGATATCGATGGCCGGCGCTTCGCGCAGATCGTCGGTATTAGGCTTGAAAGCCAGGCCCAGCAGCCCGATCGTGCGGCCTTTGAGAATCTTCAGTTCACCCAGCAACTTCTCCACGACGCGTTCGCGTTGGCGGCGATTGACTTCGCGCGCCACCAAAGCGGATGTATCTTTTCCAAAACAAGAGCCGCCCCAGCCGATGCCGGCTTGCAGAAAGCGCGTTCCGATGCGAGCGTCCAGACCAATTCCCTTGGCTACTTGCGAAATGTCGGCGCCAACTTTCTCGGCGAGCTGGCCGATTTCATTGATGTAAGAAATCTTAGTGGCGAGAAACGCGTTGGCCGCGTACTTGATGAGTTCAGCGGAGGCCAAGTCGGTGGAAATCAGAGGAACCGCGCCAAGCTCTTCCGGACGCGGCAGGTAAGGCGGAGGGGCGAACGTCTGGTCGAGAATGGGACGGTACAACGAGTACAGAACCTCGAGCGCCCGGTTGTTGTCGGAGCCGATGACCACGCGGTCCGCATATAGGCTGTCGTGCAGTGCCGAGCCTTCCCGCAGGAACTCGGGATTGGACGCCACTGAAAAGTGCCCGTTGGCCTTGCGGCCGTGTTCCTGCTCGTAAGATTCGCGCACCAGGGATCCTACCCAGTTGCCGCTGCCGATCGGTACGGTGGACTTATTCACAACCACCAGGAAATCGCCGTCATAGTGCTTTCCGATTCCTCGCGCGGCTTCGCTGAGATAGCGCAAGTCCGGGCTCCCGTCGGGCGAAGGCGGAGTTCCCACCGCGATAAAGATGACGTCGGCATCCTTGACCGCACCCGCATAGTCGGTGCAGAACTGGAGGTTTGGCTGGGCGGCCGCCATCAATTCAGTAAGGAACGGCTCGAAAATGGGCGTCTTGCCGGCGCGCAAGAGGTCAATTTTCTTTTCGTCGGTGTCGATGCAAGTGACCTTGTGCCCCAGGAAACCCAGGCACACCCCCGTGGTCAAACCGACATAACCGGTTCCAATAATTGATACTTTCATTCTCGTTTATGATCTCCTTCCTTACCCTAGCAGACAGCCAAACAGCCCCCAAGAACTCATAGTACTAATTTGAGGTTGGCGGAGTACTAATACTGGTTCTTTGAGGCTATTTTGCAGCGGGCGCCCGGTATTGAAAGGTCCATGTAATATGCAGTTCTTGCGGGATGTAGCACACCCGGTCGTCGCAAGCTTGATAGCGTAGCGAGCCGGGTACCGTGAAGCGTCCCGAGCCGTCCAGCGCCGGCCGGAGCTGGTTCTCTGGGGGAATCGTGATGTCGCGCGTCAACCGGAAATGGCCTCGATAGGCGGGCACGGTCTCGCCGATGGCCTTAAGATACAGCTTCGTGGAATGTGGAAAAACCGCCGGGTGCACCGTGGCCGTCGGAGAATCTTGCAGCTTCCAATCGATCGAAATGTAGCCGCCTTCGACACCGGGCGCATACACGTGCATGTTGGGGAAAAGATCGACATCGAGCGTCAACGCGACGCGCTCGCCGGGCGCGACTGTAGCGTCGCTGGCGTTGGCCTTCGCGTCAAGCTGCTTGCCTTCCACTTCCACGGCCGGTTCCGCGGGCGTCCATCCGAACTGGTGAACCAAAATCGCGGCCGGCGTATAACGGGCGCTATCGTCAAAATACTTTGACACGATGACACCCCTAGCATCCAGCACATACCATCCCGGGTGAATCTTAGAGGGGATCGCGGCGATTCCCAACCCAAGTTTTCGTATTGCTTCCTGATTCTGTTGGATCTCGGAAGATGCAGGGCCAGCGGCGGGGTCAACCAAAACCAACGCACCCTTCGGTCCCAGCGTGCTTTTTACACCGCGCTCCGGAAACGGGCTGCCAATGGGTGGCCCAAGATCGCCGGCACCCAGAGGGCTCAGGAATGCCCAGAGTAAACTGATGATTGTGACGCGCCGCGGCATCGTTCCCTCTTTCGTCCTATTATTGCTCGCCTGGTGTTCCGCTGCGTCCGCGCTGGATTACCAGATCGAAGGCAACATCCGCTACGACAAATATCCGGCGACCGTGCTCGATATTTTGCAGCCAAGCGCGCCCGCGCTGGCGAGCCGTCCGGGCATGATTATCATCCATGGTGGAGGCTGGGTTGAGGGCGACAAGGAGAACACCCTAGACAGAATTTGCCTTCCGTTTATCCGGCACGGCTTCGTGGTGGCGAATGTCGAATACCGGCTGGCGAAAGCAGCGCCGGCACCGGCCGCCGTGAGTGATGTGCTTCAAGCAGCGCAGTGGTTCCATGATCACGCCGCTAAATACAACGTTGATCCCAACCGGATTCTGGTCACCGGCGACTCGGCTGGAGGGCATCTCGCGCTGATGGTTGGGATGAAGTCGGCCGTCAAGATCGCCGGCGTCATCGATTTCTTCGGCATCGCAGACGTGGCCGATCAACTCGAAGGGCCGAACGCGAGAATATACGCCGCCCAATGGATTCCAGAGCAGCCGAATCGCCTGGAATTGGCGCGCCAGATGTCGCCGATAACCTACGTGCGCAAAGGACTGCCACCCATTCTCGCGCTGCATGGCGACGCTGATCCGCTGGTGCCCTACCAGCAGAGCATGAATCTAATCAGAGCGATCAAGAGCGCGGGCGGCGATGCAGAATTGATCACCGTTGCGGGGGCAGAGCACGGCTTCTCGCCGCGCCAGATGGACGAGTTGTGGCCGCAGATTTTCAACTGGCTCAAGAAACACAAGATCACCACTACTAATTAGTACTCAACGAATCCGGCTCCCCGAGCGTATATCTCTGTGAAGTGACAGCCGGAGAGCTAACACTGCCGATCTTCCCGAGAGAACGCGACGGCGGGCGGGTTTTCGAAGAGCTGGTAGCAGCTCATGAGCGCATGGTGCTGCGGACGGCGTACCGTCTTCTCGGCCGTTTGGAGGACGCGCAGGATGCGGCCCAGGAAGTCTTTCTACGGCTGTTCCGGAGTCTGGGCCGGATCGAGGGCGATCCTAAAGCCTGGCTATACCGCGTGACGGTGAACGTCTGCAACGATCATTACCGAAGGCGAATGCCGGTGATCGAATTGGACGAGGATCGGGCGGACCCGGCGCCGAATCCAGAGCGTGCCATCACGCTCGATGAACGAAAACGCTTGCTGATGGACGGGCTGGCCACTTTGTCGGAACGGGAACGGACATCGGTGGTATTGCGAGATATCGAAGGCCTTTCGACGGCCGAAACTGGGGCAATTCTGGGTGTGGAAGAGGGGACCGTGCGCAGCCACATCTCGACCGCGCGCGTGAAGTTGGCGAAATATGTGAGCAGCCGGCAATGAGGTGTCGAGAAATGACGTGTCGGGAATGTGAATTGTTGTTGGCTGATGGCCAAGCAGAGGCGGCCGTAGCGGATCACCTGCGAGCATGCGCAACCTGCCGGGCGATCCAAGAAGAATTGGGTGCGAATGCGCTGGCGCTGAGCTCGCTCAGAGACGACGAGCTGCCGAGAGTAAAGATGCCGAAGCGTCGGCCCGTTCTTCCCTGGGTAGCCGCTGCTGCGGCCGCCGCTGTGCTGGCGCTGATTGCACACCAGGCGTCGCAGCGAAAACCCGTCGTGGAAATGCCAACGGGTGCCCGGCAGGTGACCGCGCCTGTAGCGGTGACCGCGAAGCTACCTGCGGAACCCGCGGCCAAGTTGCCGGTGCGGCACCATAGGCCGAAGCCCGCTCCCCAAAGTGCGCCCTTAGAGCAGCCGCTGCTGGTGAAAATGCTGACGCCCGATCCGAACGTGGTCGTGTATTGGCTAGTCGATTAAGGAGAGATCAAAATGAAGTCAAAATTCTGCATCGGACTTTTACTGATGACGGCGGCCGCCTGGGCTCAGGAGGCGCCCAAGAATACGCAAGCGATCATTGAGGTGAAGTACGCCGACCCGAATCGCTTAGCAGACCTCCTGCGGCAGACGTTTAACGCGAACATGAAAGCGGACTCCTCCTTACACGTGATCGGTGTCTCTGGCCCACCGGATCTTGTGGCCGCCGTCAGCGCCGCCGTTCAGAAGTTGGATGTGCCGCTTTCCGCCGAGCCGGATGTTGAATTGGCGGTATACCTGATTTCCGGCATCGCGCAAGGACCGGGAACCGATGACGTACCTCAGGAACTTGCTTCGACCGTGAAGCAGCTACATGGAATGTTTGCATACAAGAGCTATAAGCTCTCGGACACGCTGGTGCTCCGCGGACATACCGGCAGGCCTTTCCAAGGTACCGATACGGTAACGGAGGGCGTGCTTCCCGGCACAACCAACCTCAACTACCACTTGGGTTACAACAGCCTGGAGGTCTCCCCTGGAAACCCGAGAACCGTCCACATCAATGCACTCTTGTTCAATCTTCGCGGCCCACGCTTGACCACCACCAACAAAGACGGAGTAACCACCGATCGCACAGAGACTCCAGCCAGGATCTTTACCGACCTGGACGTGAAAGAAGGCCAAAAGACGGTGGTGGGCAAATCCAGCATCAACAGCGCGGGCGATGCGCTAATTCTTGTGATTGTGCCGAAGATCGTGGATTAGGGAGCAGTCCGGCGGTGTCTATATCGCCGTTGTACGCTTTGCGACTACCAGCGTGATGTCGTCCGGCAGCGGCATACCGCAGGTGAACTCGCGTACTTGCTGATTGATGGTGTCGATGATCGTCTGCGCATCCTCATCTCGCAATTTCGCAAAGTTCTGGGCCAGCCGATCTTCGCCAAATTCTTCGTCAGAGTCCGGCCGGACCGGTTCACTCACGCCATCGCTGAAGAGGAGCAGGGCGTCGCCGGGCGCCAAGGTACAGGTTTGTTGGGTGTACTGGGCGACTGACAAAATACCCAGGATCAAGCCGGTGCCATCCAATTTTTCCACGGTTCCGTCGGCGTGAGCCACCAGCGGGGGATTATGACCGGCATTTACATAAGTCAGCTCGCCGGTCGCGGGGTCGAGGATCCCGATGAAGAACGTGATGAAACGGTTCGACGGGCAGTTGGAAGTAATGATCCGGTTCAGCCGGGTGACCAATGCGGCCAAATTGGTCGGGTCATCGAACAACACCTGAACGCGGGCCTGCAGGCTGGACATCAACAGCGCAGCCGGCATTCCCTTCCCCGCCACGTCTCCCACCAGCACCCCGACGCGGCCATCGGGGTAGACCAGGAAGTCGTAGTAATCGCCGCCCACCGTGTGGCACGCGGCGTTGTATCCGGCCAAATCCACTCCAGGCACAATGGGAGCATTCACCGGCAGCAAGCCGCGCTGGATCTCGGCAGCCTGCTCCAGTTGTTTGGCGTGGATCCGTTCGGCTTGCTCCACTTCGGCCAAACGCGTGTGTTCGATGCGGATGGCCGCTACGTTGGCCATGACGGTGAGCAAGCTCAAGTCGTCCTTGGTGAACTCTTTGATAAAGTGCGGCGAATCCAGATAGATGAGGCCGATGACGCGGTCATCAGTTTGGAGCGGGACGGCGAGCATGCTGCGGATCTGCTGCTGGACGATACTCATTCGGTCCGCGAATGCTTCATCCAGACGGGCGTCGCGCACCAGCAGCGACGTTTTCTCGTTGATCACGCGATCGCGCACCGCGTTGCTGATCCGGAATCCATCGCCTAAGGCCGCGCGAACCACCAGTTCGTTGCCTTCGAGCGTCATCAGCACGCCGCGCGTCGCGCCCACGGCCTCCACCGATAGATTCATGATGAGCTTGAACAGCTCGGTGAGCGGCATGTTGCCCGCCAGCTCGCGCCCGGCGCGGATGAGCGCGCGCATCTGCGGACCGCCTTCGATTTCCTTTTCTTGACCGAGGACCCCTTTCAGGCTGGTGGCGACAGTGGTAGAAACCGATGTGGTGGGCGTCAAGCCTTCGATGAAGACGACGGTCCTGTCGTCGGCGGGCGGCGGCAGCGAATTCTCGCCAAAATCGAGCGCGATGTGGCCGGCCGTGACGCGATCGTTCTTGCCCAACTCGAAGGGGCTATTAATTCTGACCCCGTTTACGAAAGTGCCATTCTTGCTGCCTAAGTCGCGGACCGACCAGGTATCGCCGTTCCTTTCCAAGGCCAGGTGCTGGCGAGAAAGTCCCGCATCTTCCGGATAACAAAGCTCATTCGCGCTGCTTCGGCCGAGCGTATAACGATCACGCTCCAGCAGCAGCGGCCGGATGGCGCCATCTGGCGTGTGAACTAACAATTCTCGCGGGATGAACTTCACTGCGACGCCAGCCATAATAACCTAAGAATATCGTAAATGCGAGCGCGCGATGACATGAAGATGACATGAAGGTGATAATTTACTACGTTGGCAAGCCACGCGATCCGCACGCCAACGGCTTGGCCGAGGAGTTCATCAAACGGTCCACGCGCTACGGACGGTGTGAAATGCGCGAGATTCAGCCGGCCCGTTTCGATCCTTGGGTCAAGCATCCCACGGCGACGAAAGTAATGCTCGATCCGGCCGGCAAACGGATGGATTCGGCGCAATTCGCCCGCCTGGTTTCGGGCGCCGAGCAGGCCGCTCGCGACCTGATTTTCCTCATCGGCGGTGCAGAGGGACTGCTCCCGGCGTGGCGTGAAAAAGCCGGGCGAAAGAATGGCGACCTGCTGCTATCGCTTTCAGAAATGACCATGCCTCACGAGCTGGCCCGCGTGGTGCTGGCCGAACAGATTTACCGGGCTTTCACGCTGCTGCGCGGGCATCCCTACCCGAAGTGATCCGCTGACGTCAACCGCAACCTTCCACCTATACTGAAGCTGCATGGCATGGTTCACTCGAGATAAGCCTTCCGTAAAGGTCGACGACAGCGAGAAACGCGTACGCACCGAAGGGTTGTGGCTGAAATGCGAGCGCTGCGGCCAGATCGTGTGGCGCAAGGCGCTGGAGGACAATTTCCAGGTTTGTCCTAAGTGCGGCCACCATGGACGGTTAGACGCGCGCACGCGCCTAGCCATGCTGTTCGACGATGGCAAATTCGAAGAGTTCGATCAGGGCCTAGTCTCCACCGATCCGCTGGCGTTCGTCGACTCCAAGAAATATACCGACCGTCTGGCGACATCGCAAGAAGCCACGCATTTACGCGATGCGATCATCTCCGCGGGCGGCAACCTGAACGGCCGCCGCGTGCATATGTGCGCCATGGAGCTGAAGTTTGTGGGCGGCAGCATGGGGACCGTGGTGGGCGAGGTGGTCACGCGCGCCGTTGAACGCTCCCTCAATCACAAGGTTCCGCTGATTATCGTGTCGGCTTCGGGAGGCGCGCGCATGCAGGAGGGCGCCATCAGCCTGATGCAGATGGCCAAAATCTCCGCGGCTCTGATGCGGCTGGACGAGGCCCGCGTTCCCTACATCAGCGTGCTGACGGACCCAACCACGGGCGGCGTGACGGCCAGTTTCGCGATGCTGGGCGATCTGAACCTCGCCGAACCAGGCGCGCAGATCGGCTTTGCGGGGCCGCGCGTGATCGAGCAGACCATCCGGCAGAAGCTGCCGGCCGGCTTTCAAACCAGCGAGTTCCTGCTGCAACACGGCTTTCTGGATGCGGTGGTAAAGCGCGCTGACTTGAAGAACTATTTGAGCAGAGCTTTGGATTTCCTGTTGTCGCCGGTGGAGCAAACCGCCGAACAAAGTCCCGTTACTCGGGCTTCTTGAATAAACTGTCGAACGCGGCGCGGGCGTCAGTGGGCGTTCGCGGCGCCTGCTGTACAGCGGCGCCATTGTGATTGTTATTGTTGACGGGAGCTGAGTCGCGGGCCACCGTAACGCGCGGCTTGAACAGGTCGCACTCGTTAGCTTGATCCTTGTAGGCGATTCGTACGGGAACAGGCTTCAAGCACTGAAAGCGAGTGGAAGGTTCGAAGTGCGCGCATTGCTTGCAGCAATGCAGGGCGACGCCGCATTTGGGACACTTGCCTTTCCAATCCGCATCGGGCGAAAGCGCCGTGGAGCAGTTAAAACAGCGCGCCGCAACCACGCTTTGGAGCAGCCGGGGGAGCCGGGGACCGGTGACGTCCAGAGGCGCCCGAGGCCCGGAAGGCTTGGGCCGGTCGGGGAGCCGGCGGTCGCTGGACCCGCCATTGGTGTCCATGTAGCCCCGTTGTCTGTACTTACGGTCGTCGTCCATGTGTCAAATCGACTCCTGGAACTTGCGCCCTCGCAACCTTAGCGGCTTGATCGAATGTAGTCACTTTGCAGCGCACAAGCGCTTGGTACTACTCCGCTGGCCTCAATAATTTTGTGGGCGTCCCGCCCTGTGCCGACATGCTTGAGGATCAATTCGGAGGATTTCTGCGGGAACCGGCTGAAGCTGGAAGAAACATTGTTCCGCTTACGCCTACATACTATGTACCACGAATCAATCGCAGAAGCTACTGAAATCTAAACGTGTTCGAGAGACCTATCCAGTACCTAATCATCTGGTACTAAACCAACGAGTACGCCTATCCGCTTATTCCCCGCTCCACTTCAACAAAGAATTACACGGCCGTGTCAGGGGATCCTCGTAGTGATTGGGGCTAATTCGCAGCGAATAGCCTAGCCTACCAGTTTGATGCGGCACAAAGTCCTTAAGGAACACGCAATCGCTACCGTTTTGTTCCACCGCCGGAAGACTCATCACCTGGGTCTCCTCAAGGTTTCCATTGACGCCGATGCGTCCCACCACGGCTTCCACGCGAACGTCGCCGGGCGAAAGGCCGGCCAAATTCACAACCGCGCGCACGGGAATCGGAAGGCCAGCCATGATCGAAACTTCGGGACCCGGCCCAACCTCCAAAAAACCGACCTTATCCCACACCTGCTGCACCCGCAGATTCCAGCTCGCTCGCTGACGGGCCGGCTGGAAGCAATCGTGCGAGATCTCCAGATACGCCTGATGGGCCGGTTCGTACAGTTGCGACATATACTCGCTGACCATCCGCCCGGAGTTGAATTTATAGCTGATATTCTGCAAGGACTGCTTCACGCGGCGAATCCAGTCCACCGGAACGCCACCCTCGCGATCCTGATAGTACATCGGCACAATCTCGTTTTCCAATATGGAATAAATGGCGCGAGCGTGGGTTTCGTCCTGGTCCGGGGAGTACGGTTCCCGATCGCCAATGGCCCAACCACCGGAGATTTCGTAAGCTTCGTCGAACCAGCCATCCAAGATGCTCAGGTTGAGCACCCCGTTCATTCCCGCTTTCATGCCGCTGGTTCCACAAGCTTCCTCGCCGCGGCGCGGGGTGTTCAGCCAAAGGTCGACTCCCTGCACCATCTCGCGGGCAACCTCAATGCTGTAATCTTCGACGAACACAATGTGCTTAGAGAGCTCCGGTGATCGAGACAGCTGGACGATTTCGCGGATGAGCGTCTTCCCCGGAAGATCGCGAGGGTGCGCTTTTCCGGCAATGACAATCTGGACTGGGCGATCGGGATTGGTCAAAAGCCGCTTGAGCCGCTCGACATCGCGGAATAGAAGGGTAGCGCGTTTGTAGGTGGCAAAGCGGCGGGCGAATCCGATGGTGAGAGTGTCAGGGTCGAGCACTTCGGCCAGGCGCCGCTGCTCCGCCGAAGAAGCTTTGCGCGCCACGGCCGCAGCCACCACTCGTTCGCGCACGAAGGCCACCAGGAAGCGCTTTCGGCGGCGATGCGCCTCCCACAGCTCCTGCGAGGGCATATCTTCTACCAGGTCCCAAATTTTCTGGTCGGAGTTTCGCTCCCGCCAATCGGGTTGCAGATGCTGATCGTAGAGCAGCGCCAGATCGCCGTTCAGCCAAGTCAGCAGGTGTACCCCATTGGTGACGGAGGTGACGGGAACTTCCCATACCGGCAGCTTAGGCCACAAGTCCTGCCACATCTCCTGCGAGACTTGGCGATGCAGAGTGCTAACCGCGTTGCGAAAAGCCGAAGTCTGAATCGCAGAGATCGCCATCGAGAACGGCTCGTTGTGATTCTCGGGGCGGACCCTGCCCAGCGCGAGAAATCTCTCGAACGGAATGCCGGCTTCGGCGCAATACTCGCTGAAGTATTCATACAGAAGACCCGGCTCGAACAGGTCGATCCCGGCCGGAACTGAAGTATGAGTGGTGAAGACGCTATTGGAACGGCAAGCCTCCAGCGCTTCGTCAAAGGACAGCTTGTACTCCTTGATGAGGCGCCGCATGCGCTCGATCGCCAGGAAGGCCGAGTGACCTTCGTTCATGTGCCACACGGTTGGATTTAGGCCCAGCCGGTCGAGCGCGCGCAGGCCACCAATCCCGAGGACAATCTCTTGCCGCATCCGCGTCAGAATGTCGCCGCCGTAGAGTTGATCGGTGATCCCGCGGTGTTCTGCCCGATCATTTTCCGGGATGTTGGTATCGAGCAGGTAGAGCTTTACGCGCCCGACTGCGATGTGCCAGATCTTGATCACCACCACGCCAGTGGGCAGCTTCACCTGCACCTTCATGTCGCGGCCTTCTTCGTCGACCATCGGCCGGACCGGAAGGGTGTAAAAGTCGTTGACGGGATTGCGCTCTTGCTGCCAGCCATCCGGATTCAGGGCTTGCTGTAGATAGCCCTTCTGGTACAGCAGACCCACGGCAACCAGGGGAATATCACCATCACTGGACGCCTTCAAGTGATCGCCTGAAAGCACGCCTAGGCCGCCGCTGTAGATCGGCATGCATTCGACCAGGCCGTATTCCATGGAAAAATAGGCGATCAACCGATCGTCAATGGGTTCGGAGCGCTCCAGGTAGCTGGAATAACGTTCGCAGGCTTTCCGGTACGCGCTGAGAAAGCGAGGGTCGGCAGCCGCGCGCTCCAATATCGGCTGTGGAACGCGGCCGAGCATCAAGACAGGGTTGTGACGGCAATTCTTCCACAGCGCCGAATCCAATCGGCGGAACAGCGATCGGATGGTGTGATCCCAACTCCAGAGGAGATTATAGGCGAGGTCACCCATCTTGGAGAGCGCTGGAGGGAGAGCGGGGCGGACTAGAAATTCTTTAACCGGTTGAATCTGAAAGGGCATGGACTAACGTATGAGTCTAAAATATAGCATCGGGCGCGAGCGGCCCCAAAGTTTGGACGTACCATGGGCAATGTCTGGCTGCATAATCAGTCAGATAGGCCGCATTAATTTCTCTTCAAATGCGCCATCGCAATACCTTCAGTTACTCCATCGGCAGGCGGCGGATTTCGTCTAGGGTAAACAGCCGAAAACTCGTGGGGGCACCGGCGAAGCTACCGCGAACGATCACTTGCAGCCTGCGAGGTTCGAATCTCATATAATGGCTGCGTACAACTATTGAGAGGGCGCGGTATGTTTGATCACTTCAACAAGCACTCCGGTCTAGCGGTGGCGTTGACACTGCTCCTGGCGCCTGGTTTATCGCACGCCGCGGAACAAGCCGATTCGCGGCTCGTGGAGGCTGCCAGAAACCAGGACCAAAAGGCTGTCCGCAAGCTCGTGACCGAAAAAGTTGACGTGAATGCCCGGTCGAGCGACGGGTCGACGGCGCTCCTTTGGCTGGCGCACTGGAACGATTTGGACACTGCGAACTTGCTGCTCGGTGCCGGTGCTGACGCGAACGCCGTAAATGATTTCCGAATGACGCCCCTATCGGAAGCCTGCACCAACGGAAATTCCGCATTGGTGCGGATGCTCCTGAAGTCGGGCGCCAATCCGAACACGGCCGCAGCCACCGGCGTTACTCCGCTGATGACCTGTGCCAAGAGCGGCAGCGTGGACGCGGTTCGCATGCTGATCGAGTACGGCGCGACGGTGAACGCGAAAGAGCCGGCGCAGAATCAGACGGCTTTGATGTGGGCCGCTGCGGAGCGTCATCCCGATGTTGTGAAGGCGCTGATCGACGCGCACGCGGATCTCACGGCCAATACCAAACAGGGATTCACAGCGATTCACTTTGCGGCACGCCTCGGTGATCTGGAAAGCGTAAAGTTGTTGGTGGCCGCCGGAGTGGACGTCAACATCCTGACGCACACTGCCGAGGGCAGCACAAACCGCGTTTCGTCTTTCCTTGGGATTGCCAAGAGCCAGGGCACCCTAGGGTATACGCCCTTGCTGGTGGCCGTCGTGCGAGGCCAGGTGGACCTCGCGCTGTATCTGCTGGATCATGGCGCGGATCCCAACAACATCGCGGCCGGGTTTACGCCGCTGCATTGGGCGTCCAGCCAGTGGGAGAGCTTCACCGCAAATCCTGTGTACGGTTTTGACGATCCCATGTCCGGCATTCCGGATCGGCAGGCCAAGCTGCGGCTGGTGAAAGCGCTGCTGGCCCGCGGCGCAAATGTGAACGCGCGCGCGACGAAACCGCAGCCGCAGTTCGCGGGCGGATACTTGGACGCGACCGGCGCGACGCCTTTTGTTCTAGCCGCTTCGGCAAATGACATTGAGATGATGCACATTCTGCTGGACGCAGGCGCCGATCCCAAAATACTCACCGCGACGAACGCATCGGCGATTATGGCGGCTGCGGGATTGAACCATTCCATCGGAGAGGATACTGTCACCGAGGCCCAGGCGATGGAGACGGTAAAGCTGCTGTTGGATCTCGGCGTCGACCCGAAAGGCGAGACGACGTTTGGTGAGAATGCTTTGTTCGGCCCAGGCTATCGCGGGTGGAATAAACTCCTGGCGGAATTGATCGATCTGGGCGTCAATGTGAATGTGGTCAGCAAGGCCGGCGTGACACCTTATCTTGCGGCGCACGGCGACGGCGACCGGCTGGGCGGTGTCCTCTATAACAAGGAAGGCGCGGAGCTGCTGGCCAAGCATGGCGCCGATCCGAAGTTAGGGCATCCCTGCGAGGCCCAGAATAAGTGCAGGGCGGAACAGTGAGGCAGATTCATTACTTCGGCCTGGCTTGTTTCGCGATTTCCGCCGTGGCGGCAAACGCTTCCACCGACAATCCCGCGCGCGAACTGGTGAACAAGTATTGCGTCTCTTGTCATAACGCGAAGCTAAAGACTGCCGGCCTGGCCTTAGATCGAATCGACGCAGAGAACCCCTACAACTCGCAAGAGACTTGGGAAAAGGTGATTGTGAAGCTGCGCAGCCGTTCGATGCCGCCGCCGAAGCTTCCGCGCCCGGATAACGCCACCTACGATACGGTTTCCACTTACCTCGAATCGGAAATTGATCGCGCTGCCGGGGCGCATGTGAACCCAGGCCGCTCCGCCAGCTTGCATCGTCTCAATCGTGCCGAATACGCCAACGCAGTGCGCGATCTGATCGCGGTAGATGTGGATGCCCAGGCCATGCTGCCGCCCGATGAACAGGCGTTCGGGTTCGAGAACAACGCCGAGGCGCTTTCGATGCAACCGGCATTATTGGACCGGTACGTATCCGCGGCGTCGGCCATCGCGCGCCGGGCCGTTGGTGACTCCACTATCCCGCCGGCGTTCGTTCGATATGGCGCATTGAAGGGCAGCGCGAACGATCAGACTTATCTTCGCCAGACAGACCGCTTGGCCGAAGACTTTCCGCTGGGATCCAAAGGCGGCGTCGCGGCGCGGCATTATTTCCCGGTGGATGGGGATTACGTGATTAAGATTCGTCTGCAGCGGACCTGGGACACGGTGATCCGCGGCCTGAACGTTCCTACTCAATTTGAAATCCGGCTGGATGGAAAGCGCGTTTGGCAACTGACGCTGGGTGGGGAAAAACCGTCGAGAAACTCTGAGTCTGAAGCCGACGAGCCGCTGCAGGTGCGCTTACCCGTGAAGGCCGGGCCGCACGAGGTAGTGGCGACCATGCTCAAAACGGACGATGTGGAACCTGAGGGCCCAGGGCCGGACCATCTTCCGCTTTTCAGCCGCGCATCCGATACGCCAACGTCCCCGATTGCCATAGCGTCGTTGCTGATCGGCGGTCCATATAGCGGCCAGGTGCCAGTCCATTCGCCGAGCCGCGAGTTGGTCTTCGTGTGCCATGCCGCGAGCGCTACGGAAGAACTTCCCTGCGCGACCAAGATTTTGTCACGGCTGGCGCAGCGTGCCTATCGCCGTCCCGCCGACGACGCTGACGTCCAGACGCTGCTTAGTTTTTACAAACGCGCGCGTTCGACTGGAACCTTCGACGATGGCATTCGCGCCGCGCTCGAGCGCGTGCTGGTGAGCCCCGATTTTCTGTTCCGCATCGAGGCCGATCCCGCATCCGGGGCCTCCGGCACTGTGTATCGTATTTCGGATATCGAGCTGGCATCGAGACTATCATTCTTCCTGTGGAGCAGCATCCCGGACGACACGCTACTAGACTTGGCAATCCGCGGGAAATTGCATGAGCCGGCAATTCTCGATCAACAAGTCGCGCGCATGTTCGCCGACCCTCGCGCGAGCAGTTCGCTGGTCAACAATTTCTTTTCGGACTGGCTCGAGACTCGCAACGTCTGGCTGCTCAATCCAGACGGAACAAAGTTCCCCTGGTTTGACGACAACCTGCGTTCCGCGTTCGTCACCGAGACGGAACTGTTTCTCGACGCTCAATTGAAAGAGGACCACGGCGTCGCGCAGCTGTTGACGTCGAACGAAACCTTTCTCAACGAGCAGTTGGCGCGCCATTACGGAATACCTGGTGTCTATGGGAGCCATTTCCGGCCAGTAAAACTGACTGATGAGAATCGCTTTGGACTCTTGGGCAAGGCCAGTGTACTGGCCGTTACTTCGTACGCGACGCGTACCGCGCCGACCATCCGGGGCAAATGGCTGCTCGAAAATATGGTAGGTGCTCCGCCTCCGGCGCCTCCGGCCAACGTGCCTGCGCTCGAGTTGAGCAATAAAGATGGCAAGCCTGTATCCGTCCGGCAAATGTTGGAGATGCACCGTGCAAATCCGGCTTGTGCGGGTTGCCACGCGCGGATGGACCCGCTCGGATTGAGCCTGGAAAATTTCGATGCCATCGGGCAGTGGCGCACCACCGACGCAGGCCACGCCATCGACGCGTCCGGCGTATTACTGGACGGCACGAAGGTCAATGGTCCACGAGAATTGCGGCAGGCTTTATCAGTGCAGAAAACGCAATTTGTAACAACGGTAACCGGCAAACTGCTGACGTACGCTCTGGGTCGCGGAATGGAATATTACGACGCTCCCACGGTTCGCGCGATTGATCGCTCCGCAGCGGCGGATGACTACCGATGGTCATCAGTTATCCTGGGTATTGTGAAGAGCCCGGCATTTCAGATGAAAATAGCCGGACCAGCGACGCCGGCCACGGTGACTGCTAGGAAGTGAGGAAAATCGGACGATGTTCGTAACCAAGAAGTCCATCTCGCGCCGCACTATCCTTCGCGCAGCGGGTACGATCGTCGCGCTGCCTCTGCTCGACTCGATGATTCCAGCCTTCGCGCCGGCCGCTTCCACAAAACCTGTCCGTCGCTTCGGCGTCGTCTACCATCCCAACGGTGTCATCTACGATCAATGGCTGCCGACGGGCGTCGGTTCCGATTTTCAGCTCTCGCCGACGTTAAAAGGACTCGAACCCTTCAAGGACAAACTGACGGTCATCACGGGCCTGTTCTGCGATACGGCGGAGGCGAATGGTGACGGCGGGGGCGACCACTCGCGCGCTTGCGGCTCCTACCTCACGGGCGTGCACGTGAAGAAATCGGACAGCAATGTCGAGAATTCCGTGTCCATGGATCAGATTGCCGCCAAGGCGTTCGAGCGTGAGACTCAGCTTTCCTCGCTGCAAATGACCGCCGACGAAAACAGCCTTCTGGGTTCGTGCGACTTAGGCTATAGCTGCGCCTACAGCAGCACGCTCTCATGGCTGACGCCGACGCTGCCGCTGATGGCGGAAAACAATCCGCGCGTGCTCTTCGAGCGGATGTTCGGTTCAAGCGACAGCACCGACCCTCGCGTTCGCGCGGCACGCCTCAATCAGGACAAAAGCCTGCTCGATAGCGTGAGCGATCGTGTAAATCAACTGCAGCGCCAGCTCGGGGCGGCCGACAAGAGCAAGATGAACGACTATCTCGCGTCGCTCAGAGACGTGGAGCGGCGCATTCAGAAGGCGGAAGAACAGAGCTCCAAAGAGT
>Ga0206831_1176_pt1 | contig 16813 bp, 8 predicted proteins | sample Alteio_BWOrgCont_73_FD_152876 | JGI IMG/M metagenome (GOLD analysis project Ga0206831, IMG submission 152876) | Enriched cells from forest soil in Barre Woods Harvard Forest LTER site, Petersham, Massachusetts, United States -... | ecosystem: Environmental > Terrestrial > Soil > Temperate forest > O...
GTCCCATCTTGCTTTCGCCCATTTCGCCATCCAGTTCGCCCTTTGGCACCAGCGCCGCCACCGAGTCTATCACCACCACGTCCACTGCCCCGCTCGATATAAGGCGGTCAGCAATTTCCAGTCCTTGCTCGCCATAGTCGGGCTGCGATATGATGAGGTTGTCCACATCCACGCCAAGTTTGCGGGCATAGCTTGCGTCAAACGCATGTTCGGCATCTATAATAGCGCAGATACCACCCTTCTTTTGCGCCTGCGCAATAGTGTGTATCGCCACCGTTGTTTTACCCGATGATTCAGGGCCATATATCTCCACTATACGCCCGCAGGGCAGGCCGCCCACGCCCAGCGCCACATCCAGCCCTATGGAGCCGGTGCTTATCACATCCATCTTTTCTTTTTGCTTGTCCCCAAGCATCATCACCGACCCTTTACCATAGTCCTTTTCGATCTTGTCGAGGGCCAGTTTCAAAACTTTCATTTTTTCGTCTGCCATATTCGTTACTGTTTTAGCCATAAAACTTTTATCAAAAATAAACCAAAAACCCACACCATTTCCATTTTCCAAAAGAAGATATCCACAATTTTTAAAACAGGTAAAACCCTTTACTACACTGCATTTGAGACCATTTTAAGGAGTATTTTGTTGGTAAGTCTTGTATAACGGCTGGATGGCTTAATGGCTGGATGGCTCAATTTGGGGTGGATTTGGGGTTTTTTGTGTTTCGGTTTTTGGTGCTGCCTTATCCTAATGTTACCTATGATTAATATGTTTGAATAGTTCTACTTTACCAAGTTAGTTAGCTCCCTTTATTGCGCTCAATGTCGACAAGCCTTTGAGCATGTCTATGCTTCATTTGAGCCATTAACTCATCAAAGGTAGCTCCTTTTTGGGTATAGAGTTTAATAAACACTTCTCGGATATCGTAAGATGTAAGCAGCGGATGTTCATTCTTAAACACCATTTTTTCGGTCAGTACAAACTCCAGCGATAGCATCACCAAAGCAATGTGATGATGCCATGCCAGCCAGCCTCTTACCTGGTATTGACTCATGCCCATTTCCTGTTTTGCATCCTGAAAGGAGCGTTCCACAAAATACCGTTGCGATTGCATTTGTGCCAATTCGGTATTCGTATATTCATCTTCTGCCGCGTTACTGAAAGCATATTTTACTTCCACACCATTCATAGTATTTGTTTTGCGCATTAGCAGCAGCCGCTCGCAACAGGAGGCTGCTCCTTTCTCCCAAGTATATACCTTCCTGACGTGGGTCATGCAGCGTAGCGGGCCTTTTGTGCCTTGGCGGACCACAACCTCTTCCCATCCCTCTTCGGGTATAGTTTCTATCAGTTTCCTTACTTCCACAGATTGCCCATCACATTTGTATGCAGAAGGCTTACGGCCCCTGCCGTCTTTAGCTTCAGGTACACTTATCAATGGAGGCTGCTCATACACCCGTTCATTGCTATGTATCTCTACTACAAACAGCAACCTCATTTCATCAAGGCTGCCAAGAAAATGAGGAGCATTGCCATAGAGCCCGTCTGCGCCAACAAAATCAAACTTTACGCCGTTTTCTTTTTGTCGTCTGACAATTTCCACAGCCAGCTCTGGTTTCGTTTTATAGGTTCTGAAGTTTTTGGGTATGCCTGCTTTCTCACACCGGCCCGCATCTTCAGTCCATTCTTCAGGCAGATAAAGGGCAGCATCTATAAGTCCATAATAGTTTTGAGTTGATAAGCCACCATATACTGCTACCTGGCCATTGTCCACTTTGCCGATTGTACCACAATATTGCCGGGCTACGCCAACCGATTTTTTCCCTTTTTTCAAATGGGAACTTTCATCAATGAGCAAACCGACTTTGCCCATACCTTCCATGGCATCGCTGGTTCCTTTAGCAACAGAATCAAATGCCGGACGCCATTGCCAGGGTGATTCACTTATAAAATGTTGTATCTGGTGGTATTGACTGTCTGCAACCCGTTCGCACATACGTTCAATATTCGCTTTTTGTCCTTGAAACAAACCCTTTGCATATTGGAATGCTAACTCAGGCTTATGATGAGTTGCTGTCCGGAATATATCCCGGCCGGAGAGAAATTTTTTAAACCGGCTTTCCTCGCCGGGGTAGTTCCCTGAATTGTCATTTAGTATGTTTTATCTATTGAACAGCATTATTTTATAAGTAGCAAATATACGACAATAATACGAAATTACCAAAATTTTTACCAACTATTTTTTGCTTTTTTAACTTGGTAAAGTAGAAATAGTCACTCAATTTTAATAAATTGAATAAATCCTTGAATGGATCACTTTTTGAAAATAGATGGGACAAAAAAATATTCTGGGGGATGATTAGACATTCACCTACATATGCCTTTCTAAAAGATAGACTTCACGAAAAATTAAAACCATTTATAAATGACTGCATTCATGGAAAATAAGTTACCGCCACCCGCTCCTTATCATCATGCACAGGGCACGCATTGAAATTTCTAAACCCGAAGGGTTGATATTATTGTAGTAAATGGGATAAAAATCCCAATAAACCCCGAAGGGGTGATATTATTTTCCTATACTTGAGCGAATAATGCCTCACCCTTTCAGGGTTCTTCTGTAATTTGGCATTTTATTCTATAATAATATCAACCCTTCGGGTTTGTAATAATGAATAGATTGATTTAAAAATTTCACATTTGCACATTTTTCATTTTCACATTGCCTCTAAGTTTTACCTCACGTTTTATTACCAATACTTTCGTGGTGGTGTCTTTTATCTTAAAGCGTTCATCAATGCGTATGCCCGATACCCATGCTATGCGCTTGTTGCATTCCAGCAGGCGTATGTCTTCTTTATCATGCAGGGCTACTTTTTCATCAATTAGCAAGCGGCTTACTTTCTTCATTTTCATCTTCATGCCAAATGGGTACAGGTAATCGCCGGCGCGCCATTTGCGCAGCATAATGGGAAAGAGGATTGATTCCAGGTCCAGCCATGCTTCATTAGCGTCAGCGGGGATTGTTTTTGGCCTGTCCTTTACTGCAAATGAAAAAAGATACTTACCGGTATCAATAACACAGGGTGCGTTTTCCACCACAATAAAATCGGCAGTAGCTGCAGGCAGGGATGTGATGACCAGGAAATCGCGGTTGCGGATGATACGGTGGGTATCGGAGGTTATATAATGGCCGCTCTCGGCTTTCAATAAGTTCAAAACCTGGGGCGTTTGCGCGGCATTAAAACCAAAGGGTTGTATCAATTCGTAACAAATAGTATGCAGTGGCTGGCGGTGGCGTAATTTGAGTATCGGGATATAAAAATCCTGTCCCCGTTGCTGCAGCAGTTTTTTTCGTTCCTGCTCTATTGCCTTCCGGTACAGCATTTCAGCCTCCGCAAAACGGAGAATGCTCTCATTTACATTGGTAACCGCATTCGGGAAACTCTGCAAAACAGCAGGCACAATATTATGCCTTACCGCGTTTCTCAGGTAATCATCGGTAGCGTTTGAGGCGTCTTCCCGGTAGGGTACATGGTATTCTGCAGCATATGCTATGATCGCTTCTTTATTTGCAAACAACAGTGGCCTGATAATATGCCCGTTCTCCGGCAATATACCATGCAGCCCGCTGATGCCTGTGCCTTTAAAAAGGTTTATCAGCAAGGTTTCCACATTGTCGTCGGCATGGTGGGCAGTGACTATTTTAGCATAATGGTTTTCTTTCCTTATGGCCTCAAACCACTCATAACGCAGGTTGCGGGCGGTTTCCTGTGTGCCTTTTTTCCACTCCAGCGATTTCTGTTTTGTATCAAATTTTACCCCATTAAATTTCACCTTATTTTCTTCACACCAATCCCGTACTAACTGTTCGTCCAGGTCCGATGCTTCACCCCTTAACCCGAAGTTGCAATGCGCAACGGCAAAATTTATATTGCTTTTCAGAAACAGGTCGGCCATCACCATAGAATCGGCCCCGCCGCTAACCGCAAGCAAAACAGTATCTGCCGGGGAAACATATTGTTTCGCCGCCCAGTATTCTTTGAATTGATGAAGCAGGTTTTTCAATGCTATTGGTATATTTACATCGCTTGTAATCGTGATAAAATAGTGCATTACAAACGCAATGATTTAACACCATAACAAACTTCAACGTGTCATGGTTCGTAGTTCGACAAGCTCACTATGACAACGGCTCACCATGACAGGAATGCTATTAAGCTATGCAAGTTAATGCACAAATTTATGCCGTGCGAAATATAAATTAATAAACAAAGTCTTCATACGCGCTTTGCAGTTCGCTGTAGGAGTGCATGTCTTTAGCGGATTTCGCCACCTCCATTCCTTTCTCATAAATGCCTGTAGCGGCGTCCCGCTCCCCCACCCGCTCCAGCAATTTGGCAAGATGGTAATAAGTAGCCACGTACCCCGGATCATTGACGAGATTTATTTCAAAATATTTTCTCGCGCTTTCTTCATCTCCAGCTTTCACATATTCAAGCGCCAGGGCGTGGTTCAAAAAACAATCCTTCGGGGCGGCTATTAAAAATGCTTTTAGTTTTTCTATTCTTTCAGACATGTAATTTACCAGTTTGAAATCAATTGCGGGTATTTAATGCTTTCGGCAGCATAAGCAAAAATGGAATACAACGCTCCCAATGAAGCGTATAATAATTGTAGCCAAGCGAAATATTCCTGTAGTAACCTGGCCTGTGATCCCAATAATATCGTTCCGTATTTATAGCCCATGCTGATGACCCTAATTTAGCAGCAAGGAACCATTTTTCCAAAAGGCGGGCAATGCGGCCATTACCATCGGCAAAGGGATGGATCATAGCCACCCAAAGATGGATCAATGAGGCATAATAAAACACTTGTTTATAACTCAATTTACGATCAACAAGTATCGCAATATCTGCAAAAAGTTTTGTTACTTCCTGGTGTACAAGTTCCGGTTCAACTGCCAGATAAACCGGCCTGCCCGTATTGTTATCAAATACCCCAACCAGCGTTTTTCTGAAACTTCCTCTTTCTTTCTTCTTCAACAACGTCCCGGAAAGCATTTCATGCGCCGCAAGAAAATTTGCCTGCACCAGTTTATTAGCGGATGCAAAACGATAAGCGCTTGCCAGATCTTCTATTTCTTTGAATTCCTTTTTATGTGCGCCTGTCTTGTGTCCGCGATAATTCATAAAGGAATTGAGATCAAGTGAATTACCTTCTATTTTTGAAGAAAATAAAGAGGAGGCGATAATATAATACTCGAAATCTTCCGGGCTATAGGCCGCACGCGGTTTCAGCATCCTGCTTACCGACGCCCAATTTATCTTGCAGGCTATTGAATACTCTTTGATAAATTCAGACGATATTAGCGCCAACTTTTTTGCCATCCTGATTATCGCTTAGTGAGCTAACGTCAAACTTTACTTTGTTATCAATAACCTTGTTGTCAGCTTATTACCGGATTCGGAATTAATAAAGACTATGGTATATACCCCATTGGCGAGGCCATCCAGGTTCATCTGCTGGTGAGCGGTATTACAATCTCTTGTGGATACTACCCTGCCCAATACATCCATCAACTGTAGTTCGCCCTTTACATCCTGCATACCGGTTATATCCACATTCACTATGTTTAGCGCGGGATTTGGATAAGCCTCAATGGTTACGTTGCTTTCAGTAATATTAGCGACGCCTGCCGGAAAGTTAGTGGTGAAGTATTGTGTGAAGCCACAACCAAAATCATTATTGTAAGTACCCCCATAATTATAGCCATTCATGGGAATAGTTACACCACTCAGTTTTCTAATAAAAATATACCCCGATGTAGGCGGTGGGGTATAGTCGGCAAAGGCCCACCATTGCAGCCCATCGCAATTTACGGTGTCATAAATTTCAAATTTATATGGTGCCGGGCCTAAAGTAACGGTATCTGTGAAAGTAGTATTTACAGCTGCATTATATCGCTGCGCAACAATATTATTATAAGCGTCTGTGATCTGCCAGTAAGTTTCGCAATTACCGGTCGCCGGGTCGGTTTCACTGTTTGTCCTGAATTCTATCTTAAAAGTTACCGGCCATTGTGGCGCGGCCATAAAAGAAGACGTCATTGTATCATTGGTCTGGTCATTATCCGTTACACCATTTACCTGCAATATTTCTGCGGTAAAATTATGCGTACCTGTTGTGCCGGAAACTACACGCAGTTCCCACGGTTCGGGCAATACAATATCGGTATCTGCTAATGGCGCCAGGTTTCCTGTCCAGGTGAAAGATGCCGGATAAGTAGTGTCTATGAAATATTGAAAAGCAATGGAAGTAATCGGTGTGCTGCCTGTATTCTTCACATGAATGGTAGGCGTACCTGCTAAGGGATTTTCCCTGAAATGGTTTGGGTCAAGAGTTGGTGCAATTATTCCCTCAATGGAAGCGTCAAGCGTTTTGTTTATCGGGCCATAGTATATAATTGATGCTTCTGTAGTATAAATGCCAAGGCTGCCACTACCTGCATATGGATCGAACTGGATTGCCACATTATAAGAACTCCCGCCAACTATTCCGGGCAGAGGATGAAAATAATTATAAACCCTATCGCCGGGGCACCAGTTGGAACGCTGGTAAGGCCATGTACCCGATTGGGGGTATAATTCATTCAACCCGCAATTATTCCTCCATACCAATTGGGTGGCAACAGAGCCTCCGTTGAGCATCACCTGGTAACTATGCGGCATAAATTCACAGCAGCCATTGGCATCAGAGCCATGCCCGGTTGCAATAAATTTCAGGTCGGTAGTTTGTGTTCCTGCCGGGGCAGTTTCCGTCAACGCGGTAAAGTGTGTATTTATATCAAAAGAATCAAGATGGGCAGTATCTCCATAAGTAAAGCTGCCATGCCACAACCTTTGGATACCCAGAACATTCCTGTCTGGAATACCTTCGATAAAAGCAAATTTTATATTCGCGGTAAATCCGCCGGAATACCCGGAATAGAGCAAACGAATGGTAGCGCTGTTTTGCAACAATGCGGCATAATCGGTCACATCAAAAACATAAGGCTGCTGCCATGTCCAGGGAGTACGCGGCGCGCCTGCATTGGCATAAGGGGTTATCAGTCTTCCTAACTCAAGCGTATCTCCCCCCGGGGTCATCAGGTAGTTTTGTACGGTATAATCCCAATCGCCACAATAAGTAGAACCAGCGGGACACATATACTTGCCAAGCGTAACGATCATATATATCCTGCGATAAGTAAGGCCTGGGGCAGGGAAGGTAACCGTTGAGTCGAAAGTGCCATACCAGGTCAGGGTATCCACATTGGCCTGCACCCATGTAGTATCGCCCGGCGATGCTTTCGCAGATAAACTGATAACTAAACCGGCAAACAGAAAGTAGAGATATTTTTTCATTTATGTTATATTTCCATTAAATTCTAAATAAATTCACGTTAAGGAACGTTGCAGCAAATGTAGGAATAAGAATTGAATGTGATAACGTGAATTTACAAATAAAGGTGTTTCGGGGATTTCGGCTGCAAACCTTCAGCAACAATCATTTTAACAAACCTATTTTCAAGAAATGATAATCCGTTGCATATTTACAAGTACCTTTGCACCCTCAAAAAAAAGAATATGCCAGGTTTTACAGTTGCTATTGTGGGAAGGCCGAATGTAGGGAAGTCAACCCTGTTTAACCGTTTGCTGGAGCAACGTAAGGCAATTGTTGACGACCAGAGCGGTGTAACCCGCGACCGGCAGTATGGTATTGCCGACTGGAACGGCAAGATATTCAATGTAATAGATACGGGAGGTTTTGTAGCAGAGTCGGACGATGTGTTTGAACGGGAGATACGCAAGCAGGTGCATATAGCTATGGAAGAGGCCGACCTTATACTGTTCGTTTGCGATACCACTACCGGCATTACTGCACAGGATGAAGATATGGCCCATGTGCTGCGCCGCTCTTCAAAACCGGTGCTGCTGGTTGTGAACAAAGTGGATAACCAGGAAAGGGCGTTGTACGCCACAGAGTTTTACTCTCTTGGGTTTGATAAAACTTTTCTGCTGTCGTCAATATCCGGCAGTGGCACAGGTGAGGTGCTGGATGAAGTGGTATTGCACATAAAAGAAGACACAGAAGCCACCGAAACAGATAAGGACGGAAACCCGCTACCCAAGTTCGCTATCATCGGCCAGCCAAACGCGGGTAAGTCAACACTGCTGAACGCACTGATAAACCAGGAACGCACTATAGTTTCAGAGATTGCGGGTACAACGCGCGATACCATACATACACACTACAAGTTGTTTGGTAAGGAGTTCGTATTGATAGATACCGCAGGCATCCGCAAGAAGAAGAACGTACACGAAGACCTGGAGTTTTATTCGGTGATCCGCGCCATCAGGGCTATGGATGAGGCCGACGTCTGTATGTTGCTGATAGACGCGCAAAACGGCGTTACTGCGCAGGATGTAAATATCTTCAGCCTGGCCACCCGTAAAGGCAAGGGCGTGGTGCTGCTGGTGAATAAATGGGACCTGGTGAAAAAGGAAACCAATACGGCCCGCGATTTTGAAAAAGAAATGAAGGAGAAGCTGATGCCCTTTACGGATGTGCCGGTTATTTTTATTTCGGCAGAGGAAAAAACAAGGATATTCCAGGGGATGGAAAAAGCGCTGGAGGTATATGAAAACCGCAACAGGCGGGTGACCACCTCGGTACTGAACGAGATAATGCTGAAAGAGATAGAGCGCTACCCGCCGCCAATGTCGCGCGGGTACTCTATCAAGATAAAGTTTGTGCAGCAGGTGCCTACTGCCGTGCCTTCATTCGCATTCTTCGCCAATCACCCCGATGCTATAAAGGAGCCGTATAAAAATTTCTTAGAGAATAAAATACGCAGCCATTTTAATTTCAGCGGCGTACCTATGCGGATATTTATGAGGAAGAAGTGAGATAATTTGAAAATGTGGAGAATGTGGAAATTAATGTGAAAATGCACTCAATTAATGTGGAAATTAAAGAATGTGGAAATATGAAAATTGTACACAATTGCCAAATGGCTGGATGTGAATGTGAAAATTAAAGAATGTGAAAATTGAGTACCGCGACTATTTACTAAAGACCATCTACTAAATACTCACGGACTTACGACTTATTACTTACGACTTACGACTATAGTAGTGAAAACAAAAACACTAAAACAAGACAAGGTAAACATCATAACGCTGGGCTGCTCCAAGAATATGGTGGACAGCGAGGCCCTGGGCGGGCAGCTTAACGCAAATGGTATAGATGTGACCCACGAAAACCGCAAGCTGGACCACAACATAGTGGTGGTAAACACCTGCGGGTTTATAGATAAAGCGAAGGAAGAAAGCGTAAACACCATTCTGCAACAGGTGGCGCTGAAACGGGATGGCAAACTTGATAAAGTATATGTAACCGGCTGCCTGAGCGAACGCTACCGGCACGACCTGCTTAAAGAAATACCCGAAGTGGACGCATGGTTCGGCACAATGGAGTTGCCGCTGATCTTAAAGCAATTTAATGCCGACTATAAAGCGGAACTTATCGGGGAGCGGTTACTAAGTACACCCAAGCACTACGCTTACTTAAAAATATCGGAGGGCTGTAACCGCACCTGTTCGTTTTGCGCCATACCGCTGATGCGCGGTGGCCATGTGTCTAAAAGCATGGAAGAAATTATTACCGAAGCAAAACGCTTAGTGGCAATGGGTGTGAAGGAAATAATGCTCATTGCACAGGAGCTTACTTACTATGGCCTTGACATTTATAAAAAACGCGCCCTGCCCGACCTGCTGAAACGCTTATCGGATATTGAAGGGCTGCACTGGATACGGCTGCATTATGCGTACCCTTCCAAATTCCCGCTGGAAATACTTGATGTAATGCGGGAGCGCGATAACATCTGCAATTACCTCGACATGCCGTTACAGCATATATCCAACAATATGCTGATGGCAATGAAGCGGCAGATAACAAGGGAAGAAATAACCGACCTCATAGCCAATGTGCGCGACCGGGTGCCGGGTATTTGCATACGCACCACGCTCATTGCCGGCTTCCCCGGTGAAACACGCGATGATGTGGAAGACCTGAAACAATTTCTTATAGATACCCGGCTCGACCGCGTGGGAATATTTACTTACTCGCACGAAGAAAACACTACTGCACATGGCCTTGCAGACAATATTCCTGCCAAAGAAAAAGAAGCCCGCGCACAGGAAATAATGGAGGTGCAACAGGAAATATCTTACGAAAAGAACCAGGAAAAGATCGGCAATACTTACAAGGTACTAATAGACAAAAAAGAATCGGGCCGCTACCTGGGCCGCACCGAATTTGACAGCGTGGATGTGGACAATGAAGTAGTCATCAATAGTTCAAAAAAACTACCCATCGGCGACTTTGTAAATGTGAAGATCACCAAGGCGTTTGATTATGATCTGGAGGGGGAGGTGGTGTGAAATTTATGGCGCTCATTTCCCTGATTAAGCTACATCAAAACCCTCAACGTGTCATGGTTCGGCGCGGCTCACCATGACAGGATTTCTATTTGGCAATGACCTTGGGAAATATTGCTTTCTTGCGGCAAGCACCTACCTTATATACCCCAATATCTTCAACATGCTTTGCGGGGATTGTTCTTTGGCATAGAGCCAGTCTTCGAGTACGCCTTCCTTGTTATATTCTACAACAATGTGCTTTGGCGATGGTATCATGCAGTGTTTTATACCACCATAGCCTGCAAGCTGGTCCTGGTAGGCGCCGGTGTGGAAGAAGCCTATATACAGGGGGTCTTTGCCTTTTTCTTTCTCTAATTTGGGCAGGAATACCGCGTTGATATGTTCTTCGGAAGTATAGAAATCGTGGCTGTCGCAGGTGAGGCCGCCGAGGTGCACTTCCTGGTATTCTTTATCCCATTTGTTTATGGGCAGCATCAGGAATTTCTCGCCAATGCCCCAGGTATCGGGGAGGGTAGTGATAAACGAACTGTCTATCATATACCATATCTCGCGGTCGTTCTGCATTTTCTCGTCCAGCACACTATATACAACAGCGCCTGCCTCGCCCACTGTGAATGAGCCAAACTCGGTGTATATATCGGGCGTATCCACTTTGTTTTTCTTGCACACTGTTTTTATGGTAGAGACTATCTCATTGACCATGTAGGTATAGTCGTATTCAAAACCGAGGGAGTGCTTTATGGGCAGGCCGCCCCCTATGTTTATTGCTTCCAGTTCGGGGCATACTTTCTTTAGCTGGCAATAGAGGTTCAGCACCTTATTCAGTTCGCTCCAGTAATACACATCGTCCTTTATTAATTCCGAATCCGGTAATAAGCTGACAACAAGGTTATTGATAACAAAGTAAAGTTTGACGTTAGCTCACTAAGCGATAATCAGGATGGCAAAAAAGTTGGCGCTAATATCGTCTGAATTTATCAAAGAGTATTCAATAGCCTGCAAGATAAATTGGGCGTCGGTAAGCAGGATGCTGAAACCGCGTGCGGCCTATAGCCCGGAAGATTTCGAGTATTATATTATCGCCTCCTCTTTATTTTCTTCAAAAATAGAAGGTAATTCACTTGATCTCAATTCCTTTATGAATTATCGCGGACACAAGACAGGCGCACATAAAAAGGAATTCAAAGAAATAGAAGATCTGGCAAGCGCTTATCGTTTTGCATCCGCTAATAAACTGGTGCAGGCAAATTTTCTTGCGGCGCATGAAATGCTTTCCGGGACGTTGTTGAAGAAGAAAGAAAGAGGAAGTTTCAGAAAAACGCTGGTTGGGGTATTTGATAACAATACGGGCAGGCCGGTTTATCTGGCAGTTGAACCGGAACTTGTACACCAGGAAGTAACAAAACTTTTTGCAGATATTGCGATACTTGTTGATCGTAAATTGAGTTATAAACAAGTGTTTTATTATGCCTCATTGATCCATCTTTGGGTGGCTATGATCCATCCCTTTGCCGATGGTAATGGCCGCATTGCCCGCCTTTTGGAAAAATGGTTCCTTGCTGCTAAATTAGGGTCATCAGCATGGGCTATAAATACGGAACGATATTATTGGGATCACAGGCCAGGTTACTACAGGAATATTTCGCTTGGCTACAATTATTATACGCTTCATTGGGAGCGTTGTATTCCATTTTTGCTTATGCTGCCGAAAGCATTAAATACCCGCAATTGATTTCAAACTGGTAAATTACATGTCTGAAAGAATAGAAAAACTAAAAGCATTTTTAATAGCCGCCCCGAAGGATTGTTTTTTGAACCACGCCCTGGCGCTTGAATATGTGAAAGCTGGAGATGAAGAAAGCGCGAGAAAATATTTTGAAATAAATCTCGTCAATGATCCGGGGTACGTGGCTACTTATTACCATCTTGCCAAATTGCTGGAGCGGGTGGGGGAGCGGGACGCCGCTACAGGCATTTATGAGAAAGGAATGGAGGTGGCGAAATCCGCTAAAGACATGCACTCCTACAGCGAACTGCAAAGCGCGTATGAAGACTTTGTTTATTAATTTATATTTCGCACGGCATAAATTTGTGCATTAACTTGCATAGCTTAATAGCATTCCTGTCATGGTGAGCCGTTGTCATAGTGAGCTTGTCGAACTACGAACCATGACACGTTGAAGTTTGTTATGGTGTTAAATCATTGCGTTTGTAATGCACTATTTTATCACGATTACAAGCGATGTAAATATACCAATAGCATTGAAAAACCTGCTTCATCAATTCAAAGAATACTGGGCGGCGAAACAATATGTTTCCCCGGCAGATACTGTTTTGCTTGCGGTTAGCGGCGGGGCCGATTCTATGGTGATGGCCGACCTGTTTCTGAAAAGCAATATAAATTTTGCCGTTGCGCATTGCAACTTCGGGTTAAGGGGTGAAGCATCGGACCTGGACGAACAGTTAGTACGGGATTGGTGTGAAGAAAATAAGGTGAAATTTAATGGGGTAAAATTTGATACAAAACAGAAATCGCTGGAGTGGAAAAAAGGCACACAGGAAACCGCCCGCAACCTGCGTTATGAGTGGTTTGAGGCCATAAGGAAAGAAAACCATTATGCTAAAATAGTCACTGCCCACCATGCCGACGACAATGTGGAAACCTTGCTGATAAACCTTTTTAAAGGCACAGGCATCAGCGGGCTGCATGGTATATTGCCGGAGAACGGGCATATTATCAGGCCACTGTTGTTTGCAAATAAAGAAGCGATCATAGCATATGCTGCAGAATACCATGTACCCTACCGGGAAGACGCCTCAAACGCTACCGATGATTACCTGAGAAACGCGGTAAGGCATAATATTGTGCCTGCTGTTTTGCAGAGTTTCCCGAATGCGGTTACCAATGTAAATGAGAGCATTCTCCGTTTTGCGGAGGCTGAAATGCTGTACCGGAAGGCAATAGAGCAGGAACGAAAAAAACTGCTGCAGCAACGGGGACAGGATTTTTATATCCCGATACTCAAATTACGCCACCGCCAGCCACTGCATACTATTTGTTACGAATTGATACAACCCTTTGGTTTTAATGCCGCGCAAACGCCCCAGGTTTTGAACTTATTGAAAGCCGAGAGCGGCCATTATATAACCTCCGATACCCACCGTATCATCCGCAACCGCGATTTCCTGGTCATCACATCCCTGCCTGCAGCTACTGCCGATTTTATTGTGGTGGAAAACGCACCCTGTGTTATTGATACCGGTAAGTATCTTTTTTCATTTGCAGTAAAGGACAGGCCAAAAACAATCCCCGCTGACGCTAATGAAGCATGGCTGGACCTGGAATCAATCCTCTTTCCCATTATGCTGCGCAAATGGCGCGCCGGCGATTACCTGTACCCATTTGGCATGAAGATGAAAATGAAGAAAGTAAGCCGCTTGCTAATTGATGAAAAAGTAGCCCTGCATGATAAAGAAGACATACGCCTGCTGGAATGCAACAAGCGCATAGCATGGGTATCGGGCATACGCATTGATGAACGCTTTAAGATAAAAGACACCACCACGAAAGTATTGGTAATAAAACGTGAGGTAAAACTTAGAGGCAATGTGAAAATGAAAAATGTGCAAATGTGAAATTTTTAAATCAATCTATTCATTATTACAAACCCGAAGGGTTGATATTATTATAGAATAAAATGCCAAATTACAGAAGAACCCTGAAAGGGTGAGGCATTATTCGCTCAAGTATAGGAAAATAATATCACCCCTTCGGGGTTTATTGGGATTTTTATCCCATTTACTACAATAATATCAACCCTTCGGGTTTAGAAATTTCAATGCGTGCCCTGTGCATGATGATAAGGAGCGGGTGGCGGTAACTTATTTTCCATGAATGCAGTCATTTATAAATGGTTTTAATTTTTCGTGAAGTCTATCTTTTAGAAAGGCATATGTAGGTGAATGTCTAATCATCCCCCAGAATATTTTTTTGTCCCATCTATTTTCAAAAAGTGATCCATTCAAGGATTTATTCAATTTATTAAAATTGAGTGACTATTTCTACTTTACCAAGTTAAAAAAGCAAAAAATAGTTGGTAAAAATTTTGGTAATTTCGTATTATTGTCGTATATTTGCTACTTATAAAATAATGCTGTTCAATAGATAAAACATACTAAATGACAATTCAGGGAACTACCCCGGCGAGGAAAGCCGGTTTAAAAAATTTCTCTCCGGCCGGGATATATTCCGGACAGCAACTCATCATAAGCCTGAGTTAGCATTCCAATATGCAAAGGGTTTGTTTCAAGGACAAAAAGCGAATATTGAACGTATGTGCGAACGGGTTGCAGACAGTCAATACCACCAGATACAACATTTTATAAGTGAATCACCCTGGCAATGGCGTCCGGCATTTGATTCTGTTGCTAAAGGAACCAGCGATGCCATGGAAGGTATGGGCAAAGTCGGTTTGCTCATTGATGAAAGTTCCCATTTGAAAAAAGGGAAAAAATCGGTTGGCGTAGCCCGGCAATATTGTGGTACAATCGGCAAAGTGGACAATGGCCAGGTAGCAGTATATGGTGGCTTATCAACTCAAAACTATTATGGACTTATAGATGCTGCCCTTTATCTGCCTGAAGAATGGACTGAAGATGCGGGCCGGTGTGAGAAAGCAGGCATACCCAAAAACTTCAGAACCTATAAAACGAAACCAGAGCTGGCTGTGGAAATTGTCAGACGACAAAAAGAAAACGGCGTAAAGTTTGATTTTGTTGGCGCAGACGGGCTCTATGGCAATGCTCCTCATTTTCTTGGCAGCCTTGATGAAATGAGGTTGCTGTTTGTAGTAGAGATACATAGCAATGAACGGGTGTATGAGCAGCCTCCATTGATAAGTGTACCTGAAGCTAAAGACGGCAGGGGCCGTAAGCCTTCTGCATACAAATGTGATGGGCAATCTGTGGAAGTAAGGAAACTGATAGAAACTATACCCGAAGAGGGATGGGAAGAGGTTGTGGTCCGCCAAGGCACAAAAGGCCCGCTACGCTGCATGACCCACGTCAGGAAGGTATATACTTGGGAGAAAGGAGCAGCCTCCTGTTGCGAGCGGCTGCTGCTAATGCGCAAAACAAATACTATGAATGGTGTGGAAGTAAAATATGCTTTCAGTAACGCGGCAGAAGATGAATATACGAATACCGAATTGGCACAAATGCAATCGCAACGGTATTTTGTGGAACGCTCCTTTCAGGATGCAAAACAGGAAATGGGCATGAGTCAATACCAGGTAAGAGGCTGGCTGGCATGGCATCATCACATTGCTTTGGTGATGCTATCGCTGGAGTTTGTACTGACCGAAAAAATGGTGTTTAAGAATGAACATCCGCTGCTTACATCTTACGATATCCGAGAAGTGTTTATTAAACTCTATACCCAAAAAGGAGCTACCTTTGATGAGTTAATGGCTCAAATGAAGCATAGACATGCTCAAAGGCTTGTCGACATTGAGCGCAATAAAGGGAGCTAACTAACTTGGTAAAGTAGAACTATTCAAACATATTAATCATAGGTAACATTAGGATAAGGCAGCACCAAAAACCGAAACACAAAAAACCCCAAATCCACCCCAAATTGAGCCATCCAGCCATTAAGCCATCCAGCCGTTATACAAGACTTACCAACAAAATACTCCTTAAAATGGTCTCAAATGCAGTGTAGTAAAGGGTTTTACCTGTTTTAAAAATTGTGGATATCTTCTTTTGGAAAATGGAAATGGTGTGGGTTTTTGGTTTATTTTTGATAAAAGTTTTATGGCTAAAACAGTAACGAATATGGCAGACGAAAAAATGAAAGTTTTGAAACTGGCCCTCGACAAGATCGAAAAGGACTATGGTAAAGGGTCGGTGATGATGCTTGGGGACAAGCAAAAAGAAAAGATGGATGTGATAAGCACCGGCTCCATAGGGCTGGATGTGGCGCTGGGCGTGGGCGGCCTGCCCTGCGGGCGTATAGTGGAGATATATGGCCCTGAATCATCGGGTAAAACAACGGTGGCGATACACACTATTGCGCAGGCGCAAAAGAAGGGTGGTATCTGCGCTATTATAGATGCCGAACATGCGTTTGACGCAAGCTATGCCCGCAAACTTGGCGTGGATGTGGACAACCTCATCATATCGCAGCCCGACTATGGCGAGCAAGGACTGGAAATTGCTGACCGCCTTATATCGAGCGGGGCAGTGGACGTGGTGGTGATAGACTCGGTGGCGGCGCTGGTGCCAAAGGGCGAACTGGATGGCGAAATGGGCGAAAGCAAGATGGGAC
>Ga0206831_1072_pt2 | contig 16791 bp, 10 predicted proteins | sample Alteio_BWOrgCont_73_FD_152876 | JGI IMG/M metagenome (GOLD analysis project Ga0206831, IMG submission 152876) | Enriched cells from forest soil in Barre Woods Harvard Forest LTER site, Petersham, Massachusetts, United States -... | ecosystem: Environmental > Terrestrial > Soil > Temperate forest >...
GTCACGGGCAGCGAGGCGCGCAGGAGGCTGAGAACCTCGGCCACGATGGGCTGCAGGGGTTGAGGTCGGCGCTCTGGATGCTGCTTTCGGCTGAAGGTCAGAATCTGGCGCACCAGTTCCTTGGCCCGCTTGCCGGCCTGGCCGATGCCATCGAGCGAGCGGCGCAGGGCCTCGGGCGCGCGCAGTTCCATCATCGCCAGTTCCTGGTTGCCGATGATGGCGGTGAGAATGTTGTTGAAATCATGGGCGATGCCGCCGGCAAGGGTGCCCAGCGCCTCAAGCTTCTGGGTCTGCCGCAGTTGGGCCTCCAGCGCGGCCTTCTGCTGCTCGGCCCGACGATGCGCGGTGAGGTCGCGGAAAGCCCAGATGCGCCCATAGTAGCGTCCTTCCTTGTCGTGCACGGGCGCGGAATAGCGGTCCAGGATGGTGCCGTCGGTGAGCTCAATCTCGTCGTGGATCGTTTCCTCGGGATGCGCGTTGAGCCACGCGACCCGCGCGGTAACTTCGTCCGGGTTTTTCGCGCGGTGGGTGGCAAATTCAACCAGCGGCGCACTGTCCGGGTTGGCCGCGAGGTCGGGCGGGATTTTCCATATCTCACTCAGGCGCTGGTTCTGGATGATCTTTTTCCCATGGCGGTCCACGACGAGAATGCCGTCAAGGGAACTCTCGACCTGGCCCTCGAACATGGCGGTCTCCTTGCGCAGGGCTTCCTCCATGCGCTTGCGCTCCGCGATGTCGGTGCCGACACCAACGTAACCCTGCCGGCCATCGTGCTCGAAGCGCACCCCTGTAAAAAGGTAGGGGATCCGCCTGCCGTCCTTGAGGAGGTAGTCGGCCTCGACGTGGGCCTCGCCCTTCTCGAACACCTCCCGGATTTTGTTCGCGACCAGGGCTTTTTCCTCCTCGACGAAGAAATTCAGCGGATGAATGCCCGCGAGTTCGTCGGCGCCGTAGCCGCTGATGCGCTCAAAGTTTTTGTTCCAGCGCTGCAGGTGGAGATCGTTATCGACGTGATAAAAGACGCCCGGCAGGCTGTTGATCACGGCGTCGGCGTAATCGCGTTCCCGCCGCAGTCGCAGCTCGGCGTTTTTACGCGCGGAGATATCCATGATAATGACGGTGCGGATTTCGCGGTCGTCCCGGCTGAAAGCCACGATGCGCACCTCTGCGTCGAACGGCCCTTGGGCGCCGCGGAGCCGGTGGGTCGCAGTGCCCTTCGTGACCAGGATCGCCGGCCAATCGGCGGGGCCATCGGGAGTGGACACCGCTTCCGTGATGCCCCGGCCGAGAGCATCGTCCCGTTCCAGGCCGAACAGGCGCTCCGCGGCGCCGTTCCACTCAATGATGGCCATCTGCTGGTCGAGGCTGAAGATGGCCGCGTCGGTGAAATCGAAAAGAGCTCCTTTCAACGCGAGTGAAGCCACCTGCTGTTCCTTGGCGAGGATTTGTTCCCGGACCGCCTCCGCCACGCGGCCCAGGGCTTCGCCCAGAAGCTGAGTCTCCCGGAACTCGTCCGTGGCGCAAGGAGCGCTTGGCTTCGTCGGCGGTTCCGGCTCGGGCTGCCCGATGCTGGCGACACGCCGCTCGAGCTCGGCCAGCGGCCGACCGAATCGGCGGGCCAGATGAACCGAGACCAGTGCAAGTCCCACCACCATCGCCAATCCCATGCCTCCCACCTGGTACAACTGATGGCGCAGCGGGGCTTCGATGAAGGTGCCCTTGCGTGACGCGATGACCAGCCACGAGACGCCGCCTTTGAGATCCATGCGGCGGGCGGCGACCCAGCGGCGTTCCCCGTTCAGTTTCATCCGGTCCACGAAGGCATCGCCGGAGAACTGGAGCAGCGGGGCGAACTGACCGGGAAGCGGAAGCGGCGCGCGTCCCGTCACCCCCTGATCACCGATCAGGCGAGGCGTTTCCCCCAACTCAACGATCTGGAGCTGGCAGTGACGTTCCGCAGCGAGGGATTTCACAAAGGTATTCAGGGCCGGAATGTCGAAGTCGGTATCCAGCACGCAGATCAGCCGGCCGGTGTCATCCCGGAGGGCCTTCACGTAGCTGAAGCCCCAGACGGGTTCGCTATTCGCCGAATGGATGATCCACTGGTAGGTTGGCATCCATGTGCCACCGGACGGGCTGTGCAACGCCGCCAGATAAAACGATCGAGTTCGCGGGTCGTAACCGTCGGCGGGGTGCTCCTCGTGAAGCACGAAGCCATGATCTGTCAGAATGAAGTTTCGCCTGACTGGGTCCTGGGTCCGCGTGCCGGGGAAGAGCCAGAGCCAGATTTCGCCACTGGCCGTCCGCTCCAGGCATCCGTATTCCCCTGTCTCGGGCAGGGCGATGCCGAGGTAGCTCAGTTCCGGTCGTTGCTCGAACGCGGCCAGTGACATTTCCAAGGTCGGACGCAGCGTGGCTCCCGTCACCTCGGGCAAACGCGCGGCGCGTTCGGCGGACTCCTCCGTCATCTCCGCCGCCCGGACAAGGATCTGCAACCGCTCCGTCGTCCGGTTGAGCGTTTCGTCGATCTCCTGCCGCGCCTCCTCCTCCGTGCTGGCGACTCCTTGCCAGACCATCGCGATCAGCAAGACCACGCCAAGGACCGCCACCAGCCCCACGACATTAAAGATCAATGTCCGGACGAATGAGGGAGATCGGCGGGGCGGCTTCATGGAGCGCAATCAACGTTGCTCGCCTAGCGCGGATTCAAAATGACTCCTCAGGATTTCGGAAAGGGCGAAACCCGCACGGGCTGCCGCTTCCGGATGATCTTCGGATAATGTGGCCTTGGAGCTCAACATTGCGCGGAAACATCAGAGGTTAAGTCAACTTAGGCAGACAAGCAGCCCGAGGTAAAGCGGATTTGGAGTCTCGCACGGCGGACCAAGGACCAAGCTGCCATCCATCTCATATTTTTTAAAGGTTGGACTTAGGAGTGAAATCGGACACGCCACCCTTACAGTGGCTCCTATTCTATATCGGTAAACGGCTTCTCTGCTGACCTGATCGTCTCGAAACTCGTTTGCCAGCAAATACTCTGCGTACCCGATCTATTACGCTTACCCAAGTCATGCTCCAGTGAATGGTTTTAGCCCGAGGTGGCTTGAAAGGAGGTACCGTCCCGTTTGAGGCGGGCCACCCACGCTTGAACGGTCTTAGGGGTGATCTTCCAGAGCTCCACGGATTTTGTTGAACTTGTCGGTTTCATCCGTCAGGCGTAACTTGTCTACGGAAAAGACATTCGTATCGAGACCGCCCCATTTTTGCTTGCCGCTTAGTTTAAACCTTCCGTAATATCGCCAGCTATGTTTATGACGAAGCAGACATTGAACTTGGGTCTTCTCCTAGGGGCTTTTTTCGCTCATATTCATTCCGTCAGAGTAGAATTTGATTATAGAGCAGTCAGAGGCCTATTTTTTAAGCTGTTGACTTTCAGTTAGTTGGGGTCGTTAGCTCAATGGTAGAGCAGGCGCCTTTTAAGCACTTGGTTGCAGGTTCGAGTCCCGCACGACCCACTCTCTTTCCCGCTTGAGGGGATTGCACTCGTCAAGAGGTGCAAACGAGGTAAATTACCTCACTTCCTATGGCCCGTGCCCGACTGACGGTTCTGCTGACCGCATTTTTCCTGCTCACCGGCATTATCGGCTGGCAGAGCGGTCGCCCCGCCACCGTGCCGGAGAAGCCGGACGAGAGCTACCAGTACACGCTTCTTTTCGCGCGGGTCTTACAGCTGATCCGGCAGGATTACGTCGATCCGAGCAAGGTGGGGTACAAGGACCTGACCTATGCGGCGCTGCGCGGAATGCTCTCGTCGCTCGATCCCCACAGCCAGTTTCTTGATGACGAGAGCTTCCAGGACATCCAGCGCGAGACGAAAGGCGAATTCAGCGGACTGGGCATCGTGATCGGTGTGAAGGACAACGGGCTCATCATTCTGTCGCCCATGGACGATTCCCCCGGTGGCCGTGCCGGACTGATGCCGGGCGACAAGATCCTCAAGATCGACGGCAAGAACACGGAAAAGATGACGCTGGGCGCGGCGGAGAAGGCGCTCAAGGGCCAGCCGGGCGAGAAGGCGGTGTTGACCCTCCAGAGGGCCACGGCAGGCGTTCCGGGCGCGGGAACGGTCTTTGAGGTGACGTTGACGCGGGAGACGATCCGGGTGGCGTCGGTAAAGGATGCACATCTGCTGCCGGCGTCGCAGGCGGGCCAAGCCAAGATCGGGTATGTGCGAATCGAGGAATTCGCCGAGAATACGTCGGATGAGCTCGATCATGCGCTGGACGACATGGAGCACACGGGTATCCAGGCGCTGGTCATTGATCTGCGGAATAATCCGGGCGGTCTGCTCGATTCCGCCGTCGATGTCGCGGGCAAATTCGTGCCGCCCAACACGGTCATCGTCTCGACCCGGGGCCGCACGGCGGACGAGTCGCAGGATTTCCGCGCGCGGGTGCAGCGAGAGCATCCCAATTACCCGATCGCGGTCTTGATCAACGGCTACAGCGCGAGTGGCGCCGAGATCGTCGCGGGCGCGTTGAAGGATTTGAACCGGGCGATCCTGGTCGGCGAGACGACGTTCGGCAAAGGTTCGGTGCAGACGGTGCAGCCGCTCGGCAACGGCGTCGGACTACGGCTGACGATGGCGAAATATTATACGCCGAGCAAAAAGACGATCCACGAGGTGGGAGTCTCGCCTGACATCGAAGTGCCGATCAGCGACGCGGAAGAGCGGCGAATCATGCTGGCCGAGTCGAAGCGTTCCCTGACGCCGCAGGAAGAGACCGAAGCGGCCAAGGCCGAGGACCGGCAACTGGAGCGCGCGGTGAGTTCACTGCGCAGCATCCTCATCTATCGCGAGCGGCAGGCCGCACTGAAGGCCACACCCAAGCCGTCCACCGATGCCCAGCCGCCAGCATCCCAATCGGCCGATGCGACGACGACCCCCGCCGCGGCGAAGTAAGCGCTGCTGGTAAGTTTCGTCCGCTTTTTCGGGATTATCTATCGTGCTGCGCGTTCTTCTTGGGTTTGTCTGCGCCCTGCTGGTCTCTGTCGGATTTTCATTGCTGTTCTCATTGGCGATTTGCTGTGGGGTGGATCCCGAGGCGAGATTTGTTTCGGATGCGGCGTCCCCGCTGTTGGGGATATTCACCGGCGCCTGGCTCGTCTCGCGAAAATATTCGTGGACGACGGGCGCGTGGATCGGGCTGTTCTATGTGGTCGCGTGGCTCGAGTTCTGGATGTATGTCATGGGGCGGTTCAATCCCCTACTGTGGCTGGAAGAGGGAGTAGCGCATCTCACGCCGTCCCATCTGCTCTGGTGGGCGTTGGCGGTGCTGGCTGGCGCGCTGGGGGGATGGGTAGGACGAGTGCGATGGTCGAGGCTGGTGGCTTTGCTTCTGGCCGTTTTTCTCGGACTGGTCGTTTTCATGGAAGTAGTGGCGCATCCCGCACCCATGGAACCGATTCCCGGCTTTCAGGTTGAGCGAATCGGCCCGCAGGAGGACCAAACCACGGTCTACCTATTGACCTTCGATTTCGCAAAGCAGAGCCGGTTCGTCGTCGGGCTTTACGATTGCGACAGCGATGATGCGCAGCCTTACGACGATTCCAATACCAGCTACATGGGGCAAAGCCTTGACGGCCTTGTTGAGAAGCTCGGTTATCGGGCAACGGCGGCACACCGGCAACTGCTCTGCGCGATCAACGGCGGGTTCTTTGGCGAGTCCGGCTTTTCGGTGGCGCATCACGAGGAACCGATGGTCGAGGGTGACCGCGTGCTCTACGATGTCGATTTGCTGCGGCCCAGGGACCAGGCCTGGTTCCTGGCGATCAATTCATCGACGAGCGTACTGGGCGGTCAGTCCCGGTTCTCGATGCTCCCCGCCATTTTGTGGCAAAAACTGGGAAATTATCAGGCGGTCCTCGGCGGCGTGCGCCCGCTGCGTGTGGATGGAAATTCCGTCGCGTTGAAACCGGGGGCGGGCGCGACCTCATTGCAGTGTTCGCGCACGTCCATCGGGTGGTCGGCGGATGGCAGCCAATTTTATGTTCTCGTCGTGACTGATCCCGATAGCGAAGCGGCCAGCCAGATGCAGCGCAAGATGCATTGGCCTCACGCCGGCGGGTGGGATGTGCGCGACGTGCAGAAATTCTGGGAGGAAAAGGGGGTGCCGTTTGCACTGCTCTTCGACGGCGGTGAATCGACCCAGCTCGCTTATCGCCAAGGCGCGGACGACTACCGGCAACTCGCGTCCGGCTACGAATACAGCTACACGCTTGGCTATTTTCGTCAGCGGCCGCTGCTCGGCACCTTGCCGATTTTACCGCCGAGCGAAGGCCATCGCGGCGTGCTCAATTACCTGTATGTCGAGGGGCCGATGGATCGGTAGGAACGCAAACAGCATTTTGCTGCGCCCGCGCTTCCCCTTGGAATAAAATCGGCTTAGAGTAGGTCGTATGCGTGTCCTGGGCATTGAAACGTCGTGTGATGAGACGGCCGTGGCGTTGGTGGAAACCAACCCGTGGTCGACCGACATTCTCGCGCAGGTGATCAGCTCGCAGATCGAGTTGCACCGGCCCTACGGTGGCGTCGTGCCGGAAATGGCGACGCGCGAGCATCTGCGCAACCTGCCGCTGCTCGTGCCGCAGGTGCTCAAAGACATCAACCTGAGCCTCGACGCGATCGACGCGGTGGCGGCGACGGAGGGACCGGGCCTCGCCTCGTCGCTGCTGATCGGCCATTCCTACGCGCGTGCTCTGGCCATCTCGCTGTCGAAGCCGATGATGGGCGTGAACCATCTCGAGGGGCATCTTTACTCGCCGTTCTTCGCGAGCCGGCGCGCGGTCGAGTTTCCTTTTGTCGGCCTGATCGCGAGCGGCGGGCATACGCTGCTCGTTCATGCGCTCGGGTGGGACCGCTACATCAAGCTCGGCTCGACCGTCGATGACGCGGCGGGTGAAGCGTTCGATAAAGTCGCGAAGTTGCTCGGTCTGCCTTATCCCGGCGGACCGGAGATCGAGCGCGTGGCGATCAAGGGCAACCCGGAGGCGTTCGGCCTGCCGCGCAGTTTTCCCGAGCGTGACAATTTGAATTTCAGCTTCAGCGGATTGAAGACTGCGGTCCGTTTCTTCTACGAGAAGAGCGCGTCGATGCAGACCGATCCCGTGTGGGCTTACGATCTTTGCGCGTCGTTCCAAAAGGCGGTTGTCGATGTGCTCGTGCGGAAATCGGTGCAGGCCGTGGCGCAAGCGCGCGTGGATCGGCTCGCGGTTTCGGGCGGCGTGCTTTGCAATAAGATGCTACGGGATGAATTGGAGTTCGCGTGCTACGAGGCGGGTATCGACCTGATCGTTGCCGAGCCGGCTTTCTGCACGGACAACGCGGGCATGATCGCGGGAACGGCGGCGGAAAAACTCGCGGCGGGCATCCCGGCCACCTGCGGCGATGATATCAACCCGAACTTAAATCTCTTTTCCCCCGAGCCAGCCGGGGACATGGCCCGCGGCCTGAACGCTGCGGCTAAACTCAAGAAGCGGCAGACCAAGCAGGTCCCGCAGAAGAGCGACGTTCCGGCTCCGGGTGAGATCGAAGTCTGGTGACGAGCCTTCCTCGGCCCCGGCATTGACCACGATGCCTGCACAGGTGAGGCCTGCGTTGCGAATGCTATCGACGGTGAGAATCGTGTGATTCAACGTGCCGAGCGTGCCACGCGCGACGACGACGACGGGAAAGCCGAGCTCGCGCGCCCAGTCGCGTACGTCATAGCCGGGGGCGAGGGGAACGCGCCAGCCGCCGACGCCTTCCACGGCCAGGTAGGTAAAGCGCCTCCCCATCGTTCGGATATGTTGGTTCAAGGACTCGAAATCGATCGAGCGGTTCTCGGCACGTGCGGCGACCAGCGGCGCGGCCGGTTCGCGGAAATGAACGGGATTGATCTCGTTGAGATCGAGGCGGTCATCAAGAGCGGCTCTGATGGAAATCGCGTCGTTGCGGTCGCCGGTGGCAATGGGCTTGAGCGCGACCGCTTCGCAACCAGCGTTTCTCCAGCCGCGCATGAGCCAGCTGGTGAACACGGTCTTGCCGACGTTGGTATCCGTGCCGGTGATGAAGAAGCGGGGCATGGGAAGAAGGCCTTGCAGCTAAGATCGTAGAACGCCGAAGGGGCTGAAGCGATATCTTTTGATTTTTCCGTTCTAAGTTCCGGGTTCTTCGCTCTAAGTTCTCCCTATGTTCGATTGGTTGTACGGGCCCATTTTAAGTCCGAAGGCAGACCGGCTGGGCACTTACGCCGCGGCGCTGGCCTATTGCTTTGTACTGTCGCTCGTCCCTTTTCTCGCCGTGACTTTTGCGGTGGGCATGGAGATTTCCTCGCAGCTCGCGCTGAGCAAACATTATGCGGAGCACTACGCGGAGGTGCTGGGCGACATCATCCCGATGCAGGACCCGCAGGGGACCGAGCGCATTTTCGAGGCGGTGCAGCATTCGACCAAGGGCGGGTTGGTGACGGTGGGTTTCATCCTCGCGATCTACACGTCTTACAATCTGATGGACCAGATCACCCGCACGCTGATCTTTATTTTCGACGATCCACGGCGTCCGCAGAGCTGGAGCTGGCGGGTGGTCTTGAAGTCGTTCGCGCTGCTTTTTCTCTGGATGTGTTTGCTGCTGCTGATTTCGATTTCCGCCGTGGAGACGGCGGTGCTGCGGCATATTCTCGACAGCTTCATCATGTCCGACGTCAGCAAGGCTCTGGCCACGGCGCTGCAGGTTCTGGTGGTGATCTGTGCGTTGTTTGGGACGTTTTACGTGACTTACCGCCTGATCCCCGCCAAGGGGCACAAGACGAATCTCGTGTTGGAAGGGAGCATGCTGGCGTCGTGTGGATGGATCGTCTGCAGTTTAATTTTTGCTTACGTGATTCCCAAGCTTTTGCAGACGAGCGCGACGTTTATCGCTCTTGGCTCGGTCGTGGCGATTTTGCTCTGGGCCCAGGCGTGCGCATGGTCGATCATCATTGGCGCCTGCTGGATCGTCCGCTTTTCGCCGGTGCGGAAGTAGGTAGCCCGTGACCTCCGGGCGCGGGGCTCGGTTGTGTATGCGAATCCTTTATCAGATTGTGAAGATCAAAGAGCCCGTCGCACGGAGTGCGACGGCTACCTAAAGACAGTGCGCGCTATTTTAGTTTGCGTCAGGCCTACGGCTTGTCCAGATAAGCGAGCACTTCTTTCGCCGCCTTGTGACCATCGAGCCAGACGGTCTCCACGGTGGATTCGGTACGGGAGTCGCCGCAAATAAAGCTGCCGCGCGGCAGGGGGACCTGGTGCTTCTCGCCCGCTTGCGGACGGGCATGGTTCCAGCAATGGGCATAGGCGGCGGTGATTTGACCTGCGGGAATGCTCCACATTTCCTCGTGCTTGCGGACGAGATCAGGGAGGTAGGTCTCGGAGGGCGCCCCGGCAAATTCGCGGCTATACTTCGGCGAGGCCTCGACCACGAAAACAGTTTTGGTCCCGACGATGCGGCCCACTTTGTTGTTCTCGCAATAGCTGGCCTGGATGATGTCGCCGTTGGGCACGATGCGGCCATAGCATTCGCGCGACCGGCCCAGATCGGTGCCCGCATACTCGAGTAGCGCGACGATGCATGGATCGTATTCCGCCGGTGATTGGGACAATGAAAAAAGCTGCGCGGTCAGCGGGCCGGGCAGGGAACTGACGATCGCCTGGTACGTGTCACCCATGCACTCGATGCCGGAAGAGCCGAAGGTGACCATTTCCACGCGCGTGCCCGGCCGGACGTCGAGCCCTTGGGAAAGAATATGAGCGAAGTAGTTGTTGCCCTGCAGCACGTAGAAGCGGGGGCCGAGTGTGGTGGGCACGACATGGTTATTCGGGTCGAGGATCGGCGAGATGATGGGGCGGAACTGGCGCAGCTTGGTCAGCAATTCCTTTTTGAATTCGCTCGATTGCGCGGTGAAATATTGCACGCCCAGGTCGACGAGATGTCCCTGCCAGAGTTGCGTGGCGCAGCGGCCTCCGACGACGGGCGCGCGCTCATAGACCCGCACCTTGACGCCCGCGGCCTGGAGGGCCTGGGCACAACTGAGCCCCGAAAGGCCGGCTCCGATAATCGCGACTGATGCAGATTTTTTCACAGAGGCAATGTAAACATCTCTATCCAAGGAGCAATCATCTTAACGGCGAAGAGTCGATTTCACGTTGATTTTTGATGCCGAGCTCCTAGTCTGAAAACTTATGGCTCGCATCTCTTTTCTCACCACCTTGCTGCGGTCGTGTACCGTGATGTTGCCGATCTTAATGACGTGGTTGCCCAATGTCGCGCGGGCTTCCAGTGCTCCCCAGGTTGCCATTAGCGGACAGGATGCGGATGGCCGCTCGGTGGCCGTCAACGGCAAGGGCCACTACACCGTGGTGATGTACACGAACCCGGACCTGGAGGATACGTCGCGGAAGATGACGCTGGCGCTTGATCCGTATCGTTCGCGGTCTGATTTTACGTTCGTTCGCGTGGTGGATTTGCGCGGCGACGTTCCGCCGAGCATGCGCGGCATGGTGCGGACCGACATTCGCAAGGAAGTGGCCAAGGAAACCGCGCGGCTGAAAAAGGCGGGTGTTTCCTCCTCCAATGAAGCGCCGATTATTCCGGATTTCAGCGGCTCGACGCTCGACGCGCTGGGCTGGGACAGCGTTTACGACCAGGTGCATCTCGTCGTCTATGACACGCACGGGCACGAGATCAAGCGCCTGGAAAGCGTGACCGATGCGAAGCAGATGACCAAAGTGGTCGATAGCATTTTGTAACTCCTGGCTCTTGCGGAGGCCGTGTGCTGTGTCAGCGTTGGAGAGCATCCGCACGGTGCGTCGAAGGTAACTGGAATTCACTTTGGATTGTATTCATTACGCTCGAAAGCTGGTCACAGGTGCTGCGTTTATAGCGAGCCTTCTCTGCTTGCTGCCGATCAAGGCAGATCAACCGACGGTGGCTGAGCCGTGGCAGCGTGCTATCGGGCCGTGGACCTGGTCGTTCCCGCGCGATCACGGCGCGCACCCGAATTTCAAGACCGAGTGGTGGTATTTCACGGGCAATCTCAAGGATGCGAACCAGCGCAAGTTTGGTTATCAGCTTACGATCTTTCGGCAAGGAGTCCAGTTCACGCCGGCGCAGGTGACGAGCCACTGGGCTGTGCGCGATTTTTACTTCGGGCACTTTACGATCAGCGATCTGGCGGCGGATCAATTTCATGTCGCGGAAAAGGTGAGTCGCGGTGCGCTCGGCGAAGCGAAGGCGGCGCCGGATCGCATGGATGTGGCTTTGGGGCCCTGGACGATTCAGCAGGACGCCAAGGAGCAAATGCATCTGGTCGCGCACGCGTCGGACATGACGATTGATTTTCAGCAGCATCCGCTCAAGCCGCTCGTGCTGGAAGGCGTGGCCGGACTCAGCCAAAAGGCCGAAGGTGCGGGTGAAGCCTCCTACTACTATTCCTATCCGCGATTGGCCACGACCGGAAACCTGAGCGTCGGCGGGAAGGCTTACTCCATCTCGGGCCTCAGCTGGTTCGATCACGAATTCAGCACCAGCTCGCTCGGCCCGGATCAGGTTGGTTGGGACTGGTTCTGCATCCAGCTCGAGAATCACGAGGAAATCATGTTCTACGCCATGCGCGACAAGTCGGGCGTGATCGATCCCACGTCGGAGGGAACCTGGGTGAAGGCCGATGGAACGTCGGAGCGCCTTGTGCCCGGCAGTTTCACCATCGAGAAAAAAGGCGAGTGGCACAGTCCCCACAGCAAGGCTGTCTACCCTTCCGGCTGGCACATCCTCGTGCCGAGTCATCAGGCTGACCTGACCGTCCTGCCCGCGATGGAAGACCAGGAACTCAACCTGACCAAGATGGGCGCGCTCGATTATTGGGAGGGCGCCTGCACCGCCGAGGGCAGCGTTGCGAACGCGCCAGTGAAGGGCGTCGGCTACACGGAACTGACCGGTTATTCCGGCGCATTAAAAGAGTGATGATGAAGATGAAGACGAAACCGATTTTTGAAGTGGAGAAGGTACGGGTCGAGCGCGAGGCGGTGATCCTGCACGAAGTGAACTGGCGCGTGGAGCGCGGGCAGCATTGGGTCATCCTCGGCGCGAACGGTTCCGGCAAGACGTCGCTGCTCAGCGCCTTGACGGGTTACCTCATGCCCTCGAGCGGCGAAATCCGGATTGGTTCCGCGCGATTCGGTGCAAGCGACTGGCGGCAGGTGCGCAAATCGGTTGGCCTCGTCAGTTCCAGTCTTGGGCACAAAATCGATCCGGACCAAACCTCGCGCGATGTGATCCTTTCCGGACGCGAAGCGCAGATCAACTTCTGGGGCCGCGTTCCCGTGTCGGAGGAGAAGCAGGCGGCGCGCGTTTTGCGGCAGGTGCGGGCTGGTCATCTCGCCGACCGCGCGTGGCGTTATCTCTCGCAGGGCGAACGCCAGCGCGTACTGATCGGGCGCGCATTGATGGCGCAGCTGCGCATGCTCTTTCTCGACGAACCGGCGGCGGGGCTCGACCCCGTCGCGCGGGAGGATTTCCTGAAATTCCTGACCACGCTTGCAAAGAACCGCCACGCACCCACGCTCGTCCTGGTGACGCATCATGTGGAGGAAATCGTGCCGCTCTTCACCCACGTTCTGCTCCTGCGCGGCGGCAAGACGCTCGCCGCCGGTCCGCGGAAAAAAGTGCTCACCTCGGCACTGATCTCGACCACATTTGGCGCGCCGGTCACGGTTCGTCGCACCGGCGCCCGCTATCACCTGCAAGTCGGCAGCCACCGTGGATCGTTTGCGTCCTAGACCGCAAACTCCATGCGGCGCGGAGTTCCGAATTGCATTTATCCCGCCATTTCGACAACATCACGGGCTCAGATTATGCGGGCGTAGTTCAATGGTAGAACGGTAGCCTTCCAAGCTACACACGAGGGTTCGATTCCCTCCGCCCGCTCTCCTTTTAGAATGAGGAAAACGTACCACGAAACGTACCAAACTGGACTTTTTGGGGATAGACATTCTCGGCCGGCAAGTAGGCCATTTAACGGATCAGTCCTGTCAGGAACATGATCGTCCAACGGCAACTCCGGTTCCGGCTTAAGCGGTACGATGGGTTCCCCGAACCATTTGCCATCAGGCAGTTCGCCCACGACGCACTATTCGCTCGTAGGCTTTGTTGAATGTAATCGGGTAGCTTGGCAATTCGCTTCTGCGGTCCTGAACATTAGCTTGGAATAAGCTCGGATCTTTTTATGCAGAACCAACAAGGAAAATATTTGGATTAGTAGGCAGGCTCGGAAAGCTCTATCCGCGAAATGATTTAGAGGGCTATCTTGCAAGAGGTTAACTCATTAATCGATAGGATTAAAAATGCTGAAAATATCTCGAAAATAGCGATTTTAATAAAAATAAATGCATAAAATGCTTGTTTAACTTCATTTGTTTCGTTATTACTCCTCACGTATGCCGCGCACCTTTACGAAGCTTCAGCAAATTCACTCTGAGCTTGCCGAGAAAATCTCGGCTGGCGTTTGGAAATGCGGTGAACGCCTTCCGACTACGACCGAGCTGGCCAAAACCTATGAATGCAGCATCGGTATCGTCAGCAAGGCGATTGCCATGTTGGTTCACGAAGGTGTGGTGGAACAGAGGAGTCGATTGGGAACCCGCGTGATTGCGAGCCCCGTGGATAGTTTATCGTCGGCTGTAAGCCTCGATGCTTTTGCTTTCATTTTCCCGAGCACCCAGCATGAGGGCATTTGGCGCACCGTGCGCGGGTTCGAGGCGGCGGCGAGCGCGCATAGTCGCAAAACGGTCATGATCACGACCGGAACGGATTTTCACAAGGAGGCGGAATCGATCCTGCGCCTGGCGGAGTTCGATGTGAAGGGCGCTGCGATTTATTCGAATGCGGAGAAGAGCGAAGATCGGTTGGCCATCGCCCGAAGCCTGCTGCATTCAAAGTTTCCCGTCGTGTTGTCGTGTATGGGGGCTTCCGGCCTGGAGTTCCCGTCGATCTTTTACGACGATTTTCATGCCGGCTATACCATGACCAAGTACCTTCTGGGAAAAGGTCTTCGCCGCATTGGTTTTCTTTCGGTCAGTCGAACGGCCATGGCCTTGCGGGGCCATCGGTGGGCGTTTGAGGAAGCGGGGCTGACGCCGGACCCTCGCCTGGTTGAGATGGAATCCTCAATGCACGCCAATTTTGAGGATCCCCTGGCGGAACCCACGCTTCTGGCTGAAAAATATCTGAGATCACGGGCTGGTGCGCTGGAAGGCGTGGTTTGCGGCTTTGATTTCTTTGCCCACGGCTTGATTCGGGCGGCGGGCAATCTTGGGATTCGGATTCCGGAGGACCTTAAGGTGGTGGGTATTGACGACTTCGCCATCGCTTCGGAAATTCCGCTGACCACCTATCACGTGCCTTATGAGAGGATCGGGCAAAGATCCTTTGAGGTTTTGAACGATTTGATTCGGGGACAGGCACCCGAGGTCCTTGAAGAACATCTCCGTGGCGAGATTGTCATTCGCGATAGCGCCTGAACTTCCACTTAACCCTCTCTAAGAAATCCGTCAGCTCAAATTAACCCCCCTTCTGCACATGAAAAGTCAATATTGCAATTATTACTGCTTTAAAAACAACCTCCACAACCCTATCTCTATGCGCTCTTATCTAGCTGCCTCCCTTGCTGTCGCGTTCTTGCTCTCGACCGGTCCTGCTTCTGCACAATCGACTTGGACTGGAACCGGCGCGAATGGGAACTGGTCGACCCCAGGTAATTGGCAGGGTAGCGTCGCGCCAACAAGCGCGAATAGCACCGCCATTATCTTCGGTGGCTCGACTGGATTGAGTTCTAACGTCGATTCCGCTTTTACGCTGGGCAGCCTGACTTTCAACAGTGGGTCTGGTGCGTTTGTGCTGGGCGGATCGACCATAACCCTGCACGGCACCCAGAATTATAATAACGACATCAATAACAGGTCGGCCTCGACGATCACGATCAACAATAATATTACGCTGAACAGTACGAGCGGAATCAGTAACTCCTCCACCGGCTCCTTGGTGCTCAACGGAAATATTGGTATGGGGTCCAATAGCGTTGGGCTCAATGCGAACGGAGGCAGTATCCTGCAGACGGGTGTCATCAGTGGTAGCGGCCAGTTCGAAATGAACGGCTCGGGAACGATCACGTTGGATGGTACGAATACCTTTTCGGGTATCGTCAGTTTCTATTCATCCACCGTATTGCTGGGGTCGAGCGTCTTGACGAACACCAACGGCGCCTTGGGAAATAGTGCCAACGAGATTCAGATGGGGGCTTCAAGCAGCGGTCTTTCGCCTACCTTGTTAACGAACGGTGCCTTTACGGTATCGCGGAAAATCCGGTTGATCACGCCTACCACTGGTTCCAATACGTACACGATTGGCGGCAACACGGCCGATGCGTCAAGTTTCACGGGTACGATCTATCTCAACACGGCCTCGGGTACCGTGGCGGCCAATGCGCTTAATGTCACGGCTGCGTCGGGCGGCGTGGTTACGATCTCCGGTAATATCATTCCCGACCCATCCGGGGGTGGGACGGGCACGGCGGACAGTCTGACCAAGAAGGGCCTCGGCGAAGTGGTTTTATCGGGATTCAATGCCTACACGGGCGCCACTTTCGTGAACGCGGGCGCCCTGAACATCCAGGGAGGTAGTTCCCTCGGTACCTCACCAAGCACGGGGACTACGGGCGTGACGGTGTCGAGCGGTGCGGCCCTGCAGCTCCAAAATAATATCTCAACCACGACCGTCGTACCGCTGACGCTCAACGGCGCCGGTGTTGCAGCCAGTCCGCAGGGCGCCTTGGAAAATGTCAACGGGAGCAATACATACTCCGGGTTGGTCACCCTGGCGTCGTCCTCGACCATCGGGTCGGATGCGGGGACGTTGATCCTGAATAACACGGGATCGATCACGGGTTCGGGTTTCGGGTTAACCCTGACGGGAAGCGGCAATGGCAGCCTGGCCAGTAACATTGCGACCGGGACGGGTGGCGTGACCAAGAGCGGCACAGGCGCGTGGATCGTCTCCGGCACCAATTTGTATAGCGGAGGCACGACGGTCTCTTCCGGCACGCTCTATGTCAACAGTGGCGTCTCGGGCACGAGCTCGGGCACCGGATCGGGCGCGGTCACGGTGAATAGCGGCGGTACGCTGGCCGGTTCCGGCAACATCGCCACGGGCTCGACCGTGACGGTGAATAGCGGCGGCACGATCTCCTCCGGGCGTATCCAGACGGGCGGGACGTCGGTCACGGGACCGGGCCTGACCATCACCGCGTCGAGCGTTGCACTGACCTCGGCGACCCTGACCTTCAACCTGGGCGCGGGCGACACGACCGGCGATGGCTACCACACCTTCGGCACGCCGAATACGAACACGACCTACCTGACCCTAGCCGGTTCGACCTCGATCAACTTCGCGGGGACCAATTCAATCTCGCTGGTCGATCTGACCACGGGCAACCTGGCGCTGCGTCAAGGCACGCCGTATCTGCTGATCTCCGCCAGCTCCGACGCAGCCTACACCGACCTGGTGACCATGACTGGCTTCGGAGCGAGTGCAGTCTACACCATCGATGGCAACGGCTACGTGGTCGGCGTCGCAGCCAACGGCTACACGGGTGGCAGTGGCATCAACGGTATCAATTCCACGGACTTTACGGCGATCTCGATCAATCAGTTTGGTCCCGATGG